>ERZ791905.537-NODE-537-length-36350-cov-24.372834_pt1 | contig 36350 bp, 26 predicted proteins | sample MGYA00510147_ERZ791905 | MGnify/ENA primary metagenome ERZ791905 (study PRJEB30046, sample SAMN00792084) | human gut metagenome | study: EMG produced TPA metagenomics assembly of the A metagenome-wide association study of gut microbiota in type 2...
CAGGATATTATATGATTCAGAATTTCTTCCTCACTATCTTCAAATGTCAGAACTAGCATTTTCCCATACACATCACCTGCCTTATTACTTTTATCTACTGCTAAAGCTCTGGTCAATACAAAAGAATGATTTCCATATCCAGCCAAGCAGTACGTTATCTGCTGTTTGGTTTTTCTTATTTATCCTATATACTATAACGAAAATTATTTTTCCGGTTGTTCCAAACTGCTTCCTGATGTTTTCAGATTAAAAGCTTCTCTATCCTTAATTCTGTATTCTTGATATTAGATGTAAGTACTCTATTGTTTGGATTCACATAATAAGATTTTATATTAATCATTGTTTCCCTCCTATTTTGAAATATTTTGTTTTTTACAGTAAAACAAATCCTGCATTAACTTATTTCCTAAAATCATAAATTTTTTTTCTGAATATTATCCTTTTATGCCAATCCCCTGTCAGTCAGAATTGCCTATGCTTCCTCGTTATGAGTCCAAGCATTCTCTTTTTTACAATATTTATGAAATACTCTTCCTTTTATATTCCGTTGCCATAATCTGCATAATAGATTCCAAATTATTTTCTGTTGCTTGATAATTTGTATCACTATACTTTTGAAACGATTCACTTATCGACATTTCATTTACTATTTTTTTATCCTTTTCATTTCCTATTTCATTCGGATAACCCTCCAGCCAATAAAGTGTGCTTCCGTCCGGATATATTATCATTCCAGCGCTTTTTACCGGCGGCGATAAAGCTTGTATTTCTTTCTGAGATTCAGAACTGCAAAATTCTTCAATTTTACTCAGCACGCTCTTCTTCAAAGCTGGATCACTCTCCATTTTTGATAATGTTTCCGGGGAAATTATGACATGATTTGTACCTCTCATATCATATTCATCAAGCAACTGCTGACAACTTACTATGCTACCCACATTTAATGTTACATTATAGCTATTACCAATTTCTCTTGCTAATTCTCCACCTGTGATTTTTTCAAACACTTCCCTAAAGTCATTTCCTGTATTTCTTACCACATTAACATTTTCCTGCATTGTAATACTACTTAATATTCCAAGTGCCTGTATATCCATGATTTTTTCAACCTTTCTGCAATTCCTCTGTCAGTCTGAATTGCCTATGCACTTCTGCCTGTCATAGCAGAATATATACCAACTTCTTTTATGTATCGCATATAAGTATCCATTAAACCATTTTTCAGACAATCCTCTAATGTATTTTGCATTTCACTTAAAAAACTGCTCTTATCATAGATTTCTCCCTGCCTTGCATTGGCTTCCTGCACACGCTTTGCCATCGTCATTGCAACAATTCCTCCTGCCGGACTATCAATCTTTCCCTGCTGCTTTAAATGTGCCGACAATGCCAACATTTCTACATAAGAAGCATTTGATGGATCTACCTCATCAGGATCAATCTTGATTTCCTTTTCCGAACCATCTGTTCCTTTTACCTTTGCAACCATATGATTACCGCCAGCCTCTTCATCATAATAAATCCCTATAGATTCTCCTGTTTGGACATGAATGGTTGATAATATTGCACCGCCTCCCTGCAATTCAAAGGTCTTGTTACATGCCGCTATATTATCAACATTTACAGTTTTTTCTATCTCCTCTGCAAAATTCTTTCCTGCTGTATTCCTTTCCATCCGTCTTGTTTCATATCCTACTGTATAACCTGTTGTGCCAATTCCACCAATAGCCATTTTAATATTCCTCCTGTCAAGCTATTTTCTATCTTCTACAATTCCTCTGTCAGTCAGAATTGCCTATGCTTTCTCGTTATGAGTCCAAACATTCTCTTTTTACATTATTTATAAATACTTTTCTTTTTATATTCCATTGCCATAACTCCTTGTACTTCTATTTTTTTAATCATCTCCTGCATATCGTTTTGCAATAAGGATTTTATATCGCTCGCATTCATTATCCTTACTTTTTCAGTATTCTTTGACCTCTCCGAAATCGCCTTCTCTCCACCTACATCTGGCTCTAATGTGGCAACTATCTCACCATTATCATCAAAAACCAGTGTACATTTTTTTACAGGCGGATTAAGTGTCCGCATCGTTAGTTTGAATTTATCGCTGCTATAATCTGCAAGCATATCATAAACTTTTTGTCTTAATGCTGTATCTGTATTCATTTTATATAGCACATCACTTGGAATATAACACTCAAAATAGCCATTTGCAGCTCCCACATCAATATGAAATTTATTATATATATCTTCTTTTACACAGTTTATCTGCTGTTCTCTAAGAGTTCCGTAAAAATCCTTTTCTACATTTATATCACCTTCAATAGTATTCACATTTTGTTTTTGCACAATTGCTGTTATATTACTCAGCATTCCAAGTGCCTGTATATCCATACTTTTAAACCTCCTCGTTTAAAGCTTTTGACTTTCTATCACGCTCTTACTAAATGTACTTATTGTGTCCTCGTAGGCTGACACACCCATCGGCTGAAAAGCTGATATATTTGTTCTATCCTGTCCACTTTGCACACTCTCAATAAGAAAGCCTTGTAATCTCTGCTGACTAACCAACTGACTGTTTAAATAATTTGCCCATGCTAGTTCTTTTTGTGCTCTCGCCTTTTCCTGTGCCTCCTTTATTTGTTCTGCTATAATTTCTTCAAATTCTTCATGGCGTTTCTCCCACCATGATTCTTCATCATCTGATAAGTCATCCGAGTTACTGTCACTTTTTACGGGTATACCTTCACCATAGCATTCTTCCGGCGAAGCACCAATGACTTGAAAACCAATCATTTTCGATCCCATTATGCCATTTGTGGAATACATCTTTCTTACCATATTCATGACAGTATTTTCCCATTCTGGATCACTTTTCATCTTTTCAAATGCTTCATCTGTAATAATCAGTGAACCTCCAACACATGTGGAACGATACCATCCGCTCACAGGCATCTGAGACATTTCATTCATAACCCATTGCTTATATTCGTCCATTGTCATTTCCTCTTTGGTCTTATTGGAAATAGAACTATCATATGTAAAGCCACTATAATTTGGTGGCTGCGAAATAACCATATCCCCCGCCCATGCAGAGGTAGTTGATGTTGTGCTCTGTCTTTCCTCTGCCTTTTGTACTTCACTTGCAAAATTGCCTTCCCCTGTTGTTTTCATACTGCTGTTCATATAAGCGTAGGCAGTTGCGCCAATACCATTTACACCACTAATACTCATTTTCTGTTCTCCTTTCTTGTAACAATATTGTTACACTAAACTCATTTTTCTTTACCTTAATATCTAAATCTCCCATGTACTTCTCTACTTCTCTCTTTACATTGGATAATCCTATTCCATGTAAGGAAATATCTTTTTCTTTATCGGAAACTGGAAGATTTGTATTGCTATCAAACTTGATTTCCCCGTCAAAAGAATTTCTTACTTCTATCAGAAAAAATTTTCTTTTTTGTTTTCCAGACAGCGTAATATATCTTTCCCCCGTATTCATTTTTTCACAGGCTTCAAGTGCATTTTGCAACAAATTGTTGACGATAATTCCAATATCATACGCATCATATCTGTCTGATACCGGATAAGAGAACTCTGATTGAAATTGTACTCCCTGTTTGCTTGCTGCTTTCTGCTTATCATTTACAATCACATCCGTAACAGCATTGCCTGTCTGAATAGTTATCTCAAACACATTCATACTCTCATCCATTTTTGACAGATATTGTTGCATATCCTCATAATTGCCACTCTCCATAAGTCCCTTGATATTCGTCAAATGATTTCTCATTTCATGCTTCATCTGCCGTATTCCGTTATAAAACTGCTCTACTTCCTCCATTCGCTCCTGTATTGAATGAACCTGTTGTTCTTCAATAAAATGCTTTTTCTTTTCTTCCTGAAGTTTTTCCATCTCCTGATAGGACACTATTGTGATTAAAATTCCTGCATAGAATAAAATTGCAATTACTGGCACTATTCCCAGAAATATTGGATATTGTTCATAAAGTTGAAAAATCAAATCATCTTTCACCACTATCCAAAGCCGGACAATAATATTTCCAAATAAAATTGCTACTATCGGTGTCAAAATCAGATAGCACAATTCCCTTATTTGCAGTTCTATCTTTTGTTTTCCTAATCGATGTCCAACAACAAAAAGCATAATTAAAAACAAGAAGATTCTAAATGCGGCAATAAAAATGTAATTCAATGATGCATTACGAAAAATATCCTCTACTAATGTTTTTTCCTGCACCCAATATCTGCTTGTAAAGAAATCTATACTTTCCACAATCAGCATACTTAAATTTCTAATGCAGAAAAATATAATCCCCATAAAAAATGTAAAATTTCTATTCATGCCTAAATAGCCAGAAGATGCCGTCAATAAAATTATTACAATCATCAAACCTAACCACCCATAAGCAGGAACAAAGTTTCCAATAAGGGATATGGCTATATAACTTCCAAAAACTATTAGTATCTTTTTTAATTTACTTCCCTGTCGTTCTTTCTTTTCTGTCATAAATGGATAGAAAAAAGCTGTCAGACAGACTGCATATAAAAAAGTTTCAATTCCGCCTATTATATTTTGGAACAACACAAACTCTGTTTCACTCATCCGCTGTCCTCCTACTGCATATACCGGAGATATGCTTTTACAAAGTCCGGATATTTATATTTTGAAATCAGCAGCTTATCTCCATTGACAAGCGTTACTTCTGTCTTGTTGTACTCATCTATGCAGGCAAGATTGACTAAATATCCCTTATGAATACGGAAAAACTGTCCCTGCAATTCTTCTTCCAAATCTCCGAGCTTTGCATAATATTCCAGTTCTTCCTCATTCATATGAATTACAACTTTGTGGCTCTGGCTTTCCAGATAGTAAATATGATCTAACGGTATAGCCTTGCTCGTATTGGCATATTGGATAACCAGCGTTTTCTTCTGCTGCTCCGCTTCTGATATAATCTGTTCGGCTGCCCGCCGGAAAACTTGGGCAAATCTCTGTTCATCAATAGGCTTTAACAGGTATTGAAATGCTCCTACATCAAAAGCATCATAGACATATTTTTCATAGCCTGTAACAAATATAATAATTGGCTGCTTTGTAAGCTCCGTTGCCCTGATCTGTTTTGCCATGCTCATACCGTCCATACCGGACGCAACGCTTTTCATTTCAATATCCAGAAACAGCAAATCATGCTCCTTTTGATCTGACAGGTATTCATCAGTGGAAGCATACTCTGTGATTTCACATTCTATGTTCTGTTTCCTGACAAGTGATGAAAGATAGGTTCGTATGTTCTTTTCATCATCACATATTGCAATTCTTATCATGTTCCACCTCTTTTTTCTTTTCGATTATTATATCGGAAATTATATAAAAATTTCTGAAGCCGATAGCGCAAATGGACAGTTTAATAGCGCAAGTGGACAAAAAATAGCTAAAGTAATTCTATCAGCCCAAGATATGTGTTCCAATCAGATTGCCTAAGCAATCGGAACACCGACACACCCTTTTGGAGTGTCGAAAACACACATAGCAAGCACTGCCTGTGTCATGACACAGGCGAAATCCCCCACACTTTCCTATCGTCTGTGTAGTTGAATTTCCATAGGGAAGTATCCCTAACCCTCTCTCGATTTTTCTTCGGTTATTCTTCATTTTACCGTCGAAATGCATTGACCTTTCTTACCGTTTTTGCTATAATTTGTTATGGGTAATTATACCCAAAATTGAATAAAACACGAAACAGACTGTTGTAAAAATCGAACATTTTACAGCAGTTTTTTTGTACCCAAATTTAGAAAGGACATGGCACAATGGCAAACCGAAACCGCACTAATCCGGTGCAATTTTATCTCAGTAATGATGAACAATACATTCTCAATACCAAGTTCAAAGCATCCGGCATGAAAAGCATGTCAGCCTTTTTACGCAAACTGATTTTATATGGATATGTGTATGATGTCGATTACAGTTATCTGCGAAATTATAATACAGAGCTTGGACGAATCAGCTCAAGTCTGAATCAAATTGCAAAGCGGGTAAACAGTACCGGAAACATCTATCAGGACGATATGAATGAAGTAAAGGAGTTGATGAATAAAGTATGGCATACACAAAAATCCATGCTATCAAAGCAACCGTTGATAAAGCAATAGATTACATCTGCAATCCCGACAAAACAGATGAGCAAATCTATGTTTCATCTTATGCGTGTGCGCCAGAAACAGCAGCGATTGACTTTAAGTACACCCTTGACCATTGCAGGGAGAACAGTCCTAACAAAGCCTATCATCTGATACAGGCTTTTGCTCCGGGAGAAGTCAGTTATGAGGAAGCTCACCGCATTGGAAAAGAACTTGCTGACAAGGTTTTAGAAGGGAAATATTCGTATGTTCTCACCACACACATTGATAAAGGACATATTCATAATCACATCATATTTTGTGCTGCTGATAACATCGAGCATAACAAATATCACGACTGCAAACAGTCGTATTACCACATTCGGAAACTAAGTGATGAACTATGCAAAGAGCATAACCTTTCCATCATCATTCCGGGTGGTGAACGTGGTAAAAAATATAAAGAATGGCAGTCTGAGCAGAATGGCTCTACTTGGAAAACCCAGCTTAGAAGAGACATCAATTTTTGCATCAAGTCAGCTTCCACATACGAAGATTTCTTACTTTTAATGAGAGCCAAAGGATATGAAATTAAAGGGGAATCTTTTGAAGAAAGTGCTGCCAAATACATCTCTTTCCGTCCTCTGGATAAAGAACGTTTTGTCCGTGGCAGTATGAAATCGCTTGGTAAGGAATACACAAAGGAACGTATCCGGGAACGCATCGAAATGAAGCGTGAGCGAAAATCTGTTATTCCGAAAAAAGACTACTCTGTCCGCAGGCTCATTGATACCTCGGATGAAAAATTCCAAAGCAGTCCCGGACTCCAGCAATGGGCAACTATCGAGAATTTGAAGATTGCTGCACAAAGCTATAATGAAGTTGGTTCTCTCTCCGATCTGAAGCATCAGATTACTGTGAAAACCGAAGCGGGAAAATCTGCCAAACAGAGCGTTGTGAAACTGGAACACCGCATGAAAGACCTTGCAGAAATCATCAAATATGCCGAGCAGTACAAAACCAACCGCTCCTATCACATCGCCTACAAAAAGTCAAAGAACCCAGACGCATATTTCCGCCGATACGAAAGCCAGCTCATTCTATATGGCGGTGCACGACGTGTACTTGAGCAGACTGGGATAAACTTAAAAGGATTGAATGTTGATAAACTAAAAGCAGAATATCAGGAACTGATGAAACAGAAAAATGAACTGACTTCCACCTATAAAGATTGTGAAAAAGAGGTTCAATCATTAAACCGAAAACTGGAAAATTTGAGCCAATACCTCGGTCAGACACAGCCCGATTTTACCTCAGAACAGTCTAGGAAAAAGAATAATCCCATCTTGTAGCTTGTTAATGTTAAACCCATGTATTATACTTAATTTATTATTACAAATGTTTAGGAGAGACTATGGCAAATACAGATTATAAATCACCCGATGCTTTAATGCGGCATCTTAGGGATAATGGAATTTCCATCTCAGGGAGTTCACAAAAGCAACAACTAATCAATACCGGATATTTTCACGGATATAAAGGATACCGTTTTTTTGTATCTTCCTCTAACAGACTTCCATTCACTTCATATAATGAGATTAACGCAACCATACAATATGATACAAAATTAAAATCTCTTTTATATGGAAAAATGATGTTTATAGAAACTGCTCTAAAAAATATTGCTTTGAACACCATTATGTCAGAAATTGATTCCAGCAGTATCTATGATATGTACGATAAGGCAATCAGCAGCTACAAGAATGCTCCTGCCGGAACTCGTGAGGATATAAAGAAGAAATACCAGAACAACAAACTAAATCTTCAAGGCTCCATACAAAATGCCATTGCTGCTGCATACCGAAAAGAGAATCCGAAAATCACTCATTTTTATAATAATGTCAATTACAATGAAGTTCCTTTATGGGCAATATTTGAAATTCTCACTATGGGCGATTTTGGATATTTGCTTTCATGCCTGACCATTGATATGCGTGAAAAAGTATCCCGTGCAATCGGCATCAATCTATCAAGTGATACTTACCGGGAATTACTTTATAAATATGTATATGCCTTAAAAGATTTAAGAAATGCCATTGCTCACAACGATGTGGTATATGATACCCGTTTCAAAAAAATGGACCCTTCAAGACCAATGAAACAATGCCTGATTTTAGAAATGGGGATGCCATACATAAATTTCAAAACAATCGGCGATTACATCATCCTTATCTGTTACTACTTAAAATTACTGAAAGTCTCTAAAACAGAGATCAAATCATTCATCCGTGAATTTGAAAAGATTACAAGAGAATACGAATCTTCTGTAAACCCGAATGTTTCAGCTATTTCGATTCATCCTGATTTGTTCTCTCGCTTAAACATCTTAAAAAATTCCATATAATGCTTGCATATTTTACCTGCCTATAGTATATTATAGATAGCAATTGGGGTATGTGTTTGCGGACACATACTTGGAGGAGTCGGAGTGATCCGGCTCCTCTTTAATTTTTAATAAAAAAACGGTAGTCAAAAGGTGCACCTAATGACTACCATATTTTTATTCTGCCGCTTCCAACACTAATCCGGCATATTCTTCATCACCTATGCTTTCCAGTTTTCCTGCCACACGCATCGACAATTCTAAAAGTTCATCATCGTCGATATGTTTCATTGCCTTATGAATGCCCTCTATAACCTTTGCCCTGCTGTCACTATGGAAAATACATATCAAATTGGTTTCTTCAACTGTAAATGGATTATTCATATTCTTACATCTCCCTGTGTGTATTCTTTGATTTTTCCTGCTCTTTGGAATCTTTCTTGCCCTGTGCCACTTCCTTCTGCTTAGCTGCCAGACGCTCCTTTAAGGAAGTACGAACCTGCGGCTTTTCCGCCTGTTCTTTCATTTCTTCCTCACGATTGAATTTCTCCACACCATTGTTGAGCCTGTCATCAATCATGTTATAATTCTGCTCCTCCAACTCCTCGATCTTGGCAAGCGGCTTATATTCTGCCAGCTTAGCAATCAGCTCTTTTGCCTGTCTTTCGCTGTCCTCGTCAATTCCTTCATCAATAGATGTCTGCAAAAAAATCTGTAATGGCTTCACATTACCGCTTCTTATATCATTTGCAATCATTTGAATCTGTGCTTCCCTGTCCGGTACCGAGTCTCGGTATTCAAAAGTGTCAATATCATAGGATAACTGGTCAAGTTCTGTCGCAAGTCTCTGTATCTTATGCTCTTTTGTCTCCATATCAATCACATCTTTCTCCGGATACGCTGCAATCAGCTTTTTAATTGAGTCCTGCACCTTTGGTGTATCACGAAGCTCCGGTGTGTAATTTAGGAAATCAACATCAATTCTCTTGCCGCTTACAATGTCTGCCTGCTCATCTTCCCATTCTTCTGTCCCTTCGATGTGCATATTGACACCAATCGAAGGAATCCCCTGTATACGGGAAGGATCAATGGCATTGTAGAGCTTCATAGCTTCCTCTACCGTTTCAATGCCCTCATGGAATTCGCCCATAGAGTGAATTTCTCCACACTCCGCAACTGTAAATGTGATATGGACTGTCTCCGGCTCAATCACAGGCTCTTTTTCCAGTTCAGAAAGCACTTTTCCTTCTGATGCAAGTGTGTTTTGTTCCTGCACCACTTCTCTCCCCTGCGTGACAAGCTGATTGTTGATCTGTTCCTGCTGTGCCTTCTCCTGCAGGTAGGTTTCCACCTCCGGCAAATATGTCTCCAGCGTTCCGGTTTTGCCCTCTGTAATCGGGTTAATATCTACCTGAATACCTGCGATGTAAATGCTGTCCTCATGAAGCATATTGAAAAGATCATCTTCTCTGGTGGAACCGGTGTATTCCACAACCACATCCAAATCCGAATTTTCCTGCTCGATACCCCTGCAACGGCTTCCGGCTACTACCACATTCACAATCTCTGCATCCAGACCGTACTCGTCTATCTGCGACTGCACATAAGCATATACCGTCTTTTCTATATCCTCTGCACTCTGTCCGTCCAGACTATGAAACAGTTCTTCTGTCTTTGCCCGGAAATCTGCAACCACATCCGGATTGTTCTCTCTAAATTCTGCTTGCTTTGCTTCTAAATCTGCCTGTTCCACTTCCTCGGCTTTCTCCGAAAGTTCCACAAAATCAACAATCTCTGCTTCGGAACCTGCATACACCTCGCCCTGCAAAAATTCATCACGATAATACTGCTCTGTGACTGATGAAAAGCGTGGTTCTTTCAGGTCTGCAATGACCATATCCATTGCTCTTTGAATGGTAATATCCGGATTGTCATATACACCGCCATCCAGTAAATGATACTGCTCATTCAGAATGGAGTAATCGTATCCACCATCACATTCGTGCATAAGGATATAGCGGTCTGCGATATGTACCGCAAACTCTGTCTGTATTTCGTTCTCCCTGCCCTCCAATGTCAGCATAAACTTCGGCAGTTCCGTAAATCCAAAAGAATCAACAAAGTGTGCGCTGTTCTCGCCGTCCTCATGCAATACTACAATGTCGCTGACGGAAAGCGAATGAGCCTTATAATCTTCTGGGTGGTCAATATTGAGCTTTGTATAGATTGCTTCCAATGTTTCCGACTGCGTCCGTCCCTGCAATTCTGACAGTTCGCCCAGATACACCAGTTTGTAATTTTCCGGCAATACCGCATCAAAATTGTCTTTGGTTATTCCCATACGCTTCAGGCTTCCCGTTCCTTCAAAGCGAAACTTATCCAGTTCAGGATCATCCTTCAACTGATAAATGCCATATTTATCGGTATTTCCATACAAAAGCTGTGCTTCCCTGTTGGAATCACTCTCTGAAAGTTCTTCCTGCATCATCTGGAGCTTTCGTTCATTCAGCCAGTCCCCTTTTTCAATACCACACATCCCGTCATGTTCTGTAATCTGTTTTCTGTCGGACACAGTAGTCTCTGAACCATCCGTATGCAGAAGATACACAGGCAAATCATCGTCGAGCAGCTCCAATGCTCTCTCCTGCGTCAACGGAAGCATTTCATTCCATGTATAACCATATTCCTGCATTTCAGATACACCTACCATGCTATCCGGGAGTGCGTCGATTTCTGCCTGTGCATCAATCATTGCTAATGCGACATCCTGATTTCCATCCACTTCCTGTGCATAGATATGTTCTGCAAGCTCCCTTGTTTTTTCAATGTTCCCCAGCTTGTAGGCATAATTTACAATCAGATTTCTTTCATCATCAGAAAAGGCAGGCTGTCCATGCTCCAACCGGTTAATGATATACTCTGCCTGTTGCATGGCAGACAATTCCTCCACATCCGTAAGCCCTTCATCAAAATCGTATTCATAATCCCAAAAGTCCGGCAGATTTCCATTTAATCCCCTACTACTGGACGCAAGTAACGTGATTTCCGCTCCCCGTTTTTCCATATATTCAAGGTAATTGCCATCCCATTCTTTTTCATCCAGAGCAGCCATATCTTTGAGCGTTTTTCCAACATTATCCCTCGACATATTTGTGATTTTTAACACTTCCCATTCGCTTTCAAAAGCGGAAGCAAACTTGATAACCACATCATCGGCATTGATTGGCTCCATTGCCTTATCATAGATCGCCTTTCTCTCCTTCATATCAATCAGCTCACCTGTATCCGTGTTATAACGCACATCCAGATGATACTCTCCGTACTCTCTGGAATCCTGATTGCCGATTTCCGTTGTCCATGCGCCCCTGCTTTCCAAATACGCCTGTATGCTCAGCTTGTCATCGTCTGTCATTTCTGACAATGCCTGCATCAGTTCTACTCTGCCCATACCATATACATCAAGCAGGCTGAACTCTGAAAGATCGGTATTCTGTATCAGAAGAATACTTTCCTTTGTCTGTTCCTGTGATACTTCCCTGTCCCTTTGCAATTCCTGTAATTGTTCCTCTATCCCGGTAATCAGTTCCGATGCTGTTTTCCGTATCGTATCCATGGAAGATCTAAGTTCTTTGGTGTCTCTTCCGCTGCTCCAACCTGCAATATACCCAAAAGAATAATCAGAGGTATCTATACCAAAATGCTGACAAACGGTGTACGCCACACTCTCCGCTTCCACCTCTTTAGTATTGCGGTCTTTTCGCATCTGCTCATCCTGCTCCACTTCCTTGCTGTGCAGCTTAGAATGAGCCACCTCATGGATCATAGTCTTTAAGGTCTGGCTCTCGCTCATATTTTCCTGCACCGCAATCCGCTTTGCTTCCCTGTCATAGTAGCCTTTGGAATCTCCGGCTATCTCCTCAAGTTCAATCGGTACTGGCGAAATGGCTTCTACCGCACGAATCATATCCTGATAGCCTTCCACATCTGAAAGAAGCTCCTTTGCTGTAAGTTCCGGTATCGGCTTTCCGTCCGTCTGAGATAGGTCAAAAACGGATACTGCCCGGAATGCCGGAATTGTTATCTCGACTTCCTCTTTCTGCGGATTTCCGTCTTTATCAAGTAAAAGTTCTTGTGTGACCGGATCAATCTTGTCCCTCTCCTCTTTGATTTTATAAGGTGCAGGTGCAAGGATACGGATTGCCTTTTCCCCTTTATTTACATGACGCTCAAAATTTTTCTGCCAAGCCTTGTATCCGGCCACTAACGTAGCGTCAGGCTTTTGCATCGCAATTAAGAGCGTGTTGTTAAAACTGTAATTATGAAATTTTGACATGGTACTAAGATAATTGCGGTAACTATCGCTGTTGAATAAGTCCTGCAATCCCTGCTCCAGTTTGTCCGTAAGCTCCTGCACACGCTGTTTTTCTGTATTGTTGTCTGCCATAAACGACCTCCATCTTGTACGATAAAAGGCAGCAACTACAGACTGCCCTTACATAAACTGCTATAACACTTTTCAATATTCCCAACCCAAATAATGCTGACAGGTTGGGAATAAACTTAGGAATAAAATAGATTTTCCTATAAAATTTCTTCTTTTTTCTTTGTCTTATCCGCTGCATCCCTTCCTGCAGGTGTCCCGGACACCCTTGCCTTCATTGCTGCGAGTTTTTCTTGCAATGAAGTCCGTTCTGCCGGTCGGTCTGACAGCTTACCACCCATAGCCGTTTTCCCAAGATTACTCTGCTTTGCTGGCATATCTGCGACCTCGTCCCTTTTGTTATCCACTGTTTTCACAGTTTCCTGTGGTTTTTCCGGTTCTGCGGCTTCATCATCCATACCAATCGCATCATCGCCCTTTTCATCCATGTTGAGTAAAGAATTAAGCTCTGCCAGACGCTCCAGTTTCTCGGCAAGTTCTGCTTCCTGTGGAAATGGCTTGTCTACCTCTGCTTTTGCTGTTTCAAGCTGATGTTTCACATTGGATAGCTTCATCTGTGCTTCCTCAAGCTGTGAAGGCATGGCTTCCAGTACATTGTTGATTCTTGTGATATTTCCAAGCGGATCAGAGCCGACTTCCATCGGGTGGCTCATTGCACCTTTGACATTCATCACAAATTTATTGTTAAAAGAATCAAAGGTTACATTCAGCTTAAATCCAAGATATTCACCTACATCCGCACTGGCATTGATGCCTTTAATCTCCTTACACATGGCTATGATTGCAGTTCCAGCTTCCTTTTTGTCGGTGTATGATTTTCCACCCACCTGCATAAAGAACTGCTCCTTATCCTCCGGCTTATTTTTCGCATATTTATTCATATCAGCGGTAAAGCCTTCGATACGCTCCTTGAAAATGGCGATCTGATGCGGATAATGTTGTGTGATGTTATCCTCCAGCCTGTACTTCTGACTGGTATGGTTTGCCTTCATCAGTTTCAGCTTCGATACCTGAATATCGAGATCCATTTTTTCTTTTATGTAGGGATTACCTGTGGCAAGTGCCTTGACTTCTGCATAGGAAAGTGCCGCTTCGTCCACATCCTCACAGCTTCGCACCGGGGATTTGCTGGTCATGATCTGTCCGATGAATTTCTGTTTATTCTCGATGAGCTGCCACGAATAACTGTCAAACGTACCTTCCGTAACATAACGAAATATCTTTACTTTATCATTCTGGTTGCCCTGTCGTAAAATACGACCTTCCTGCTGTTCAATATCAGAAGGACGCCAAGGCACATCCAGATGATGCAGTGCAATCAATCTGTCCTGCACATTCGTACCGGCTCCCATTTTTGCTGTGGAACCTAATAAAAAACGAACCTGTCCGCTTCTTACTTTTGCAAACAGCTCCGCTTTTCTAAGTTCTGTATTGGCATCATGGATAAATGCGATCTCCTGCTCCGGCACTCCCTTTTCCATGAGCTTGTTTTTTATATCCTCATACACATTGAAAGTGCCATCGCCTTTCGGTGTAGAAAGATCACAGAAAATCAACTGTGCTGACTTCTGCTCTTTGGTGTTCTCCCATATCTCATAGGCTTTCTCCACACAGGTTGCCGCTTTGGAATTTTCCTCATCTGGAAGCATATCATTGAGCAGCCTCTGGTCAAGTGCCAGCTTTCTTCCGTCATTTGTAATCTTTAGCATATTGTCCTCGTAAGGCTGCACCTGTCTGTCCCGGACTGCTTCAGCACGTTCCGCAAGAGAAGCCACCATTTCTTTCTGAAATTCACTCGGCTTTAATACCACATTTTCATACTCTGCTTCCGGCACAGGAAGTTTTAACATATCCGGTGTCTGAATGTCCGCACTCTCCTTGAAAAGTGCAATCAGCTCCGGCAGATTGAAAAACTTCGCAAATCTTGTCTTTGCCCGGTATCCGGTTCCTTCCGGTGCAAGCTCTATGGCTGTCTGTGTTTCCCCGAAAGAAGCCGCCCATGCGTCAAAATGTCCCAGTCCCAGCTTTTGGAGCGTTCCATACTGAAGATAACGCATATTCGTATAAAGCTCCGTCATGCTGTTAGAAATCGGTGTTCCAGTTGCAAAGGTCACACCCTTGCCGCCTGTAATCTCATCAAGATACTGGCACTTGGCAAACATATCGGAGGACTTCTGCGCTTCTGTCTGTGCAATACCAGCTACATTCCTCATTTTCGTATAAAGGAACAGGTTCTTGTAATTGTGGCTCTCATCCACAAACAGCCTGTCTACACCCAACTGCTCAAAAGTCACGACATTATCCTTACGGCTCTGGTCATTTAACTTGTCAAGCCGCACCTGCAATGCCTTCCTCGATTTTTCCATCTGCTTAATGGTATAACGCTCCCCGTTGTCTCTTTTTGCCTGATCAATAGCAAGCTCAATCTCATCAATCTGTTTTTCGATTGTAGCTGCCTGTCTTTCCTGTGATAACGGGATTTTTTCAAACTGGCTATGTCCGATGATAACGGCATCATAATCGCCTGTGGCAATACGGGAACAGAACTTTTTACGGTTGGCAGGTTCAAAATCCTTTTTCGTTGCCGCAAGGATATTTGCTCCTGGATATAACCGTAAGAAATCACTTGCCCATTGTTCAGTCAGGTGGTTCGGCACCACGAATAATGACTTTTGGCATAGTCCCAGACGCTTGCTTTCCATTGCCGCCGCTGTCATTTCAAAGGTCTTTCCGGCACCAACGCAGTGTGCAAGCAGGGTATTATCCCCATACAGCACATGGGCAACCGCATTTTTCTGATGCGGCTTTAATTCAATATCCGGTGTCATGCCCGGAAATTTCAGATGCGAACCGTCATATTCTCTTGGTCTGGTGGAATTGAAAAGCTCATTATATTTTGCCACAAGTGTCTGCCTGCGCTCCGGATCACGGAATACCCAGTCCTTAAATGCTTCCCTTATCGCTTCCTGCTTCTGGCTTGCAATCATGGTTTCCTTTTTATTAAGAACTCTTTTTTCCTTTCCATCTTCCTCAATGGTATCATAAACTCTTGTGTCTTTCAGATTTAAGGAATCTTCCAGTATCTTATAGGCATTTACCCGGCTTGTACCATAGGTCATGTTGACAAGCGTATTTCCAAAATCAGCGTTTTTCCCTTTAATGTTCCACTCTCCGGTCACACCCGAAAACTGCACCCCAATCGTATCTCTGCGGAATAAATGCTCCGGTGTCTGGAACGTATCACGCATGAAATCATTGATATATTTTGGATCAATCCATGTGGCACCAATACGCACCTCAATCTCCGATGCGTCCAGCTCCCTCGGCTGTACCTGCGTAAGAGCCTGCACATTTGGAGCATATTCCGGATGATTTTCTGCATAGGTTGCTGCAATGGCAAGTTTCTCACGCACATTTCCGCTGAGATACTGGTCTGCTGTCTCCCAGACATCGGTAAGCGGGTTCTGGAAAATAACACCACGAAGCTCCTCAATCAGCGTATCCTTGTCCTTTTCAGTCAGCTCTGCCATATAATCAAGGTCGATTTTAGCTTTCTCTGCTAAAGATACTGCCAATGCTTCACTTGCAGTATCCACACTTGTGACCACCTCTGCCCTTTTAATGGTACGCTTCGTGAACATATCCGCTTTGCCCTTGAAATTGCCCTCATCATCAAGTTTTTCCAAAGAACACAACAGGCAATAACTGCTGTCCTGATTAAAGGCTCTCTTATTCGTCTGCGAATTGATCAGACCATATTTTTTCGAGAAGGAATCATATAATGTGTTTAATTCCGCCTGTTTTCCCTTGATTGCCGCATCGGAATATTCCTCAAGCTGCATATCAATCAGCTCCTGCGTACAGTTACGGATTACCACCATTCCCTTGATACGTTCTTTTGCGGTGTCTGATACTTCCACAGGCTTCATGACAGAATTTTCACGGTAATACACTTCATTCTCAACTACGGTATAGCTGAAATTTTTAACGGACGGATCAGCCGGAATACTCTGCCTGCTCATATCATCCGCAAGCTCCTCATCCAGATCAATCGTATCAATCTGTCCCGTAATGTTTTGAAGTGCTTTCGCTAACTGCTCCGCAAATGGTCTGCTGTCATCTGCCTTACAGGTGCTTTCCATGCCATAAGGACCGGATACCATTTCCATCTTTCCTACGATCTGCTCCGGATGCTGTGCAAAGTAAGCGTTCATTGCAATGCCATCTGCATCCTCTCCCAGATGTACCCAGTCCGGCTCACGCTCTACCATGCGGTCACGCTTCTGGAAAAATAAAATATCCGAAGTGACCTCGGTTCCTGCATTTGCCTTAAATGCGGTATTCGGAAGTCTGACTGCACCAAGCAGGTCTGCTCTTTGTGCAAGGTATCTTCTGACTTCCGGACTTGCCTTGTCCATGGTTCCCTTGCTTGTGATAAAAGCAACCACCCCACCGGGACGCACTTTATCCAACGTCTTTGCAAAGAAATAATCATGGATCAGGAAATTATTTTTATCATACTGCTTATCTGCCACCTTATACTGACCAAAAGGCACATTTCCGATTGCCACATCAAAGAAATCATTCGGATAATCAGTCTTTTCAAAGCCTTTGATCTGCACATCTGCCTGCGGATAAAGCTGCTTTGCAATGCGTCCGGTAATGCTGTCCAGCTCTACTCCGTAAAGCCTGCTCTCTTTCATGGAATCCGGCATCATACCAAAAAAGTTGCCGATGCCCATGGAAGGCTCCAGTACATTTCCTTTGGAAAATCCCATTTTCTCCAATGTTTCGTACATCTGGCGGATAATGACCGGACTTGTATAATGGGCATTCAAGGTACTCTCCCTTGCCATGCGGTACTCCTCCGGCGATAACAGTTCCTTTAACTGTTGATATTCCGCTGACCAGTTTGATTTGCTCTCGTCAAACGCATCGGCAAGACCTCCCCAGCCGACATACTGGGATAAAACCTGCTGTTCTTCCGGTGTAGCATATCTGTTTTCGCCTTCAATCTGCTCCAACATCTTGATTGCTGCAATATTTGTCTGGAATTTTTCTTTTGGAGAGCCTTCACCCAATCGGTCATCGCTGATATGGAAATTGACAGCGTTACTTTTATCTGGTGCTGATACCGCCCTTTCTTGTGCTGATTGCCTTTCTGATGCAGGCTGTTTTTCCTCTGACGAAGGTGTAAGCGGCTCCCATTCTCCGGTAAGCACCTGTGACAGCATTTCCTCTGTCTGTCGGTCTGCTTTACCATTCTCCAGACGCTCACGAGCAGACTGCGTATCTATACTGTCCAGTTCATCTTCGGTCTGTTCTGTAACAACATTCTGTTCCTTTTCGTCAGAAAACTCCGCTTCTGCTTCCCTGCCACTTTCTGCAAGCTCATTGCCCCAGTCCATTGCTTCCTGCAAAGTCGAAAATGTCTCCAAGGCCGGACGGGTGGTGTCTGCCGTATCATAAATAGCATATCCCTCCGCTTCCTTATCAATCCAAAGGAATACTCCCTCTGATAAGGTGGCACTCCACTGTGTCGGATTTCCATATTCATCATCTGCATCATGTACCACATGCCACGCTAATTCCTGCACTTCATCCGGCTCTGCGATACCATCCATCCCCTCAAAGCATGAAAACACTTCTGCTTCGTGCCTGTCAATATCTTCCTCTGCAATGGCATTGATATAATCGTCCTCTACTTCGCTACGCTCCGGCTTATGGTCGTATTCAAAGGTTTTCCCATTGACCTGTGCATAATAAAAACTGCTGTCCTCTATGTTATTTCCAAGCAGGTATTTCTCTTTTTCACTGCCCCACTGATCAACCGGAATGCATTCATATCCATCAATCGTGACTGTTTCCCGTGCTTCCTTTTCTTTTTCCCGAAGCACATTGATATATCTTCTCGCCTGATTGGTAAATCCGTCCAATACCGCCGGATGTGAGCTTAGAATCAGATCATTGTTCTGCCACTCATTTTCCGCAACAATGCCCTTTGCCCAGTCCTTATTGTTCTGCGAAAAACGACCGTCATAATCAAAATGCGTAACCGTATTTGCAAGAACAAATTCCACACAGTCAATGCCATATTTATCTATGATCTCATCTGCGGTATTCCTCGGAAGAACAAAACCATTGAATTTCTCAGCAATCAGTGCATCAATGTCTTTCTTACACTCTAACCGCTGTCCATGCTCCAGACGAGAAAGCTCACGCTGTCTTGCTTTTTCTGCCTGTTCTTCCTTGTAAGCCTTATAGTTTTCCTTTCCCTGTGGAGATAAATATTTATCCTCATGGATCAGCTCACGAAGCCTTTTCTCTACAACATTCCAGTTCAGAAGCACTTTTGCATACGGATTGCCATAACTGCCTTTCTCCAGACGGATGCCTTTTCCATCATGTTCATTATGGGAATCATCATTACCCGGCAGTCCGCCGGAACCACCACCAATGCCATATTCATTTTTCAGAAAAGCAACTGTTTCTTTCTGGTCATGTCCTTCCATGAAATACTCATAAATGCGGAAAGCTCCATGCTCATAGCCGCTTCCCCTGCCAAGTGCATAGTCGATTTCATCCTGTGTGATAAAATCTTCCTGTGCTACCTCCACCGCATCCGGCAATGGAAATTCCAGTCTCTCCCTGTCAAGGTCTGCTATCTCCGATAACAGATATTCAGGTGACTTCACATACCGCCATTTAAGTTCTGATTCTCCAGATGCAAGTCGCTCTGCCGCATCCTCCAAGACATTTTTAAGCTGTTCCCTGCCCTCATGGGTGGAAAGAAGCTCCATGAGTTTAGCTTCACTTTCCGGATAATTTCCTGCTTTTAAGCCAAGCTCCTCCGGCATTTCATCCATTCCATCTCGCAGGAAGAAATAGATCTGATTGGCAACACGATTTCTCTCCTGTGTATCTACAAGAAATGCTTCACTGTCACTCATATATGTTCCGTTTTCGATCATGGAACGGATATGGCTCTCCACATCTTCCCAGTTCATGGTAACGATTGGTGTTTCCTTTGCCTGTGTTCCATAGCCGACACTCATACCATGCTCATCAAACCACACCGACACCGGATTTCCATTGATTTCAAAGCCTTTTCCGGTCTGTCCGTACTCATTTTTCAGAAAATCTACCATCTGCTCGGCATTTCTGCCCTCTGTGTACTTTGCAAAGATACGCTTTCTGCTGTGCTGTTTTCCTCCGCCACTGCGAAGAATGGTTTCAAGCTCATTCTGTGGCAAAGAAAAAGCAGCGGGCATGGTATATTTCATACTTGCTTCCGCTGCTGCGACTGTTCCGACCTGCTCCTCAAAAGAAGGAAACAGGCTGAGTTGTGTAAAGGTGGGTTCCGGTGCTTCTCCCCGGAGAAGATCATCTGTGTCTGTTACAGACTGTAAACCAGTTCTCCCAGAACCACTTCCTCTGCTCGGTTCCGAATGCTGTTCATCTTCGCTACCCAAAGCATCTGATCGGTTTCCTTGAGCTGTTCTGTCACTCCCTCGGTTGCCGCCATCTGCCTTGTCAGCTTCTCCATTCTCTCCTCTGCCTGCTTCTGGATTGTCAGCAGGTGTTCTTTCAATGTCCCTTTCAGAAGAAACGCTGAGTACACGCCCCTGTGGTTCTCCTTCAGATAAGTCTCTCTCATCATTCCGTACTTTGTTACGGTTCCCTCCGGCTGAATGTCCGCCTGTAATGTCGGGATCAGATAATCCCCGTTCTTTTCGTATGTCAGATTCATCGCTATTGCCCCTTTCTACGCTGTTTTGATTGTTGTCAATATATTCCTCATGTCCGATCTCGCTTTCACGTTTTAACGCATTGTAGTCTATTTCAGAAGTATTTGCAAGTCCTTTCTGCGTTAAATTTTCTGTTTGTTCCTGTTCGTGGCTTCTGTTATATGCCCTTATGGTTCTTCCAATCTCTAAAAGTACCGGTTTTGCAAGCTCATTGGCTGCATCTCCAAGTACTGCAAGGGTGTCCATGGAATTAAATTCATGGATAAAATCAAAAGCAAATTCCGAACCATACTCCTCCATATCTGCACCACAGGCAGATAAAAGTGTAAAAGAAATACTCTCCGATAAAGTATCTCTTAACCGGATACCGACATTCTGCTCGTCCAGTCCTTCTAAAAAACTGCCCTCGATCATGTACTCCAAATCCGGCAGCAATTCCTCATAATAATCTGCCGCAATCCTCTCAGCTATCTCAATAAGTCTTTCTTCAAACAGCTTCTTATCATCGGTAGCACCATAAGTCTGCTCCAGACGCTTAATTACATCTTCCTTATGTTCCTCATGTAATTCCCATAGTTCCGGATACCGTCCGATTCTCCTTGCCGCATGGACATCTGAAACATCAAAAACATATTTCAGACGCTTGCCATGTGCTTCGTCCTCGTCCAGAAGTGCAATACCCTTTGCCCCTTTGTTTACCCAGCAGTGCATACGCTCATTCCAAAGCTCAATGGAAGCACACGCTGTTGCGTCCGGTCTTTGTGCATAGATCAAAAGCTGTTCCCGGAACGGATACTTATACAGCCTTGCCGCTGTAGTCAGGTATTTCATCCATTCCTCACGATTTTTGACAACCTCGGCTGCTGTCTCTTTTGCCAGAGCCGATATAAAATCATATTTTCTCACACAGTTCTCCTTCCTGTCATAGATACGACAAAAAGGCAGCCACATACACTACATGACTGCCTTTCCCTTACTTCCCGTTACATTCCTATTCTGTTGTACCAAAGCTGAAAGTCTTACTCTCAGCCGCTTTCTTAGGCGTAAATCTCGCCTTAACTTCCGCAACCCTCCCCTCTAATGCCTGAAACATAGCATCTACCTGTTCCTGTGTATATTCGTAGGAACCTCGATTTGCAAGATTCTCCAGTCTGCCAATAGCATCCACCGCCTTATTCATGCGGTACTCACCAATACGGATAAACTTCTCCGCCTTTGTCTCATTTTCCTTTGCCGCAGGCTCACCCTGCATTTCCTCTGCTGTCATTGTTACATTTGTTTCTTCCATGTGTTTTCCTCCATTTTTTGATAAAAAATTAGAGCGTACAGGTTTTCCCATACGCTCTGACGCTGTGTTGTTATTTTAGTTATGTGTGGTATTAGTGTTGCACCGACAAACTTGAAGTTGGTCAAAGTTGTTGGCGAAGATATTCCACAACATTTCCATTCGTATCATAGAAACAGATGTTTCCTACATTGAGGGGCAGGACAATGGCGAAAGGCTTGCCACTATCAATATCAATCACCTGAATGCCGTTGCCATCATCTACTTCAAGTCGAACAATATTTTGGGTATTCATTGAGATAAATGCCCTTTCGTTATTTCCCTCAACAACAAACTCTGCAATGTAATCATCAACCTCAACTATATCTCCACCACCACGGAAGAAATATCCAAAAGACAAGCCAGGGCGATTTACATAGACAGAAAAAGTGTGGTCTGTCTTGTCCTGTGGGTAAGAAATAAATGCAGCCATTGTGTCGGAAATGCTTCCATCAACAATCCAATCATCCAAAATTTTTTGAGATTGGCGAATGTCTGCTTCTAAACTGTTTGCGGTTTTACCAATGTCATTGTTTGCATAAAGGAAACCGAAAACCAACACACAAGCCAAAATAACACCCAAGAGGATTATGGGTAATTTCTTTTTCATAGAATCACACTCCTTTATCAAATTAAGATTCTTGATTTTCAAACTTGCTGGCGGCGAACGGTTTGTCAAAACCGTTTGCGGACGGCAAGTCCACAGGGGATAGCCGCTTTAGCGGCGCAAGGGGGTGTAGCCACCTTGACGGAACGAAGTGACGCAACATTCTCGGTCATGCAGTTTTCTTCTGCTGACGGAGAATGAAGCTCCGCAGGACGCACTACTCTCGACAGAGAGTATAGAAGTGCGCCCTTTAGTTCCTAAAGGGCTTTTATCACTTCGACAAACTTGAATTTGTCTTTATCTTATTTATCAAAATACTTATCACAGTATTCAAGTGATAGATTGATAAACTCCTGCAATTTATCAATATCATTATACATTCCATGGTTCGATTTTGGAAATTCAACATAATCGTATGGCACACCATTCTCTTTCAATGCATCTATTAAAGGGTATTTAAGTTGAGTCGGCACACAATGGTCGATTAGTCCATACCCCATCAAGGTCGGCACCGAGTTTGCATCCACCAAATATGTAGGCGAAACAGAGTAAATATACGGAAGATACTCTTTTGATGCCATCATTTCATCTGTAATTCTAACCCCTGTCATCATGGTTGCAAAATCCGCATCTGTGGTTATATGGTCTATCGATTTCAGCAAACTCCAATCGGATGGCTCAAATGAAGCAGGACCTGCGAGTTGAAAGACAAACTTTACTGGGATTGCAGAAATGTCAGCATTTTTATATGCATAGTTCATCGCAAGTGTTCCACCTGCTGACACCCCACAGGTAGCCATTTGTGTTAAATCAATTCCAAGCTGCGATGCCTGCTCCTTGATTGCGGCAACACAGCTTAGAATTTCTTCATTCATTAACTCAAGACTGGCGTTGAGTAATTCTTCTTCACTTTTTCCCTTCTTTGATTGCAATGTATAATCAACCGTTGCTGTTACGTATCCTTTTGACGTATAATATTTGCACCACGCATCGCCATCTTCTTTGCTCCCGGAATTAAAACTTCCTCCGTGTATATAAAGAATCAGGCATTTTGACTCTGGCGTATCAAGATTTTTCGGCACATATAAATCATATTTGTGGTCGCTCGGATTTTCATAATCAAGATTTTCATACACACATCCTACTGTATCATTCCATTCAACTTGGATAAGCTTCATCGGTAAAGACCCAAGACGTTGAATGTTGATGAGCATACCCACAATAAAGGATACAACAAACAGAAATATCAACATACCCATTTTACGATTTTTATTTGTACTGAACATGACATTTCTCCTTATATGATGTGGTCTAAAACAAGTTTTCCGGTAATACCACCAAGTATTACACCGGCGATAATAACTCCACAACTAAGGAGAACCCATGCTAAAATTTGTTTCTGTTTTGTATTCATACTTATTTATCTCCTCAATTTCAGATTGTCATTTCTGCAATACTATCACTTAATTGTCATCAAGTTTCTTTGACAAATTCCGATTTGTAAATTTCTTTCTCTCATAATACCACACTTTTTTCATCATAGATACAGCTATTCTGCTTCCGAAATTCTTCTAGTATTTTTTCCTCCCTTTCTCGTTCCTCGCAATATTTCCAGAAATCGTCCAAAAATTCATCGACAGATTTTTCCGGTGCTTCTGTCGGCTCAAGTTCTTCCAGCCTTTTTACAATTTTTATAACTTCTTCGGCATCAAATTCCTCATCGGTGGCTACCAACGTATAATAGTCAAGTTTTTCTTTCAACATCTCTATTTCTTCTTCCTTACTCATGCTAAAATTCTCCCTTCACTATATACATGACAGTTTTCGACAAAATCTTACAAATTATTATAAAAAATGTTTTTCAAAGTTTTTCAAGTTTTTTCTACTTATCCTTCTTCTGTGGAAATTCCATCTTAAACTTATACTGGAATCCCTTGATTTCTTTACCATCTTTCGTATAGGAAAATTCCTCTACACTCTCTGGAATCAGGTACGCATCATAACTGCCTTTCTTTCCTTTCAGACCTTTGACAAGTATCTTTTTCCCTTGAAGCAGGCTCTTGACCTGTGAATCGGAAAGTGTTACCCCAAGTGCCCTGCCGACATTCATACCGCACTTCCCGGTACAGTACGCTCCGAATTTTCCCTTGACTACATCAGAACCACATTTTGGGCATTTTCCAAGCACTTCCTGCCCACTCTTTCCTGCCCCAAACATGGCTTTCTGCTCATCGCTAACGCTGTGATAGGTCTTTACAAGATCACTTACCATAGTTTCAATCCCAGACATAAACTGTTCTGCAGCAACTTCTCCTTTAGATACCAGAGTAAGCTCATTCTCCCAGTCAGCAGTCAGTTTCGGAGATTTTACTACATCCGGAAGTATCGTGATCAGCTTCATTCCGTCCTCTGTCGGAATCATCTGCTTTTTCTCACGTTTTACGAATCCGTCTTTTACCAGTTTTTCTATTATATCCGCTCTGGTGGCAGGTGTGCCAAGTCCTTTTCTCTCCACTTCATCGCCCATATCCTCTGCTCCGGCTCGCTCCATGGCGGACAGCAGGCTGTCCTCAGTGTAATGTTTTGGCGGCTGTGTGAAATGCTCGGAAACCTTTGTCTGCTCCACTGCAATCATCATGCCCTCACGAAGCTCCGGCAGCTTCTTTTCTTCCTCGGCATCTGATTTATCCTCTGTGGTCTTATAGGAATTTTTGAAGAAATCATCAAATTCCTTCCATCCATTTTTCCATACTTCCTTACCGGATACCTTAAACACAATCTCGTTGCAGGTAAGCTCTGCCTTTGTGGAATTATAAATGTGCTTCTCCCCGGTTGCACACAGCAGACGGTTCGCACATAATGAAAGGATCTTCATTTCACTCTCAGGAATCACCTTTAAGTCCTGTTTGATGATCTCCATGGTCGGAATGATTGCATGGTGGTCTGTCACTTTCTTGCTATTCAAAATTCTTTTAATATCTGGATTGAACATGCTATTCTGCTCAAATAACAGCGAATTGAAAATTGCTTCAATCACATTTTTCGCTGTTCCCTCCATGTCATCGGAAAGGTACTGGCTGTCTGTTCTCGGATATGTTACTAACTTTTTCTCATAAAGGCTCTGCGTATATTCCAATGTCTGCTTGGCAGTAAAGCCAAACAGACGGTTTGCATCCCTCTGGAGTGTGGTAAGGTCATAGAGTTTCGGTGGTGCCACCCACTTTTCTTCCTTTATCACAGAAGTGACAAGAGCCTGTCCGTTTTCACAGGCTCCTGCAATCCTCTCTGCTTCCGTTTTATCACTGATATGCTCCGATACAGCATCCAGACCATTTTCCATGATATGAGCCATATAATAGGCTTCTTTCTTGAAATTCATGATTTTACTTTCACGGTCTACCAGCATGGCAAGTGTCGGTGTCTGCACTCTGCCGACCTTTAATGCCTTGCCGCCATACAATACCGTAAAAAGCCTAGTGCCATTGATACCCACAAGCCAGTCTGCTTCCTGCCTGCATAGTGCTGACTTGTACAGATTGTCATAATCACTGCCTGGACGAAGATTATGGAAGCCGTCACGGATAGCACTCTCCTCCATGGAAGAAATCCATAATCGTTTCATCGGTTTTCTGCACCCTGCCATGTTGTAGGTCAGGCGGAAGATCAACTCTCCCTCCCTTCCGGCATCGGTAGCACACACGACTGCATCCACCCTGTCATCATGCATAAGTTTTTTCAAAATCTGATACTGTGCTTTCGTATCACTTTTCACTTCATGCTGCCATTCCTGTGGGATGATCGGAAGATTGTCATAACTCCATTTCTTCCATGCTTCCTCATAGCTTTCCGGCTGTACCAGTTCTACCAGATGTCCCACACACCATGATACCAGATAGTCATTGCCTTCCAAATAACCGTCCTTACGCTGTGTGGCACCAAGAACTGCCGCAATGCTCTGTGCCACGCTCGGCTTCTCTGCAATTACAAGCTCCATCTCTATTCCTCCCCGTTTTCTTCATCATTATCGTTGTCACTGTTATCTTCACTGTCATTCTCGCCTGTGTCCTCTGATTCTGTATCATCGCCACCATTTAAGAATGCTTCGTCTGAATCCTGCTCGGCTTCGTCCTCGTCCTCATAATCATAGTCCTCGTCAAGCTCGTCCTCATCTTCATCCTCATCAATGAAGTTTTCCTTTTTCTTCTTAGACTTCACAACATATACCACTCCGATCACAGCTATCGCAGCAATGCCTATTAAAATATATGTAAAGCCGGAACCATCTGCTTTTGCGGTATCCTCTTTCGGCTTACTTGTATCCTCCGTGCTTTCTTCGGTACTGCCCTCAACACTTTCCGTTCCCTGTTTTTTCTCTCCTGTGGTATCTGCATTATTATTTGACAATGCACTGTCTTTGGTAGGAATTGCAGATTCCAATGCTGCTGAATTTTTCGGAAGTGTCTCGCTGTTATCCGTTGTGGTATTTAACAGGTCATTTTCACTGACTTCGGTAAGGAAATATACCTTTTCATCTTCCCCGTCACGATCAATCACCAGATAAAATACCTTTTCTGATGCAGTCTGGATTGTATAAAATTCCTTGCCTTTTTCAGAAGTCTGGCTGTCACTGCTCTGGTCGGTATCCTTAGAAGTATCTCCCGTACTCGGGGACTGCTTGGCTGATGTTCCTGTACTGCTTGAAGTTGTTCCACTGCCTGTTTGGGAAACAGTATTTCCATTGCTGTCTGTCTTGGTATGGTCTGTAACCTGTGCGGTTGCAGAGCTAGGCTTGGTTGCTGACGCATCCACCGGGAGCTGCTGTGCCGGATCTTTTTCATTGCTGTCCTTGTTTTCCGGATCGGTGTAATACGGATTGGCTGTTTTATAGATTTCTGAGGTATTTCCTGCATTATCCATGGCTGAAATCGTGAAATACTGATATCCTGCATCAAACTGTTGCAGACGGATATTCAAAGCACCATTCGTATGGTCGGTAAACTCATAGCCATTGACATAGATTGCCTTGATACCGGAATCCGTATCATGTGCCTGAATACTCAATAGACCATCGCTGACTGCCGCATTTAAGGTAGGCTTCGTAAAATCAAAGCACTTGATATAGCGGTTTTTCTCATAGGTCTTGCCCTTCTGGTCTGTGACCTGCACATAAATAGTGCTGTTTTCGGAAATCTCTATGTACATATCCTCGGTAATATCTGTCCAGCTTCCATTCTGCCCGACTTTCGCCTTTACTGTCTGAACGGTAAAATTACCGGAAACTATCGTATCTTCTACTTTGACTATCACCTTAGTGGTATCGTTATGCCACCCAGAAGGTGTATTGATTGTGATTTTTACGCTCGGATTGATATAGGTACATTCCTTATAGTTCTTTGCACACACCTCACAATCTTCATCCACCGCATACTGGCTGCACTTTTCTTTGCAGGTGCATTTTGCGGCAGGCTGTGTTTCTTCAGGCGAATCTTCTGTTGTGCCTTCTGTGGAATTTTCCGTCTTTCCCTCTCCGGTATCTGTTCCTGAATTTTCTTCCCTGCCATTGCCGGGTGTAACTGTATTTTCTGCGTCACTTGCACTTTCCGTTTTCTGCTCGGCAGTATCCTCCGCATGAACCTCTATCGTATTTGTCCTGTTGGCAAAAAATGCCCCAATCGGCATACAAAAAAGTATTGCCGACAGCATAAGGGACACTACCGCCCTAGCCGATAATTTTCTGTTTTTCATTGATTGAAACCTCCTTTTCCTGTTCCCGTTTCTGTAATAAATTTCTGACTTCATCCTCACTGAGCTTATTAAGCATCTGCAATCGCTCGGATGAGATTTTATATTTTCGTATGATCTTCATGGCTTCGGCATCCTCCGCCATCTGTTTCTGTTCTGCAAGGTCTTTTTCCTTTGCCTGTAGCTGTGCTATCTGCTCTCTGACCTTTTTAAGCTGTGAATTGATTCGTTCTACTGACAAAAATAATTCCTCCCTTCGCTAATTCAATCTTCCAAAACCATAGAAATGGCTCTGCCAGTAAGAAGTATTGATTGATGTGTACTGAATTGGATCACCGCAATGCACCATCGTACCGTTTCCACAGTAGATACCAACGTGTGTAACCGGACGTCCTGCATTATAGGTTCCTGTAAAAAATATAATGTCCCCTGCCTTTGCATCTGCCGCTGATACCGGAGTACACTGGTCATAAATGCCCTGTGCTGTGGTTCTTGGCAGGTTATGTACGCCGCTGTTTGTAAATACCCAACATACAAAGCCTGAACAATCAAAACTTGCCGGAGCTGTTCCTCCAAAGGTGTATGGCATTCCCAGATATCTGTTTGCTTCCCGCATAAGCGTCTGCACCGTTGCATCGTCATAGGACTCCGGTGGTATCACATTGCCGGTTCCTCCTCCGGTGCCGCCCGTTGTTTCCCCATAAATGGTCTGTTCTCCTGCTTCAAAATAAAATAACGGGTTATAATACACCCCGTTATACAGACATTCAATATGAAGGTGGCTTCCGGTACTGCTTCCTGTATTTCCGCTTTTGCCTATATTGTCACCCTTTTTTATACTCTGCCCTGCGGATACATTTAAGCTGTCCATGTGGGCATATTTTGTGGTATATCCCTTGCTGTCTGTAATCACCACATAATTCCCATAGTATGAATCGTAAGCCGCTTCCGTAACCGTTCCGTCATGGGCTGCATACACGAGCGTTCCTGTCGGTACTGCTATGTCCACACCCCTGTGAAGCTCCTCAGCTCCGGTGTTTGGATTTTTCCGGTATCCGTAATAACTGCTGATATAGTAATACCAGTAATAATCAACCGGAGAAGCAAAGACCTGTAAGCCGCCTTTTGTCTCCGTATAGGCTCCAAAAATTTCCGTCTGCTCACTGTCCATGCGTCCGGCTACAATGCTCTCAAGCGGTGTGACCGTAAGTGTGACACGAAGAATTGTTACGGTATATTCTTCTTCCTCCTCGTACTCATATTCCTCGGTATGGGTAGTCCCGTCCGGATTTGTTACTGTTCTGGTTCCGGTCTTTGTGACTGTCCTTGTCCGTGTCTCCTCCACTTCCTCAGTAGTAAGGGAATACATGGCATCAAATAATTCCTGAATCTCACTCTCCATCCCCTCGGCAGTAAATTCCGTATGGACTGCGGAAAGATAACTAATCAGCGTATATGGATCATGCCCGATTGCACCAAGGTTATAATCGTATTCATCGTATCCCGGATAATCACTTTCAATCCGGTCAATCTTGTTTTGCAGCTCCATTTCCTTTTCTGTAAAAGATAAATCTGCCGCATCAATCTCTGCCGGAAGGCTTAAATAGGTGCTTGCCATCGTTGTTGTCACAGTTCCGGTAAACATGGAACCACAGCTTGATAATGCCGACATAATCATAATTAACAGAAGTGCAAAAATACCGACTGTGATAATGAGTGTTTTGTTTTTCGTGGCAATCTCCTGTAACTTCTTTGCAATCCCTGTTGCGGCATTGGCTGTCTTTGTAAATGCTTCCTTTGCAATCTTGACTTCTGCTCCTGCCCTCCTTGCTTTAGCATACTCACGTTTGATACGCTGTTTCTGTAGCTGCCTTTGCAACTGCTTCTTTGGACTGTTGCCCTTTAGATGTGGATTTTCACTGATGAATTTCTCATACTCCAGCTTCATATCTGCTGTGACCTGCTTTTTCTGCAATCGCTCTAGGCGGTCACGCTTTCTCTGTGCCTTGCTCTTGCGGTGATACTTCATATAGTGATAAATGTCCTCGGCACGCTGTTCCGTCTTGTGTGCACCCTCAACCGCAGAATTGTCCTTTTCTGTCTCTGCAATCTTACGATGCACAAAATACATATTTTCCGTTTGCAGCTTATGAACCGCAGTCTTTCCCAGACCATCCTGCTTAAATGGCTTCTCCACATCCACCGGAACTACGATATATTTTGCTTTTCCGTTCTGTTCATCAAAGACACGTTTCATCTCATACTGCCGCTTTTTCGGCATCTTGTCCTTTGCTTTCTGCAACTTCTGACGACTCTTTTCCGACTTATCAAAAGCCTTCTGTACTTTTTTGTCGGTGAATTCTTCCGCCTGCCCCTGCGAAAATGTGGCATCCTTCGTCTGGAAATCTCCATAATCGGACTGCTTTGTATTTTCTGACTTCGCACGCTCTCTGTGTGCGTGTTCTCTCTGCACACGCCCTTTGTGATATTTTCCTTTTTCCTCAGACCGTTGGTAGGTGTCCCTGACATGAACCTCATTTTCCATCGTGCTGTCAGAATCCCCCGGCTGTTCCTCCTGCATGAAACTGTTTTCCTTTAAGAATGCCTTTTCCGCATCGGCTTCTGACTTCTGGACATTGTGACCAGAAGTGTTCTGTTGCTGTTGCAACTGACGGTAATATTTCTTTTTATTGCCCGTTTTTCTCTCTGCTCCAGTTTCCGACTTTTGGACATTGTGACCAGAAGTTACATTTTTTGTATCACTGCCATGGTTCGCATCCCGTGGCAGATTGCTCACAGGCTTCTCATTGGCACTATACTGATTTTCCGCTGAAAAGGTGTTATCCTGCCTGTGTTCTGTATGTTTTGCTCCAGTCACTTCCTTATCTTTGGAAAATGTGTCTTTTTCAAATGCCTTTGCCGCCTGCTTCTTCTGTCTCTTTTCCGCCATTTATACTGCGTCCTCCTTCTGCACCGATTCCTCCGGCTTGGTATTCATAATTCTGTAAGTCTTGGTGTCTGTCGGATATTTGTCTACAAATGGAATTACCACATTGTCAAACAAGATAAGACCACTTCCCGGCTCGGAGTTGGTGACATAGGAAAGTTGCTTATCAGAAAGTCCCAGTTTATCAGCGAGAATTGCCTGATCTTTGGCATTCTGATTTAACAGATACACAAAATCGCTGTTACCCAAAATACCTTCAATCTCCTCAGAACGAAGAAAATCGCCCACGTTCTGCGTCAAACCTGTCGGAATACCGCCCCATTTTCTGAAACGCTTCCAGATTTCCACGGAATAAATAGCGGTCTGCTTCTCCTTCAGAAGAAGGTGGAACTCATCACAGTAATAACGGGTAGCAATCTTTCGCTCCCTGTTCTGCGATACCCTGTTCCAAACCGCATCCTGCACGATTAACATTCCAAGCTCTTTCAACTGATTTCCCAAGTCTCTGATGTCAAAGCACATGATACGATTGCCGCTGTCTACGTTGGTATGGTGGTTGAAGTAATTCTGGGAACCATGCACATACAGCACAAGGCTGTTTGCGATACGCTCCGCCTTTGGATTTTTGTGTGCTAACAGGGCATCATATAAATCTTCCAGCAGCGGCATATTTTCCGGCACCGGATTTTCAAAATACTTGTCATAAATATGACGGATACACTCGTCGATGATACCTTTTTCATCGTTCTGCAATCCATCCTTGCCGCCTGCAATCAGGTCACACAGAGTAATAATAAAATCGGATTTCAGCTTTAACGCTTCCTTATCCCCCTTATGGGATAACTGTATATCCATAGGGTTCAGATAGTCTTTGGAATTGGTGGCAAGTTTTACCACCTGTCCATGTAGTGCTGCCACAAGAGCAAAATACTCTCCCTCCGGATCGCAGATGATAATATCGTCCTTTGTGATAAGAAAACAGCTTAAAATCTCACGCTTTGCACTAAAACTCTTACCACTTCCGGGAGTACCTAAGATAACCCCGTTTGGTGTACGGAGCCTTTTGCGGTCTGCCATGATCATGTTGTTGCTGAGTGCATTTAATCCGTAATAGATTGCCGGTGCAGGCATAAACAATTCCTGTGTGCAGAATGGTACTAAGATTGCGGTACTCTTTGTGGAAAGGGTACGCTCAATTCCGGTTTCATTGCACCCAATCGGTGCAGATGCCATAAGGCCCTGCTCCTGTAAATACTGTAAACATCTAAGGTCACAGTTTGCCTGCTGAATGATACCAGACACTCTCTGCATTAAGCTCTCCAGTTCCCGCTTGGTTCTGCCATAACAGGTAATAAGGAATGTCATGTTGATCATCTTCTGATTGCTCGTATTCAAATCATCCAGAAATTCCAGCGTATCCTTTTCATAGGTCACAATATCCGTTGGAAGAATATCCATATCGTAGCCGCTCCGGACTGCCTTTTTCTGCTCCTCAATCTTCATCTTCTGGATATTGGAAATGACCGCTTTTAACTTCTTGATTGCCTTTACCGGATCTTCCGTCTGCATGTGCATGGAGATAGTAAGGTTTGCATCAATGTCAAGAAGCTGCTTGATCAGCTCGTCCGTAAACTTCGGTGCGATAATATCCAGATAGGACACACAGCCATACATATTTCCCGACTTGAAGCGGTTCGGATAGCGGAAATCAAACCCCGGCGGTGCAATATAGTCCTTGACCGACTTACCGGATTCTGCCAGATCCTTAAACGAAAAGCGGAAAGGCTCCATGGTATCCTGATTAAAATATTCATGCAGGATACGCAGTCTTTCCTTTCCGTCCAGTCCCCTCGCAAGGGTTCCTATGTTGTTTAAGTTCCGTATGACATCTTTTTCAATGTTGTTAAGGCGGCTCTTGGCTTCCTTGTAGCCGTTGCTTTCTACACCAAAAATCAGATATTTTGATTTGATGATACCGTTGTTGCCCTTTGCCGCCTGCTTCTTTAACATTTCCGTATATTCCTCACGAATATCGTTAAAATCATCCTCCTGCCACGGAATGTCAAACTGTTCTGTAAGCATCTGCTCATTGACCTGCCTGTTGAAAAGCACCAGTTCAAACTTCACAGACGGATCAAAATAATTGATAAGCTTGCTGTACTGTGCCAGTATGTCCGCCTGGTCATCCACTTCCAGAAGCTCATAGTTTATATCAAAAAATTCCACCATCTTTGTATAATAACGGTGGCTGACCTGACAGATACCGTCACGGAACATCTTTTCAAAAGTGATCGTCCTTTGTGCGGTAGTCGGCTTTTCTTTCTCAATGCTCTTTCCCGATAAAATATGCTTTAACTGTATAAGACGCTTCTTTTCTGAAAAGGTAAGACCGCCACTTTTACTGTTGTTCCTGCTATTGCCTTTATAACTGCTTTTTCTGCGGCTTTCCGGTTCTGCCTTTTGCTTTTTCTTCAAGATAACGAACCTCCCTTCGTAATTTTTCTTTTTCTTCCAACTGCTTGTATAAGTTCTCTGACCGGTATGGTCTTATGCCCGGTGTGAGTATCTTCTGCCGGAGCATAAAATACAAAATCTTCTCCGCCGGAAACCCGTTTTTCTCATACATCGCAAAAAAGAAGAACGGAAGCATTGCTCCCATCATAAGAAGTGATGCGGCTGATGTTCCGATCAGTCCCTTGGTTAAAAAATACAAGGGTATCCCGGCTACTGCCGCACCGCTGAAACAGATGATCTGTCTCTTTGTCAAGTTCAGTGCCACTTTTGTCTTGATACCGGACAAATCCTTTGGCACCTGCACAGATATTGCCATGTCATTCCTCCCTTAGTGCGCATTCCAGATAGATTTTGACAGCGAACCTGTCTTAAATAGGGAAAAACATAAAATCACAGTATATGCTGCCACCGACCAGAGTGCCGTATGCAGATTATCGGATACTGCCACACCAGCCACAAGCACCGCATAGATTGCGACGCACACCATCATAAAAAATCCCTGAAATGCCAATGCACAAAGTCCCTTAAAATAATTAGTTCCTATCGTTCCCCATTCCCGGTTGGTTACGGTTGCACAGGGAACGGGTGCTACTGATACATAAAGATATATTTCAATCATTCGCCCATAAAGAATGACGGTGATAAGGACCGACATGATTTTCATACATAAACTGACGATCATGGTCTCCATCCCCAGTCCTAACAGCTCGCCTATGCTCATCTCCGAAAACTGCTCATTGAACATCGTCTGCAGCGTGCTTGAAACATCAATACTGGTTTCCCTGCTGATTGCTGCCGCTGCGGAATTGACGATGTGGTTTCCCACATCAAATACCGCCATTACAATGTCAAAAGTCTTGCTTAACAGCATGACTGCAATACACGCTTTCATAAAAAAACGGATAAAAATTGCCGTATTGAAGTCATGCAGATTATTCTTGTCAATAACCATGGAAATAAGCTCGTAGACGAGTACAAAACTGATGATCATTCCCGCTATGGGAATCATCACGTTATCGGACAGGGTTTTTATCATGTCAAAAATACCGGAGTTCCAAGTGCTAGGAGTTTTGCTGACCTCCCCTGCAATCGTGCCTACCTTGTCATTGACATCGGTAAACATGGTTTCAAAGTTGGTCAGAACCCACCCTTGCAACAGTTCCTTTATGAATTCAGTAATCTTATCAATGATCCCGCCCATGAATTATGAGAACAGAGTAGTAAGCTGTGGAATTACCGTCTGTGCCACAATGATGATGCCACCGCCACTCATAAGCTGCTTGATACCCTGTGATTTCGCACCGGGATTATCATTTCCATATCCTTCGAGAAGATTGATAACTCCCCATACGCCTACACCTGCGCCGATAGCAGTTACTACTGTTTTAAGTCCTGTTACTGATGTTGTAAAAAATCCCATTTGTTTGTCTCCTTTTTCTTGAAAATGAATTAAAAAGGGAGCTGTTCTGATTTATGATTTTTCAGAAAAACTCCCATAACATAAGTTCCGTATTTAGTTGTAAAGTCACTTCTAGACGCTGTGACCAGAAGTTAAGCTGTGATCTCTCCGACATCGCATACTTCATCCACCATATCATTCTGCTTAAAACGCAGCTTGTTAAGATTCTTGACGTATTTTTCAATGTCAAATTCATTCTTTTTGTCATAATCGGATAACAGTGGGTATTGCTTATGCTTCGTTATATCAAATTTATCTGAGAAAAATGGTCTCACACCTCTAAGCTGCATGATACATTTGCTGCCATCCATGACTGCAATCTCATCCTGACTCATTAACTCCTTTCCGGTCTTTTGGTAATTCAGACCGTAGGACTGGCTCGTACCTCTCGTATCCGAGGTATTATAAAGGTCAATCGTTTCTTTTCCAAGGATTTCTGCCAGATCTTTTAAAGTATCTTTCTCTTTTCCTCCTAAAAACAGGGTTGTGTCGCAGTTTCCTTCAATCGTGGAAGCGTTATCCCGGTACAGAGCCTTTAGCTGTGACTTTGACTGCAAAATAATAGAAGCTGATATTTCCCGGCTACGAATGGTAGCAATCAGCTTCTCAAACTGCGGAATCTGTCCAATGTTCGCAAACTCGTCCAGTAAGCACCGGACGTGAATCGGCAGTCTCCCGTTATATACATCATCTGCCTTGTCACAAAGCAGATTGAATAACTGCGAATACATGATACTTACAATGAAATTGAATGTTGCATCGGTATCCGAGATAATGACAAACAGTGCTGTCTTTTTCTCTCCCAAAGTATCAAGCTCCAGTTCATCATAAGAAGTCAGGTCACGCAGCTCCTTAATATCAAATGGTGCCAATCTCGCACCACAGCTAATCAAAATTGATTTTGCTGTCTTTCCTGCCGCCAGCTTGTATTTCTTATACTGTCTGACTGCAAAGTGGTTCGGGTTCTCCTGTTCCAGCTCCTCAAACAGCAGATCAACCGCATTTTTGAAATTCTCATCATCTTCCCTTGCT
>ERZ791905.548-NODE-548-length-35873-cov-4.100117_pt1 | contig 35873 bp, 16 predicted proteins | sample MGYA00510147_ERZ791905 | MGnify/ENA primary metagenome ERZ791905 (study PRJEB30046, sample SAMN00792084) | human gut metagenome | study: EMG produced TPA metagenomics assembly of the A metagenome-wide association study of gut microbiota in type 2...
CTCTCAGGAAAGTATAATATTTCAGAAATAGCCCATCAGGTTGGGCTGAATTCTGTATCTTATTTCAGAGAATGTTTCAAAGAGGAATACGGAATGTCTCCATCAGAGTATATAAAACAGTTGAAGTAAACAAGAATCTCCCCTAAGTCCACTTCTTAAGGGAGATTCTACTTAAACTGTTTTGTAACAATTGGAATTATCAATAAAGCATGATCTGATCCAAAACGACACCCTCGTCCAATGCCTTAATCACCAGCTTATGCGATTTTCGTTTGTTGACGGGTAGTTTTACTTTTCGAATGGCTTGATTGCGCAACACATTTTCTTTCCATTCTTCACTACGCCCTTTGGTTTCATAAGAAACGGTTTGCGAAGCCGATTTATCAACAGACAGTGTGAAACGCAGTTGTTTTTCATCCATAGGATGATTGGGCAATAAGCGTATTTCAACTTCCACAGAATCGGTCTTCCAATCATCAAAAGCAAAAGTAAGAGAAGTGTTTTTGCCGATACCTGCTGCTTTACCCTCATATCCCAATCCTTCGCACTGTAAAGGATTTCCGGCTGTACAATCCATAGCATTCCATTTATAGGCAGGAGTCTTCTCATTTACCATAGGCGTAACGGCAGTTTCATGTGCCACACGTTTAAAGACAGGGAGTTTGCGGGGTTGGAAATCCATCATGTGAATCCACTTTCCATTTTGCAAAGCGTTATACCGACGCGTCAGTGAAGCAATGCTATCGAAAGCTGCATCACTTTGTTCCCAATCGACCTTTCCGTGACGGGCAAGTTGTGCATTCAGGAGCTTCCGGTTCATTTGGTCGGCAGCTTGTACGGGATATTTTACCAATTGCATATAGGCATCTTTCCGGTGGACAGGAAGTTTGGCCTCAACTTCTTCGACTACGGAAGACAAAGCGGCATAATCTTTCAAGCGTTCACGAATGGTCTGTTCACTCCAAGGCAGGTCTTTTACTTTCTTATAAATAGGGTCACGTTCTTCTTCACGCGTATTTCCCATGAACTCAGGCTTGCGGATATAGGCCAAGCGGTAATGCTCTTGCATAACCGAAAGCAGAGTCTTTGCGTATTCCGTACCAAACTCTCTGCCCAACCAGTTCTTCAAATGAGTTGTAACACCTTCTTCAGCCACCTGTTCTATATTCCATGCCATATCGAGGAATAGCTCAATCTGATATTCGGCAGGTTTGATATCACCTACATTCAGGACCCACATTTTCTGGATGCCACGGTCATAGGCCAGTTTCATCTGCTGATAGAGCAGATACGGGCTAAAAGTACCCAGCCAGAGATAATCGTGCGGACGTCCCCAATAGGATACGTGATAATAGATGCCGTTTCCACCTTTGCGGGCTTGTTCTTCCGGCGTAGGGAAGTGACGGATATAGCCATAGTTATCATCACACCAGATCAGCGTTACATCATCGGACACCTGTAAGCCGGCATTATAAATGTCGAGTACTTCCTTGTAAGGTATGAAAGCCTGCGGAATGGCGGTGACATCTTTATTCACATACTTTTCCAGCAAACCACGCTGGTCTTTAAGCACGCGTTCCAACACAGCTTTCTGTTCTGCAACAGTCTTGGCTCCCTGCATTTGTCCGTCGTGCACACCACGCATACCCAAAGTATAGATATTCTCTTGTCCCGCCACTTCTTTCACGCGGTCTTCCCAGAATTTGTAAACGGAGGCACTGTTATTCACATAGTCATAATCGCCCTCTCCCCTTCTCCTCCATTCGCCGGCAGCACTACACACCATCGGTTCACAATGGGAAGAACCGATAAAGATACCGAATTCGGCAGCTACTTCCCGATTACCTTTTGTCAGGAAAAAGGGCAAGGTACACTCGTGCATGGCAGGCCAATAAGTATTAGCCCGCAGGCGGAGCAATAACTCAAAGATGCGACGGTTCGTCTTAGGACCGATTTGTTGCTGATCGGCAGGCTCGTAATTCTTGCAACTCCAAGGCATCAATCCCCAGTCTTCATCATTGATGAAGATGCCACGGTATTCTACGGAAGGAGACTGTGTCGTTTGGTAATCTGCGGGTAAAGTGAAAGATGTCTTTTTTTCCGGCACCACATCCGCCCACCATTCCCACGGCGATACTCCTATCAGGCGGGAAAGCTCCATAATACCATAAGCTGTACCATGTGCATCGCTTCCGGCTACCAATAGTTTTCCATCTGGTAAAACAGTCAGTAGAAAGGCTTGTTTTTTATCTTTCAGACAAGAAAGATCCGCTCCGGTTGCCTCTACCAATGAAGTTTTTCCTACAGTTCCCACTATGATATCTCCTTTCCGGACATTCATAACGACAGGAGCCGAAAATACTAATTGATAGTCACGCACAAACAAATTCAAAGCAGTTTGCACCACTTGTTCTTCCGTATTGTCACTGACCAGTGCGACCGATTGCCCGGAACGTAAATTAAACTGTGCCCAGCCAAGCTGCGCAATAAAAAGCAAAATTAAACTGATAATCCCTTTTCTCATTATTCCAAGTTATTTTTCAAAGATACATCCTATCATTTGGTTAGAAAACTTATTTTTATAGCTCCCCCATACGGATTGAAGTCAAAGGCCAGCTTATCATCCCGATCTTTTACCAACAGACTCTTTCCATTTTGAGATACCTTCACTTTTTCCCTCCCTTTCTTATCCAACACCATTGTCAAAGGTTCGTCAAATAATTCTTTGTCCAGTGACAAACGAGGTGTAACCACCCACTGCGATTTCTTTTTCACAATATCCAGTTGTACATTCTTCCGTTCTTTCACATAGGCCGCTACCTCACGAAAAGTACCGACCCAAATATTATCTTCCTGATTCTTCACTCTACGAAAATGTTCCCATAATATATCCGGATAAGTGAAGGCATCATATCCGGTAGAGATGCCATGTATCATAGCCACTCCCCAATCACCGGCAATCATAAGCTCCTTCACCCATTTATCCAGCGACTCAACCGTGGATTTCGATTTATCACCACCCACACCATGTTGCCTTGTACGGGTAGCCACTCTACCTTCCGAGGCTTTCCGCAATATCACTTCATCAAAGGCATTGAACGGATAACAGAATGTTAGAGGTTTCTTACCTATCATTGCTCCAATAATGCTATCATTCTTCTCTATTTCCATTTTCACTCCATCTGAGTTAAGATGCTTCAAATTCGCATGCGACCAGCTATGATTGGAGATTTCATGTCCTTTGTCAGACATTTCTTTCATCTGCGGCCAAGTCATACGTGACTTACCTTGCCGCGCAGCCTCATTCTCTATAGTGTTCCCGCATACCCAGAAAGTACCTTTAAATCCAACTTTCTCCATTTCAGGGAAAACAAGCGTATAGTGCTCCTGTAAACCATCATCAAAAGTATAGCTGACAGCACATTCCTTATTGTCCTTATAGTCGGCTACATATACTTCCGGATCACGATAGCGAATATATGGCACCAATTCCGGCACTACTTTGGCTACAGCTTCGATAGCAATTCCTGCCACCACCTTTCCACCATATATATTCAGGTGAGTATTATCGACCTTTCCTTTCGGACAGAAGTCATATTCGCCTGCGGGCACCCACATAAAGAGTTCCTTTGACTTTTCCACTCCCATACCGACTACCAGATCATGGGTTAATTCGTTCAAATCGACAAAAGGTACCCCCATTTCTTCAGCTACCTTGCGGGGAGAAATCAAATATTCGCCATGTGTATCTACCAATACATTTCCTTCTTTCTCATAACTACCTTTATTTTCCGTTGCCCCTTCCGGTGGGAAATTCCTACGCACAATTGAATTAAACAACACCGGATAAGCTCCTTTCTCACGTGTCTCCGTTACAAAACGGCGCAGATTATTATCAAAAGTACTTCCCGGGTCAGTGTGCAGCTTCTCCGATGGCTTCTCGTCATTATGACCAAACTGGATAAATACATAATCACCTTTCTTCAGTCTTGAAACAACCGTATCCCAACGTCCTTCATTGATAAAACTAAGCGAACTCCTTCCATTCCGGGCATGGTTATCAACCACAACATCCTCTGTCAGGAAATCGGGAAGCATTTGCCCCCAACCACGCTCAATATTACCATTCCTCAGACTTTTGTTGGCCATGGTGGAGTCACCAATCATAAATATAGTAATGGTATCTTTCTTTTCAGCAGTAAAAGCTGAAAGAATCAACAATGCACAAAGTACAGACAGTAGCTTGATTTTCATGTTTCTCATTCTATAAAAATTTCAGCAAAGATAAGAAAGAATAGCAAAGGAATGCATGGAGTAATGTACCATCCTTTGTATTATCGTACACATCAAAAGCTGTAAATGGCATCAACCGTCACAAAACTATTATCACTTCCATAAATCGTTTTCGTTTTATCCGTCCATATCGGCATTATGCCTGTTACCTCTATAAGTAATGTATAATCTCCTTTTGACATCTTTGGAGTCATGATGCGAATTGCCTTTTCCGGGTACTTACTATAAAAGTCGACCAATGAGGAATAAACCGTATCTTTCTTATCATTTAATATACTTACTTTAGCATACCCGCTGTGAGGATTTGATTCACCCACTACCGCAATATGTGTCCCTTTAAAAGGAATGGCCAAAATACTTCCTTTCGTATTTGAAGCCAAGCGACTATTTTCCTCTTTCCAGTCTCGTGTGAATTCCATTTCTTTGATAGGTATCTCTTTCCCTTTTTGCAAGGCATCTACTGGCTTTAAAGTGTTTATGTCCCAACATTGCCAATATTCAGGTATTGATATTTTTATTCCATCCACCTGCAAAGGCATCCACACATAAGTTGCCGCCGAAGCCTGATGAGGATATGACCAGCGATCACCCATAAACATCGGAATTGTGTCATTGCCCCGTTTCAATGGAAAGACAAATGTACTTTGTGAATTATAAGTTAACTTTCCTTCCGGACAAAACAACCCTTGTTTTGTCCAAGGACCTTCAATTTTCGGTGCCGTAAAATAGAAATTATCATTCTTCTCCCAACTGGTCAGATTGGAGTAGAGCATATAATATATACCGTTTTTCTTAAACATGGCAGGCGATTCTCCTGAGCCTTTCACATGAGCTACCTCCGCCTCTATGGAACGATAATCATCGCTCAGCCGATAAATAGGCCCGTGATGGATAAGCAAGTAACCTTTACCGTCCGTATCCTGAAAGGTTCCCATATCCCAACGTTTAACAGGTTTTCCATCATAAAGTAAAGGTCCTTGTAATTTATACTCTCCATTTATTGTGCTGCATGTAGCATAGCCGATGTAAGGATCCTTATACCCCATATCATCCGCATGCATATACATGACGTATTCTCCTGTAGAGGGACATTTCATCACCTTTACCCGTTCACCTACCCGGTTTGGCCCCAAGATACCGTCAGGTTGTACCGGCAGCACTACTCTTTCAAATTTCCAGTTCACCAAGTCATCTGAAGAATAGCAGCTAAAGCCCGGAAAAGCATTGCTTTTATCCGATTTATATTCACCGAAAAGATAATATCTGCCGTTATCCTCTACTATGCAGGCACCGTGTGCATTAACTATATTTCCTTGATTGTCAAACCAAGGGACTCCATTATAAACAATCTTTCCTTCACCCGGTATAGTACAGGACACAATATTCAATCCCACAAGGGTCGCCAATAAAAAAGTAAATCTCATACTAATATGTTTCATCTAATTATTTTTTTTTCTTAAACAGGAATTAAAAATTCACTCCACTTTTACACGTAAAATTGTATAAGAGTATGGTGCGAATTCATAACTAAAAGTTTCTCCAAAACGATTGAATTCAGATGTTTCCGGATAAATCTTCTTCGGATTTTCAAAAGAGTTCTCTTCTTTATCGTCAGCGGCAATCAATGAAATAACTTTTCCTGTTTTTGCTATTCTTTTCGCCCCTTCTATTTTGATTTCCGGTACATAAGGGGTAGAAACCCTATTCACAACCTTAAGAATTATTTCTCCAGTTTCCCCATCTATCCCCGAAGCAATAAATTGCTCTGGCATTGTCCGTGGCGCATGTTCAAGAACCTGTTTGCCATCTATATACAATATACTCTTTTCTGGAGTTACTATGATTTTGATATCATACCATTGGTTAGGTTTTATAGCATATTCTACGGTTTTACTCACTGCTCCTACATTATGTCCGGAAGAGAGCTGCTCTACAGAAATGGTATTTCCGTTCCAGCAACCTATATTGTACATGAATCCTTTCTGCTCATCCTCTGTCAAACCAAAGTAAATGAATATTCCTTCCTTAAATGCTGATTTACGAGCTTTACATTCAAGCGTGAAATGATTGCTGTTTACATCTTCCATTACATATAAAGAGCTTCCGGTTAACGAAGATTGTCTCAATATTCCTCTATCAACATTCCAGATACCTTGCCGTCCTATTCCACGAGTCAAATCCGGGGCAACACTACTACCTTTTTCTGTTATCCTTATATCTTTAAGCTCCAAAGGCGTTTTCTGAGAACCAAACCCTATTTTTCCGCTTTTATATTTTATCTGTTTCGAATCACCGGAATACTGATACCCTACATTATAATCAGGACGATTTTCCGATGCCATTTTCTGCACATAATAAGAGCTGCGTCCTACCACTTCGTCGGTACTAAACCATATCAGATTAACCGACCAATCACTATCGAAACGATTCTGTAACAATGGAGCATAAGAAGTCATAGTTACCAAATCTCCATTTCTTTCCATACCGCCAATAAAAGCAGCTTCAGCCAATGCCGCTTTCATATTACCTTTCCCAACAGCAAAATTACAAGCATATTCTCCTACATAAACCCTATACTGCTCTCTGGAATAATCATCAAACAACGATGTATTGCGGAAAAAGAAATCTGGAGTTCCATACCAATGAGGGTCTACCATATCCGTTTTTGCAGACTTGCCTATCCCACATACCGGATGATTAGATATAAGTGTCAATCGCGGATATTTCTCCTTAATAGCCTGATAAAAGGTATCAAAACGACGATCATATTCCTCCCCCCAATGCTCATTACCAATCTCCACATATTCCAAAGGGAAAGGAGCAGGATGCCCGTCTGCTGCTCGTTTGCCTCCCCACTCCGTACTTACATCGCCCAGCGCATATTCTATGGCATCTAAACAGTCATTCAAAAAGAAATCAATACTATCCTCAGAACAAGCCTCTCCGGAACGGAATAAATCAGATAGTCCTACATTACAAACAAACATAGCCTTAGCATTAATATCTTCACAAAACTGTAACATTTCATAATATCCCATACCATAAGAGCAACGATATCCCCATGTCACATATTCGCCCGGACGAGCAGCCGGGTCCCCTAATGTCTTTTTCCAATCAAAGCGATTATCAAGAGTAATCCCCCCTACAATGGAACCTCCCGGCCAACGCAGGAATGCGGGTCGCATTTCTGCCAGTATCTGAGCTAAATCATTCCGTAATCCATTCGGCCGCTTTTTATATGTATTCTCCGGGAATAGAGAAACATAATCTATCCAGACAATTCCCTTTCCGTCAAACTCTAATGCAAATCGGGCTCTTTTGTCTTTTGCAACAGACTGTAATATAGCTGTTGCATCATTCCAATTTCCCTCAGAAGTGACTTGAACCGGTACAGACGCCAGTTCTTTGTCTTGTTCTGATATAAGCTTAGCTATGATTTTTCCTTTATAGTCTTTTGAGACACGAATAATTGTGCGTAGATGATACTTCTCTCCTTGCTCAATGCCCATACCCCAAAATCCTGCATTGGCCAACCTTATCGGGTCTTGCGCTTGCTGGATTGTAATCTTCAAGTTATTAGGCGCAGTATTAAACTTTGGTTCTTCTTTAGAAAGTTCCATGTGTGCAGATGAGGAAACGGGTACTTGCAGTTCCCACGCAGGCACCGGTTCAGTAGTCCATTGAAATGCCCTGTCATCTACTTGCCCTGTAAGATGATGCGTCACTTTCCTCGCAAACATTTTTTCACCTTTTGCATAATAGCCTTCAGGCATTTCTAAGTCCTCAAAACTACGGTTTTGAATTAATTCAGCATATAATCCTCCATCCCCTGCATGGTTTATCTCTTCAAAAAAGATGCCATACATAAACGGAGAAACAGCGTTCCCCTTATCTTGCACATTAATAATAATCTGTTCTTTCAGGTTGCTATCCCAACTGCATAATAATAGCACAGAAGCAATGCCAATGATATTACATAAAACCTTTTTCATAATCTATATCTACTTCTTATAAAGTTGGTACAATTGGCTTAATACTACCATCTCCACCAAATTCTAGTTTATCAATACATACTTCCCGGTGATAACCGGCAGCCCATCCCATCTTTATAGCATTGGGGCGGCGGAAACGATGGTAAACTATGTACCATTCATCTTTATCATTCAGTTTCAAGACACTATTATGCCCAGTGCCGTATATTCCTTTTTCCGGTCTTTTCCATAAAATCAGATTTTTTTTAGGGACTTCCAATGGACCAACAGGGGATTTAGACGTTGCATACCGCACACGATAATCCTCACTACGGGTATCGTTTTCCGACCAAAGGAAGTAATACAATCCATTCCGATAGAAGACCTCAGCACCTTCTGTAAAGGGACTTTTAGGTGTTATCAGTTTCATCGTTTCTTTCTTGACTGAAATCATATCTTTGTTTAATTCAGCAACAGCCAAATAACCACATCCCCAGTAAATATAGTCCTTTCCACCCACAGGATCATGAAACACATCGGGATCAATTTGCTGCCCACCACGCAATCCTTCGGGTTTATAGTCAATCAACGCTTTCCCCAATGGGTCCTTAAACGGGCCGGTTGGAGAATCAGATACAGCTACACCAATCTTCTTTTCAGCCGAATAATAGTAAAAGTACTTGTATTCACCATCAATTCTTTTTTCAATTATCGTTGGCGCCCAAGCATTTTTATCAGCCCATGTGAGGTCTTTCTGAAAATCAAGAATCACGCCTTCATCCTTCCAATCCTTCAAATCAGTAGACGAGAATGCCATGAAATAATGTCCACTCCACTCATGAAATCCGTCACTGGTAGGATAAATATAATATTTACCCGTTTTATGGGAATACATAACCTCCGGATCGGCATAATAGCCCGGCAATACAGGATTACTCTTGTTATCAAACGGGATATACCCCCGGTCAGCTCCTTCCGTAGTATTCTCTATTTTCCGGATGCTTCCATCAGAATAGTATTGCAAAAATTCAGCGCACACTGAACGGCTGTAGCTTCCACCTTCCGGCAGTGCACCATTATGGGTGAAGAAGTAAGATTGCCCTTTAAACTCCACAATAGCCGGGTGCGTAGTGTTACTATTTCCGGCTATCTCTGACAAAATGCCCTTATATTCATAAGGACCTTCTATGTGGTCAGCCATCGCATAAGCTATCTTCTCCGGCCAGCCAGTTGCGTAGGTCAAATAGTACTTTTCTTTATACTTATGTACCCAAGACCCCTCGGTAAACTCCGAGCCTTTTATATCTATCGTCTTTATAGCACCATCTATCTCAATCATGTTTTCTTTCAACCGGGCATAATAACAGATCTTATTTCCCCAAAATATCCAAGCTTGCCCGTCATCATCTATAAACACAGCAGGGTCAATGCATACCCAGAAATGAGAAGATCCAAAACAATCTTCGTTTGTGAGCAGCGGCTTCCCCAATGCATCTTTAAAAGGCCCTCTCGGAGAATCAGATACAGCAACTCCAATACCTGATCCATTCGTACTGACATAAAAATAATATTTCCCGTTTCGTTGCACAACATGTGAGGCGTAAGCCGCTCCTGTTTTATCCCAAAAGAAATCTGAGACTTTAAGTGGAGTGGGATATTCTGTCCAGTTTATCATATCGGTAGTGGAGAATACGCACCAATCCTTCATCTTATATCCTTTTTGTTTTCCTGAAAAATCATGTCCGGTATACAACCAAAGTGTATCACCCACCACCAACGGAGCCGGATCGGCGGTATATTTATGGGTAATTATCGGATTACCATTCGATTTAAAATGATAAACACTGTCTTGCAAAGGTTTACCTTTTAGCGTAACAACAAAAAAAGGTAACCAGAAGACAAATAATAAAATGTATTTCTTTATAGTCATCATATAATCAACTTCAATTTCTCAATATCATTCTATAAATCTATATATTTATCTTCATCCTCACTCCAACATTACATATTCAATTACTGCCCGCGATTTCTTTTTTACATTTTCATTCGGCAAAACAATAATTTTAATAGTTTCAGCCTCTTCAAGATTTAATTCTTTTACACCTTCTCCTGTGAAAGAATCAACAGATACTCTTCCTCTTTCTCCGGGACCAATAATCCTTATCTGCCGGAGTTGTTCCAAAGGTATTTCATATTGCAATTTGTCTTTTGACATCAAAACCGTCGTTCCATATTCCAAACCATTTTTCAATTGCAAAGTAATCCAAACCTTTACCTGACTTTCACTCAATGCTGTACCATGAACAACTAAGCGCTTCTTTGCAGACATGTCATTCTTCCGACCAATGATCTTATCCTTAAAATAAAAGCTGGTATAAATCAGGTTATCAGTACCCAATTCTACTCCTAACTTACCCGGTAGTAAAGAAGGATGAAAAATATAACGGTAATGTCTATGTGACCTCCTCATTTGTATACAGTCATTATCTACATCCAGCAAACAAATAGGAGCTTTATTTTCTACAATTTTCAAAGTATACATCCGCGTATTGGTAAAGTTAACATAGCGTCCTGAAACATTTTCCGGATACATACAAGGTTTTCCATTAACGTCCGCAGATATCTGATAATTGAGGATGTTCTCTTTCTGAAGTAGCTCCTCCGGTATGGTTGCAGTATAACCATAACGTGATGTTTTTATAAAGTCAATAGGAAACAATTTCTGGGGAGCTAAGGTCGTAACATGAAGCTTTACGTTCTCAGGTTCCTGAGCAGAAATGATTTCGATATCAATCTGATGGGAACCTCCTCTCGTTATTTCCTCAACAGGCTGATGAATGAGATAAGTTTCGGTTGTCGCCGACGGAGCTACAAATTCTTTCAACGTAATATTTTTCCATTTATCATCAGGATTCCATTTAGATTTTACTCCCTTTCCTACTAACAAATAAGTACCCGGAGACACGAACACCTGTTTGTGATTTGCGATTTGTTTCGTCATGTTTCCTTGGTTTAACCCCGTCATACTATATTCATTTCCCAAATCAGGAAGATGAATACTCATAGGCCAAGTATTCCAGACTATAGCAGAAACTTCATTATCTAATCTCGGATTGGCAAAAGGATCAGCTACCCAAATCGCATCGGGCATTACTTCCAAACGCCATATACCGTTTCCCAATTTATCCAGGAAATAGACACCTCTACCATTATATTGAACAATAGGCGATGAACCATAACCTGCTATTTCATTCAGTTTAGCTATATTAGAAGGTACACTTTGAGTAGTATTCGAATATATAAATTTTTCATCACTAACCATCTCAGCCAAGTTTTCACAATGACTGACCCGGAAAACATCGAATATCGTATCCGCCGGAAAAGAGGCAAATTTCTTATTCCGCGGTATTCTGTGAAATATTTCTCCGGCTATTTTCAATCCAAGTGCTTTCTGCGGAGTATAAGCCAGATTCAGGAAGTGAGTTCTGAAATCATAATTAGCATATCCAATTCCAAGCGGGTCGTAGGTGAACATAGCAGCAAACTGAAACCCTACCGACCGCATAGAACGAGCCATCATAGGATATGTATAGGCATAGCCATTATCGGCCGCATCTATTTCGTAAGCCATCAAGGCTTTATTTTTTGCCTTTATATCATCCGTTAGTGAATCTTTCGGCCAACTATCTACATGTGTGAGCAAATTTCCCTTGAATTCAAATCCGGCATTATGACTAACCGGATACCATTGAGAAGTTCCTCCCTGAATATCTGCTTCCAAAAAACCTTTTCGCAGATGTGCGGCAATAGACATACAGTAGAACAAGGGTTTCCGGCAACCGGACTGACGAACTGCTGCAACCAGCCTATTCACATAAGGGGTTACATCTTCAACCGTATGTCCCTGATGTTCCGGTTCATTGTATAATTCAAAAGCTATAATATCGGGATCATCTTTATAAGCAACTCCCGTGTAACGATTTACATGATTCATCAGCTGAAACAAGTATTTCTCAGTAGCATCTATAGCTTCAGGAGTAAATGATTTCCTTTTCCCATACTTCTGTCCAAAGCCATACTCTTTTTCAGAAGTTTCATAATAAGTCAGGGGAGTGATAACAATCTTAAATCCCCGGTCTTTCATTTGCTTAAGAGTATAATCCAGTAAACGCAAATGATTGTTATCTACAAGATTTCCCAAAGTGTCACTGATTTCCGAATCCCACAGGTGAATACGATAAGCATTTAACCCCAAACGAGCTATGTGATAAACATCCTCCTCAATTCCTTTGTCATGCGAAAGGTTTAATTCACTAAAACCTTTGTAGGCAGATGAAAACGGAAGTGCATAATGTACTCCGAACTCATTAATTTCCTTATTACTGGCAGTCCATCGTAAAACTCCTTTTTTATCTACATATGTACTGGGATTCTTCTGGGCATTAGCCACACCTATATTTAATGCACAAAAGCACATGGTTATCATTTTCAGAAACCGGAACTCAGCAAAAAAAAGTTTTATCTTATCCATAATATAAAGTATATATTGAATTCAGAAAACTATTTTAAGATACAACTCTGACAGGATAATTCCTCACCAGAGTTGTATCATTCATACAATCCTTTTACCTCCCCTACACCAATTTTATTATTGCAATGCAGGCTGATCAGCCTCAACCGGCCAGTACGGATTCTGATAAATCGGCGAGTTACTTATTGTTGATCCATCAGATGCTGTAATCTGGAAATGTTTAATTGCAATCGGTTCCAAATAATGAGCCATACGCCAGACGAAGCCATTATAACATCTTTGGCTGACACGCTTTTGATAGGGACGAACGTATTCACTCAATGAAGGGGAAGATATATTTGCTACATCCGATCCATCTGTCACATAGTTGGTATACCAGTCTTGCATAGGTGTATTCCACAAATGGATACCTTCCGGAAAGTAAGGTGTAGTAATCATCTGATCCATAGCACGCCAACGGCACAAATCCATATAGCGTAATCCTTCGGAAACAAATTCGGAACGACGTTCCCGACGAATATTATACAATGTCTTATCCGTCAGTAAAGCTCCTCTGGAATAGGCACCCCAGTCATTCTTACCTTCCTCTACCATATCAGTCGCAGCAATCGTAGCATCAATATCCTCACTAACTTTTGCACGCCGGCGAAGCAACTGCCAATATTCACGAGCCGTAGCATCAAGAGTTCCGTTCTTTTCATAACTTGCTTCCATATAGTTCAGCAAAGCTTCAGCAGAACGATAAAGCGGAACACCTGTATAGGAACCATTCATAGTGATATATTGAGCGATATCGAAAGGAGCACCTTTTCTCAGAATATATCCGGTTGGATAACGATACTGTCCTATTGAAGTCATATCCGGTTTGGGTACTTCATAGAAGATATTGACTGATGTAACACCTTCAAAGACATTTTTCTGTCCCGGTTCCTGAAGGAAAAGCGATAAACGAGAATCACGGTTTACACGAACATCTGCAATGGTCTTGTCTCCTTTATAATAACCATCGCCATCCGCATACGTCCCATGTGCATAAACCGGCCTACCATCCGCCATTAAGAAGTTCTGAACATATGCCCGGGTCACACCTATACCATTGCTTCCATTGTCTGTAACAGAAGCGATAGCAATGCCATGCGTTTTTACCGAAGTGGCATAACGACGCCACAAAAGAACTTCTTTCACATCAGACAAGTCAACAGTAGTATACATATCATAGAACGGATTGACAGGACCGGAAGCACTTTGTTGTAAGACTCCGGTATTTTCGGTTAATTGTCCCTTATATTTCTCTGCCACCTCTTTAGAGGCACTCATAGCTTGGTCCAAGAACCAACTAATCTCGGAGTCAATATTACCACTGGGGTATTGATAACTGACATTATACTCTTTAGCCTTCCCTGGCCAACCTTCACCATTAGGCACAAAGGCCGTACCTTTGAAATACTTGAGCCAAGTACCCTCATAAAGAGCTACGCGAGACTTTATTAATAAAGCAACATCCTTATTGATACGAATTGTCCCCATATCCTTACCCTCTAACAAAATGATTGCCTTATCAAGATCAGAAAGGATAAAACGTGCCACTTCATTACGTGGCGAGCGTTTGCTTGCCTCTGTCAGCACGCCTAATTCATCAGGCAACGGCTCAGTTATAATAGGGAAATCACCAAAAGACTGATAACGCTTGAAATATTCGAGTGCACGCAATACATACATTTCACCAACGAAATGCTTTATATTGGCCAAATCACCTGAAATCGTATTCTTCGATCCACTCAAGTCATCTCCGAATTTCGGATTAACTAGTGAAAAGAAATAATTGCAACGGTAAATTGACTCAAAATCCCAGTTTCCACCACTTTGCCCTACCTTCCATTGCTTATCTTCAAAACGGGTTGGCGGATTATCTGTCTGTATCTGATTATCCGTTCCTGCATCTGTCCCGTAGACTCCGTAAGAGTTTCCTCCGTTATCCGGGAAAATGCGATGATACATATCATCCGCATACGCTTGCAATTGCGTAGCATCTTCAAAATAGACTTCAGGAGATACGGAAGAAAGCGGTTCACGGTCCAGGAAGTCGTCGCAGGCAGTCATGCTACTTAGGACTACTGCCACCAATGCTGTATATAATATATTCTTTTTCATATTTGTCTAAGATTTAAAAAGTTACATTCAAGCCGAAAGACCAGGTTCGCGACAATGGATACGCATTACCACCTACACCGCCTACACAAGTTTCAGGATCGAAGACCGAAAACAGGGGTGTGAAAGTCAGCAGATTCTCTCCCGATACAAAAAAACGGCACTTGCTGATGCCTGCCTTTTGCGTCCAAGTCACAGGAAGCGTATAACCTAACTGAAGATTCTTCAGACGGATGTAGCGTGCATTCTGCATATAACGGCTTTGAACGTATTGATTCTTTCCATTGGCATTTCCTGACAAACTAACCAACGGACGTGGGAAGTAAGAATCTATATTAGCCGGAATCTCGTGTCCTGCCAGGCCGATAGCTTCTGCACGGAAGTAGTCTGCATGTTGCTCAAAGCCACGTATATGCCACATAGATCTATTACCTCTAACTCCCCAGAAGAAACCTCCTCCTCCTTCATTAGCAGTACTTGCATCTCCACCGGGCCAGAAGTCGTGTTTCAATACGCCTTGCAGGAAGCAACGAACATCAAACCCTTTCCAATCTGCAGTAAGATCAAGCCCTACGAAATAATGAGGCGAGGCATCTCCCAGCACTTTCAAGTCACCATGATCATCCAACGTACGTGAACCCGCCGAAATTTTACCGTCTCCGTCCAAATCCTTATACATAATATCACCGGCTGCCCATTGTGATCCTAAAGCATTCTGTCCTCCCTTAGGCAAAGAAGCAATGTGGGCATCCATCTCCTCTTGCGTTTTGGCAATACCTATGGTCTCAAATCCCCATATCTGTCCTATCTTCTGCCCGGATATATAACTGTTTGTCCGGCCATTGCTACCTATAGAATTAGTCAGGTTGCCCGGATACTTATCAATATAAGTCACTTGATCGGACAATGACAAATTAATACCATAGTTAAGCCCAAAACTAGTCCGGTCCCTCCATGCTATTGAAAGTTCCCATCCCTTGGTATAAAGATCTGTATTATTGGTTTTCGGTGGAGCTATACCCAATGTTTCCGGAAGTTCGGGAGCCGGCCCTACCATATTGAGCGTAGATCGTCTATAGTAATCAAAAGATCCGGTCAGCCGATTATTGAGAAATCCGTAATCCACACCTATATTCCATGAACGAACGGTTTCCCATGTAAGCGAAGAGCTTACTAAGCTACCTACACTTGCAATATTAGGTTTTGTACCATTAGCAGTCAACCAATTACCGTTCAAAGCCCCTAAGCTCATATTGCGGTAAGTAGGATACCATGTATTCGTATTTTGATTACTAAGCTCACCATAGGACAAGCGCAGTTTCAACTGGTTCACCACATTGGCTACCGGTTCCCAGAACTTTTCCTGTGCAATGTTCCATCCCAGCGAGAATGAAGGTGACAATACCCAACGGCTACCTCTACGAAAACGGGAACTACCATCATAACGTATGTTGGCTTCGAAAAGATAACGCCCTTTATAGTCATAATTCAAACGTCCGAAAAATCCCACAGTAGCCCATTCATTACTATAACCGCTAATAGCCGGGTCCAAAGGTTTCCCATTGCCGCCCAAACCATTAGTCAGATCTAACTCGGGCATATCAGACAAAAGCAAACCATATCTTTTTGCCGAGAAGAAGCTCTGCTTCATCTCTTCCGACTGGAAACCTCCCATAATCTTGAAATTATGCGCATCAGCAAAATTATGGAAGTATTCACTGTATACATTTATATTGAGATACTTCTCTTTCTTTTCACTCTGATAAACACTGGAACTGGTAGTTCCTGTATTCTGGCTACCGTCTGGAAGATATCCATAGGCAGGCAATGAAACATTTTTCTCGCCCTGGCTAAGCAAACTGTAATTCATTTCAGCTTTAGTAATCCAGTTTTTTATTGGCTCGATGATCAATGCTGCCTGATAATAATGGCGGTCACTCTGTGTATCGCTATTACCTCCGTTCTTCATCTGCAAAGCTTTGTCTTGATACAGATTGCCATTAGAATCATAGATAGGAAGATTAGGCCAATTCTGTCTTCCGAAGTAATTATAACCCATACCGGCAGTAGGCACCCACACGTCATTATGCGTGAAGCGGGTACTGAAGTTAAAAGAAAGCCAGTCTGTCAGTTGAGATGTCATTTTTCCAGTAATATTATAACGTTCTATGCCATCATCACCAAACTTTAACAAGCCGCCTTGATCCAGATAGTTTGCCGAAACGTAATAAGTCATCTTATCACTACCACCCGAAATGCTCAAATTGTGTTCCTGAGAAAACACGCTACTCTTATAGTAGGCATCATAGAGATCGGTATTAGCATAACCTGTTGACCACACATCACTCCATGCATTAGGATTGGTTGGCGAAGGATCTATCCCACCCGCAATCTTTCCAGCTTGATAATCGAGCATTTTCTGCATGACCTCATCCTTAAAGTATTGAGAAGTTCCACTGTTTATTTGTGCCTGGTTCAGCATCACGGCAAAGGAGTAAGAATCCATTGACTTCGGCATGTTCATTGGGCTGGCAAAGCGGAAGCTATTATTGTAGTTGATGCTCGTTTTACCCTTTCTTCCACTCTTGGTAGTTACCAGAATAACACCGAAAGGTGCACGCGAACCATAAATAGATGATGCAGCCGCATCCTTCAATACAGATATGTTCTCAATATCCTGCGGATTAATTGTATTGAGGTCGCCCTCCATGCCGTCAATCAAAATAAGCGGACTACCACTGGAACCATCGCTGATAGTACCTTCACCACGAATGGAAATATTCATATTAGAATTCATTTCTCCGGTACTGGTAGTAATTTTAAGCCCGGGTACTACTCCTTGCAAAGCCTGAACAGCACTCGTCACCGGACGAGATTCTATTTCTTTTGCAGTAGCTATACCTACTGATCCCGTCAGGTTTACTTTTTTCTGCGTACCAAAGCCAACTACCACCACTTCATCCAGCATTTCCGTATCATCATGCAAGGTCACGCTGACACTCTTACCTGCTACCGCCTGCACTTCCTGCGTCTTATATCCTACGAAAGAGATAACGAGTGTCGCACCCGGTTTAACTGTGAGAGAAAAGTTCCCGTCAATGTCGGTAATTATACCGTTAGAAGTTCCTTTCTCAAGCACACTGGCTCCGATAACCGGTTCTCCCAAAGCATCTTTCACGACACCTGAAACTTTAATTTGCTGTTGTTGAACTGTCTGTAGACTCTGCTCATTGCTTTCTGCCCTCACCATGAGAGGACGTCCGGCAATGAAACCAGTACAAAGCAACAAGGCTGTAAGTGCCTTTCGATTGTTTTTAAAAAAATCTGATTTCATTGTTTTCCTTTTAATTAGACAATAATAAGGTTAATTGAATCACAAAACTTCCCTTCAGAAAAGGGATACGCAAAGATATGAACTCGCAACAGAACAGAACATGGACAAATTCGTTTTCAAGAAAGGGTAAATTTGTCATGACTGTTTCACCTTGGTCTTTGACAGATCCCCCCTCTATTCTTTCCAATAAAAAATCACGTTTCTGCATGTTTATAGAGCAAGGCAAATTCGTCAAATCACAGGGACATATCAAGCAAAACCGAAAATACGAAATACATTAGATTCGGATTTATTGTATCTTTGTTGCAAAGACAATTCTAAATCTGAAACAATCATGCAAAGCCACAAACATTTCCTGCTATTATCATGTTTCCTGTTCCACATCGGCAATATGATTGCACAGTCTTATACACTACACCATCTCGGTGTGGAAGACGGTCTATCGAATAATTATGTTTGGGACATCGCACAAGACAAGCAAGGATGTATATGGATAGCAACAGAACTCGGATTAAATAGATTTGACGGTTGCAATTTTACTACTTATAAGAGTAACAATTCACAATTAAACAAAGACGCGCTGAATGTACTGCTATACGATGAAGCAGAAAATAGACTATGGATAGGAGGTAAATTCGAAGGAATCAGTACACTGGATTGTTCTACATACCAATTCAAAAACTATGAAATACAGGATGGAGTAAAAGTCAATAATGTTGTCCACTTATCACATGCTGCCGACAGTGGTATATGGATAACCTCCCACAACGAAAGTATAGTGCATTATAATAAACAAAGCCGGAAATTCACTTCTCTTTTAGACAGGGGCATCAAAGGATTAAAACATTCCAACCGATGTACTTTTGATGACGGCGAAGGACATCTTTACATTGGGCATGCACAAGGAGGAATGAGTATTGTAAATCTGAAAGATAATACTTATCGCACCCTTCATTACAATCCGAAAAATCCTCAAAGTTTACCGGGGAACAGTGTCTATAGTATCTACAAAGATCATTTAGAGAATATCTGGGTAGGAACTAATCGCGGGCTCGGTCTGTTCAATCCGAAAACAGACGAATTCACAGTCTTCAGACATGAACAGGGAAATCCTTATTCATTAATTGCCGACCATATTTATGACATTCAAGAAATGAGTGATGGCACACTGTGGATAGCCAGTGACATCGGTGGTATCAGTATATTGGATTTGCACAATATCACCTTCAAAAGTCCGGATAATGTACAATTCTATAATATAACGGCAGATAATAGTAAAAACGGAGTCTCATCAGGAAACATTCGCAGTATCCTGCAAGACTCTTTCGGTAATATATGGGTAGGAAATTACAGTAGCGGGGTTGATTTTATCAGCCATACACCACCCATGTTTCATGTGTTACCTTATATGACAGAAAAAGGGAACATTCTAAAGCATAAGCCCGTTTGGGGAATCTGTAAAGATAAAAAAGGACAAATCTGGCTAGGCGGTGAAAATGAAATCATACTGTTCAGGAACAATGAACTAATAAAAAGTATCAATATTGCTCATAAGTTATCAAGACCATACGGACAGGTATTCTCTATTATTAGTGATGGACATGGTACGCTACTACTTGGCATATACGATGATGGCCTACTAAAATATGATACCAAAAATGGAAACATCGAGCGTATTCCTCTGGATTTGGAGAATGTGGATATTATCACTTTCTTCAAGGATACTGACGGGAAAATATGGATAGGAGCAGAATATGGTATATATACTTACGATGAAGGCATACTCCGCAAAGAAGACCAAATCACTGGGCAACTGTTAGACAGATCCGTATACGGCATTCTTCGAGACCGCCAAGGAAAATTATGGGTGGGAAGTTACGGAGGCGGCATAGTAATTTTTGATAAAAACAAAAAACCAGTGACCAAGTTAAATACAAACAACCATTTTTTTTCTAATGCTATTAATAGCCTTTATATGGATTCCCAAGGTGGTGTCTGGACAGCTACACGTGATGGCATCGGTTACATTAAAGATACTAATCACCCGGAAATATCCGAGCATTATAGCTATAAGCACGGACTTGAAGATACTTTCGTTCGTACTATTCAGGAAGATGCATCCGGAAATATTTGGCTCAGTACCAACGATGGTATCTCTTTCTGGAATAAACAAAAGGAGAAATTTGACAGTTACGATTATCGTGACGGCATACCTATGGGAAACTTTATCGAAGGCTCGGCATGTCGGGCAGAGAATGACATGCTCTATTTCGGTTCGCTCAACGGCGTCTGTTACTTCAATCCGGAGAACTTAGTTGTAGAACGGCAAGTAGCTCCTGTACAGATTATTGAATGCAGAAGCCTGAATAATCAGATAGAGAGCCGCAGTGAAGGAACTATCATTCCAACCTTTGCGGGAAGCATCAACCTGCCCTATAACCAGAATTCCTTCCGCATCTCATTCACCGTACCCGACTATTCCCAAAGCGGACAAGTGGAATACGCATACATGATTGAAGGATTAGAAAATACATGGACCAATACTTTAGGAGAAAACCTGATTACTTTCCGAAACATTTCTCCGGGAGAATATACATTCAAAGTAAAAGCAAGATTGAGAAACCAGGAGTGGGACGATAGTCATATAGCTACATTGCAAGTACATATCCATCCACCTCTATGGCTGACGTGGTATGCAAAAGTCTTGTATATTCTGCTGGCATTACTTGGTCTATTTATCTGGTTCCGTTTTTATAAACGTAAACTTATGCTGGAAAACTCCCTTGAACTGGAAAAAAAGAGAAGCCAGAACGAACTGGAACTTAATAACGAACGTCTGCGCTTCTACACCAACATTACACACGAACTGCGCACACCACTAACGTTGATACTCGGTCCTCTGGAGGATTTAGTCAATGATGCTAACATGCCTGTTTTTTATAATAATAAGATAAAGATGATTCACAGCAGTGCTATCCGACTATTGAATCTTATCAACCAAATACTGGAATTTCGTAAAACGGAAACTCAAAACCGAAAATTGACAGTAGTGAGAGGTGATTTAAGTAATCTGATTACAGAAATAGGTTTGCGTTACAAAGAATTGAACCGGAATGAGAAAGTAAAATTCCATATTCACGTTCAACCCTTAAATCACAAGCTTTATTTTGATACTGACATCATCTCTACAATATTGAATAATCTACTCAGCAATGCAATAAAGTATACACCTGAAGGAGAAATCAGACTCATAATGCGTCCAATCGTTGAAGAAGAAAATAAATATACAGAGATAGTAGTAAGCGACACCGGATACGGAATAGATGCCGAGGCTCTCCCTCATATCTTCGACCGCTATTATCAGGTGAAAGGAAAACATCAGGCATCAGGCACAGGTATCGGGCTTGCATTGGTCAAATCATTGGCCGACCTGCACGAGGGCAGTCTGCGTGTAGAAAGTGAAACGGGTAAAGGAACTACTTTTACCTTCCGGATTTTCACTGAAAACACCTATCCCAATGCCTTACATAAAGAAGAAAAAGCAGAAAGCATTCCAGAAAGACCAGAGAATTTGAAAGAAGAAGATAATGATATTCTTCCGGTGATATTGATTGTAGAAGATAACGATGATATTCGCGAATACATCGCTACTTCTTTCAGCAACAACTACCACATCATGACTGCAACGAATGGAAAAGAAGGAATAGAACAAGCGCTAAAGTATATACCTGATATTATTATCAGCGACATTATGATGCCCGTAATGGACGGCATCGAATTATGTAAACTGATAAAAGAAGATGTTCGCACCAGCCACATACCTGTAATTTTGCTGACAGCCAAAGATTCCATCCAAGACAAGGAAGAAGGTTATGAAAGCGGTGCCGATTCTTATCTGACAAAACCATTCAGTGCCAAGTTACTGCATAGCCGTGTTCATAATTTATTAGAATCACGCAAAAAATTAGCCTCGCTGATAACCAACCGCACCAAAGGGTTGAAAGCGGAACAATCTCAGGAAGCCATAAAATTGAGCAGACTGGATGAGGAGTTTCTTAATAGATTTACTGCAATAGTAGAAGAGAATATCGACATGGACAAGCTCGACATGTCTTTCATGATGGACAAAATGAACATGAGCCACTCCACCCTTTACCGGAAAATAAAAGGATTAACGGGCATATCCTGCAATGAATTCATTCGGAAAATAAGACTGAAAAACAGTTTACGCCTATTGATGGAAGAAAGCCTCAATATTTCAGAAGCGGCTTACGCAAGCGGCTTCAATGACTTAGGTTATTTTCGGACATGCTTCAAGGAGGAATATGGGATGGTTCCGTCAGAGTATATCAAACAACAGAAGTTATAATCCGATTTTACTCCCATACTCTCATAAACCTTCCATATCCCTTTATTCATCGGATATATAGCCATGAGAGCAAACCAAGAGAGTGGTATGAGAGCAACCGTTCACTCTCATAGTCATCCCGCAATATTTTATCCTTAATATATTAATTATTACCGTAATATCCTTTTCCCGGCACATAAATCGGTTGCATCAGTCCACCCATATTTTCCAGCTTTCCTTCATCGCGCAGGCGGCGGATATGGCGCATTGCAGTACTTCTCACCATTCCGCACAAACTCTGGAAATCGGTTCTTCTCAGGAATTGGTGCGTGCGGAAGTAATTCTCCAATCGACGGTCAATCTCTTCGTTGGTGATTTTCTTAAAACTCAAATCCCCCTTCAAGCACTGCACTTTGAGGACACCGAATTCAGTCTTCAATGCCTGGTCGGCACGAAACTTGATGCTTTTCAGCTTTACCTTGGTTGACTTTCGTTTAGTGTCCACCGTCACCGGCTCCGTGCAAGTGAGGCAGGGATAGAAGTAGCCGATGCCATCCAAATGCACCTGCCGGCCTTCGGCAAGTTCCTCACCCATGACATGCGACAGGGCATCGAGCACAGCCGAGACGTCAGTCTCCGTTAGCGAGCAGCGACTCTGAATGCGGCGACGCAACACATCGGTACCCGTAGAGCCATTCAACTTGATGCGCGGATGCAATGTTTTCTCTCCCTCTTGTTTGTCCGAGGGCTTCGGAACTTCATACCAATCAAATAATATCGCCATTGTTCTATGTTTCAAAGTAACTGTTTCTGTTCTATTTATGCCCCACATAATATGGGTAAATGCCCAATGTTTCTTATGTTTAGGCTTCACATTCTTCATAGGCTCACATCTGTAGACAAATTAGTTCACAGTTATGAACAAATTTATTTATAGCTATGAACAAATTTATCCACAGATGTGAGCCTTTCATAATGTTAAGGACAAAGATAAACAATTCATAGGGAAAAGCAAACAAAGTAAGGACAATAATCAGAAGAAACACAAGCATTACCTTCTTTATCCTGATTAAATTCTCTACCTTTGCAAGAGTAAAGCATCAAATTAAAACATGAAAGCCACCCTGATAAGAACCGATAAAGAGCACGGCAAAGAAGCTCTCAGCACCTGCGAGACAGGCGCATTATTCGAAAAAATAAAGACAGAAACGAAATCCGGACATATCACAGCCCTACGAAGCATTCTGCCGGCACTGGAAGGTACACATTCACAGTACGAGCACATTGATAAATTGCCCCGCATTTATCCGGCCGTAGAATACACCCGCACCAAAGAAGGTGAACGGCGGATGAAACAGTACAACGGACTGGTGCAACTGGAAGTGAACAAGTTGGCAGGAATGGCGGAAGTGGAGTACGTGAAGCAACAGGCAGCACTCCTCCCCCAGACTTTCGCCGCCTTTTGCGGTTCCAGTGGCCGGAGCGTAAAGATATGGGTGCGCTTCGTATTGCCCGACGGCGGCAGATTGCCCGCGAAAGAAAAAGAAGCCGCCCTGTTTCATGCCCATGCCTACCGTCTGGCTGTGAAGTGCTACCAGCCCATCTTTCCGTTCGACATCGCCCTGAAAGAACCCTCGCTGACACAGAATTGCCGCATGACATTGGACAAGCGTCCCTATTACAACCCCAATGCCGTAGCTTTTTGCCTGGAACAGCCGCTCTCCATGCCCGGTGAAGAGACTTTCCGGCAACGGAAGCAGCAGGAAAAGAATCCGCTGGCACGGCTGCAACCGGGACATGAAACAGCCGGAACCTTCACGATAATTTACGAAGCAGCCCTGAATCGCGCCTTTCAAGAAATAAGCAACTGGAAGCGAGGCGACGACCTGCAACCGTTGCTCATCCATCTGGCCGAACATTGCTACAAGGCGGGTATCCCCGAAGAAGAAGCCGTGCGGCAAACGCTGATTCACTATTACCGCGAGGCGGACGAACAACAGATACGGCTGACTTTGCACAACCTCTATCAAGAATGTAAAGGATTCGGTACAAGAAACAGTCTCAACAAGGAGCAAGAGACCGCTTTCTTGTTGGAAGAATTCATGGAACGACGTTATGAATTCCGTTACAACACCGTGCTCGATGCTCTGGAATACCGCCAGCGAGACTCTATCCACTTCTATTTCAAACCTGTGGACAAGCGCGTGCGCAACAGCATCTCCATCAGCGCCCTGAAAGAGGGTATCCGTGCATGGGACCGTGACGTGGACCGTTTCCTGACTTCGGAATATATTCCGTTCTACAATCCCGTCGAAGAATACCTTTACGACACAGGTCAGTGGGACGGGAAAGACCGTATCCGGGCACTCGCCGCATTGGTGCCGTGCAGCAATCCGCACTGGAAGGAACTGTTCTACCGTTGGTTCCTCAGCATGGTAGCCCATTGGATGGAGCTTGACAAACAGCATGGAAACAGCACTTCGCCCTTGCTGGTAGGTGCCCAAGGGTTCCGCAAATCAACCTTTTGTCGCATTTTGCTGGCACCCGAACTTCGTTTCGGCTATACGGACAGCATCGACTTCAAGAGCAAACAGGAGGCAGAGCGCTACTTGGGGCGTTTCTTCCTGATTAACATTGACGAATTTGACCAGATCAATGTCAACCAACAAGGTTTCCTGAAACATTTGTTGCAGAAACCTGTTGCCAACCTGCGGAAACCTTACGGGAACACCATTCAGGAGATACGCCGTTATGCCTCCTTCATCGGTACCAGCAATCAGAAAGATTTGCTCACTGACCCCAGCGGCAGCCGCCGTTTCATTTGCATCGAAGTGACGGCTCCCATCGAAACGAATGTCACCATCAACTATAAGCAACTCTATGCACAGGCCATACATGCCATCTATAAGGGCGAACGCTACTGGCTGAACGATGAGGACGAGGCCATCCTGAAGCAAACGAATCGTGAGTTCGAGCAAGCCAGCCCCTTGGAGCAATTGTTTCATTGTTATTTTCGTCCGGCAGATGCGGAAGAAGAAGGAGAATGGCTCACTGCCATGCAGATACTGAATTATCTGCAAACAAAGACGAGAAACAAACTGGCCATCAACAAGGTGGCGCAGTTTGGACGTGCACTACAGAAATTGAATATACCTTGCCGGAAATCCATGAAGGGAACGCTTTATCATTTGGAAAAGCTAAATGGAGATTAATGCAGGATATTCAGTAAGTGTTTCTTAAGCATAGAGCACGTCCACCCTCCTACATCTATCAACGTATTTCTATGTCTAAAGTACTACCTTCGGCATCAATACGGAGTTCTTGTTTTTCAGCATTATACTTCCAAGAAGCAGCATTCTTCACCTTCTTCACAGATGGCATATTTTTTAATATAAAAGTATATTTCTGAGATGTACCACTGCTAACTTTCAGTTTACCCGTCTTCTCATCATAAGTCACCAGACAATCTTCATACTCAATGCCATCTCCACACGGAAGATGCAGCTGACGAGTAGTGGTCCCATTAGGATATATCATGATAGTTTTGCGTCCCACCATCGAAGCATCACCCAGTCCGGTTAGCCCACTAGTTACATTCAACGGTAGAATGGCTCCTGCCTTCACAAATAAGGGAAAACGCTCTAACGCATACACTTCCTCTATCAAACTGCCGGGAGCATACTTAGTCCCATCATAGAAATTAATCCATTCTCCTTCGGAAGGAAGATGAAACGATACACGGTTATCAGCCGACGTGATAGCTTTGGTAAATAAATAATCTCCCACCTGATGGCTTTCTTCCTCATAAGATGCATTTTTTATCAAAGACCCACCACGCAAATGTGCATCCACAACTGTTGAAAAGAAATAGGGAATCAGTTCATCATGCAAAACAACACAATAACGATAGATATTCTCTACGTCTGTGCCATGCCACCAAGGCAAATGATTACTGAAAGCGCCATTCTCACCGCCATTAATCATACAGGCGGTCATACATCCAAATTGTGCATAGCGCACAAACTGCTCTTTATTGGAACGCTTCATGAAAAAACCAGCAACTTCGCATCCCGGTGAACCATAGCCACGTTTTGCCGACTGATAAATATTCTGAATTTGCAGTTTCAAGCCCTTCCAGTCACCGGAAAAGTCTCCACACCATCCCATGTTCATCTTTTCCACACTGGCTGCATAACCTCCCTGATGTGAATAGGGACGAGCGATAATAATGCCTTGCGGATTCTTTTTTACCGTATAATCGTACATAGCATCGTAGTAATAAGGGCGGAATTGCTCATTACTCATCTGACCAATAGACGTATCTAGAATATCTCCAAACCAGAATTCTCCCTGATCGACCTTCCAGCCATAGACACCATCGATAAAGACTTTATCCAGTTGCTTATACCACCAGGCTACTGCTTCTTTATTTGTAAAGTCGATATGTACCCCTTCTCCTTTCCACCAGGCATGCGGCTTACTCTGATTTATGCCATACCCTTTAGAAACGACTTCATCATACGTATCGCTTTTTTGAAAACGGGTATCCTTACACTTTATATTGACTGCTCCTGTAAGCCATAGAAGCACCTTCACATCTTTACTCTTAAAATAATTAATCATATCCTTCGGGTCCGAATAGCGTTGCGTGTCCCAGTTAAAGTCATTATAGGTCGTACTCCAAGGACTATCAATAATAACAGCACCTACCGGAATATTACGCTCTAAATACCCGTCGACGAGTGCTTTTGCCCCATCCACCGTATTAATACTATCTTCCCACGCTACATGTTCAAAAGCCCACGCCGGAGTAATCGGTGGATTTTGGGCACTCATGGACACACATATCAGAATTGAAATTGTAAGTAATAAAAGCTTCTTCATATTGTTTTGTTTTCTAATTATTGTGCATAACCTTCGTTTTGCTTAAACTCTATATTCAGCACCTTGTAACTATTAATAGTAGACAAGGGCACCGGACGATTAATGTGGTAGGGTTTAATACCTATTCCATTTACACCATTTTCCGGATTCGTATCGGGATTTTTCCCTTTAATCCATTGGCAGAATGCATCTTTGTCTAACGCACGTTTCAGCATTTGCCATCTGAAGAGTTCCCCACCCAGTTCACGGGCTCCTTCATCCAGAATAAATGAAATATCAATATCTTCCGGATTTACAGTCAATGCTTCTTCGTGCCCTGGTATCAAAGCCCGTTGGCGAAGTTCCGTTATCACTTGTGCCGCCTCATCTTTCCTACCCAGACGGGTATACGCTTCTGCCAACGTCACATAGACTTCTCCCAACCGAATCAAGATTGCATCCTTATAGGCATATTCCTGTTTTGCAGTTGATCGACTGCTATCCAGCCATTTAGTCACATTATTGGCACAACTGCGAACATTGGAATTATTAAGGACTGCTCCCGTTTCTATATCGTAAATATCAGCTACATCATCACAGATAATACCTCTATTCTCATAAGCCGACTTAACTTCTTGAGGCAGAACATCGAGTGCACGGATCAATAAAGTGTCCGAAAAATCAGGTAGTTCATTCCAATCGTCAGTACGGCAGTAACCTGATATAAAAGTTGCATCACGACGTTTATCATACTTGTTAAATACATGAATAAAATAATAAGTAGGCATCACAGCACGATATTCACGGCCATAGAAGACACTATGCGCTTGCAGACCATTAATTGTCTTAGAATAAGAACGCACCGAACGGTTTACCTGTGAAACCCAATAACGATGAATGAAATTATTCTGAGCATCAAATGTTGTGTTGCCATATTGTATGGACCAGATAATCTCACTATTTTCAGTATTATCCGGTGAAAAGATGCGACTGAAATCACTTTCTAATTTATATCCATAGTCATTCTTTAATTCGGTAGCCACTCTCACCGCTTCTTCATAACAGTGCTTTTTGTTCTGCATCCCAACCTCACCGATCAATGTTTCATCATAAGCTGCCAGAGACATTAAGACACGCATCCGAATGGCCTTGGCAATACCCTGATCCATACGTCCGAAACTTGATGAACGTACTTCGGAAGGTTTTTTCAGGCTTTGGTCTGCAATCTCCAGGTCTGCAAGAATACGCTTATAAAAAACAGCAATCCCCGGTTGGGTTCCTCCTATCTCTTCCGGACTGGTAATAGGCATCTCAGCATAATATGCGGCAGGTCCATAGATTTCAATAATCTGATGTAAATAAAAGGCACGCAAAGCGTGAGCTTCCGAAAGAAGTTCACTACGCTTGCTTTCCGAATGAAAATCTGCGGCATTAATCGAGTTGATACTTGTATTGATAGTGGAAAGTGCTACATATAACCATTTCCAGAGGCCTTCGTTGCTGCTATTATCAATCATGTATGTATCGGTATAGGTAATCAGTCCTTTCCAGTAGTCACGTACATTACCTCCATAAGCCATCAGGTCATTTCCTAATTCCCCTACCATAAACCACTGTTCCAGAAGTTCGGTATTGATCTGATACAATGACAGCAACTCAGCTTCAGCACCTTTTTCCGTCTGTGCATACGTATCATTAATAGACCCTTTCGGAGTTTCTTCCAGAAAACTGTCACAACCACAGAATGTCATCAATAAGGACAGACAAACTGAATATAATTTATAATTGAGTTTCATATCGTTCTATTTTAAAAAGTTAGATTTACACCAAAATTAATACTCTTCGGTACTGTCAGTTCTATAGAAGGAGATTCGGGAATCACATCTTCTTTAGCTGCCCTATACAAATAGAAGGCATTGCGCAACTGAACATAAAAACGTGCTTTGCTCACCGGAATATATCGTTTAAGTAATGAATGAAAATCATATCCCAATGTCATATCCTGCATTTTGATATAATCGCCTTTCATATATCCGCACAACTCACGATGATCGGCCCAGGTTGCATCCGCTCTCGGATAATCGTTTGAAGGATTATCCGGTGTCCAGTAATTTACATCGGGCACCCATCGGGTACCGGTCAGAATCACGTGCCAGCCGTAAGCATCATCATAGAAGACATAATCCCATCTACTTGAAATATTAAAGGAGAAATCCAAATTCTTCCACTTGAATGAGCTACCTAATGAAACAATATACTTCGGATCAGTAGAGCCAAGGATCTTTTTATCATCAGCCGTAATCTGTCCATCCGGTTTCAAGTCTCTGATTTTCACATCTCCCGGTTTGCAACCATATTTAGCTGCTTCTTCTACTTCATTGATCTGCCAGATACCGGCTTTCTCATAATCATAAATCACATTAATGGGCTTGCCAATGAACCATTTATTTGAGATATCATCCTGATCGTTTGTCAGGCTTATGATTTTATTTTCATTGACAGACATATTCAGGTTCATATCCCACTGTATATCTTTTGTATCTACTAATATACCGTTTAAAGAAAGCTCGATACCTCTATTCTGTGTTTTACCAATATTTTGCCAGATACGCGAAAAACCGGTAGTTAAAGGTATACTACGCTGCATCAGAAGGTCTTTTGTTCGGGTATCATAGAATTCAATATAACCGGAAAGACGGTTATTGAACAATCCAAAGTCCAAACCAATATTATTGGTGTGGGTTATTTCCCAACTCAACTTTTTGTTTACCAATTTATCGGGTCGGTAAGCATAAATGCCTTTTCCGCCTTCTCCAAACTGATAACCATAACTTCCCAAACCTGCCAAGGTAGAATACGGATCGATAGCCTGATTACCTACTGTTCCATAGGCATAACGCAACTTCAGATTAGAAATCCACCTTATATCTTTCATGAACGGTTCTTCTGAAATTCTCCATGCCAAACCTCCTGAGAAGAACGTAGCCCACTGGTTACCTTTGGCCAAACGAGATGAACCGTCCGAACGTACCGAGATATTGGCCAGATACTTTCCCTGATAGTCGTAGCGCACACGTCCCATAAATGAAGCTAATGCCCAGTTGCTGTAACCGCTTCCTATTTTCTGATTCTCAGTATTAGTACCCAGATTATGATAAAGTAACTGCTCTACATCCAGATTCTTGCCTTCGGCCGACATATCGTCATACTGGTAATTCTGTATTTCAGTGATAGCATCCAACATGATATGATGCTCATTAAAAGTATTATCATAGGTCAACGTGTTATTCCAGGTCATCATATATGAATTCTGGCCGCTCTTACCTGAACGATTTAACCCGCCGTTTGCCTGAAAAGACTCACTTCCATAAAAGAACCCTTTTTTCGTATCACTATATGTATAGCCGAAATTACTATGTAAAGACAAGTTACGCAACGGATGTACATTTGCAGAGAAAACCATATTCACACTTGTATTCTCCGTATCATTGGCATACTGCCCATCCACATAGTCTGCAAGGATATTTACGCTGGACTCCTGCGGATTAGGATACATGTTCAGATCTCCATTCTCATCATAGGGCTTTGATAAAGGTGTTCCATAAAACAGTGCCTGCCCATAGGTAGCAAATCCGCTGCTGTTACGTTTCCGCAAACGCATCGTTGCTCCCAAATCAAGCCAAGAAGTAAGTTTATGATCAACAGTAGATGTGAAATAGAACTTCTTTGCTTCGCTGTTCTGATTGTAACCTTTATCCTTTTCGTACGCAAAACTCAAACTGAATTTCGTTTTCTCGTTACCTGAAGATACAGACAGGTTATGCTTTTGTGTGGAACCATCACGGAATACCAAATCCTGCCAATCATAATATTCTCCATTACGAATCATCTGAAGTTCCTCGTTCGAAAAGATTTTTTCATCGCTCACTTCCTGCCCCCATAAGTCATTAGCAATTTTATACGAATCCCTGCGCATTTGCACGAACTTCTCTCCTTGCATCATATCCATAAAATGCGGTTTGCTGATTCCATAGAAAGCGTCATAGCTAACGGTTGTTTTACCCGTCTTTCCACGTTTAGTTGTAATTATAATCACACCGTTGGCACCACGGGAACCGTAAATTGCCGCACTTGATGCATCCTTCAAGACTTCGATAGATGCAACCTCATTCATGTTCACCACATCCAGTGAGGCTGGTACTCCGTCCACTATTATCAATGGAGTGTTGCTGGCATTCAATGAACGTGAACCACGAATGCGGATACCGCGATCATCACCTTCATAACGTGATGCCTGAATATCCATGCCCGGCACCTTACCTTGCAAAGCATCGGTAATGCTGGTAGATGCCGAAGCAGCAATTACATCTCCTTTTACAGAAGCTACGGAAGCTGTCAGGTCACTTTTCTTTGTCGTACCATAACCTATCACCACCACATCATCAAGCGTTGTGGCATCTTCTACTAATATAATATTTATATGTTTGTTCCCACCTATTGAAACTTCTTGTTTTACATAACCGATAAAAGAAACCTCCAAAACTCCTCCGGCCGGTGCTTCCAAAGAAAAATTGCCATCTATATCAGTAATCGTACCATTATTAGTGGTGCCTTTCACCAATATATTGGCACCTATAACCGGTTCACCCGCTACATCCTTTACCGTACCTGTGACAACATGCTGGGCATGTGCGCAGAGAGTGGCAATACATAACATCATACAAGCTACCCAAAGCCTTCTGAGTAAACATAACATTTGACTGTGTCGTTTCATAAATATTAATTTAAATTGTACCTAAAAAAGAGGAGCTGATATGCCGGCTTATATCAACTACCGACAACAAAATTAAGCATGAAAAGACTTAGAACCATATAAAATACGGGTTCTTATATTCCTTTCATTCGTATGAAACACAATTAAATTTAAAGTTCTATATTACAATGAATTGGCAATTAATTCCTACGATTGCAAATAATCGTATGCAATACAAATACGATATTGCAAAGCCCCAAAAGAGAATACATCACAATTATTTTCCAGCAGGTTCAACCTGCTGCATATATTCATTGGGAGTAATACCGGTAGTATCTTTAAATGCGCGGAAAAAAGTAGTATACGAACTAAAACCACACAGTCCCGCCAATGCTTTCAGAGTATAACGATCTTTTTCATTAGAATTGACTAATCGCTTAAACTCATCAATACGATACTCATTGATAAAATCATAATAGCGTATCTTAAGATTTACATTGAAAATTTGCGAAAGTGTTTGAGCAGAAGTGCCTACTGCTTCCGCTACATGGGCTAGTTTTAGTTCCGGATTCAGGAAAGCCCGTTCTTGTTCCATATAATTTTTCAACTTACTAATTAAGGCTTGAGCTTCTTCTTCACTTATCTTTTTATTAAAACGGTATTTTTCTTCCTCATTATGGAGCGGTTTCATCTGAACAGTACTTTTCCCGGAATGCTTTTTCCAAATAACATAAATGACACCAGTTGCCATAACCACACTGAGAAGAACTCCCAGCCACAACCATGCAGATAAAGAAGAACGGATTCTTATCCGGAAACTCTGCATACAGTTCTCATCCATTTGCTTACGCACTTTAAAGGTATACTCTCCGGAAGGTAAATTAGAGAATTTGATTGAGTTTATACCTCTCAGTATTTTCCACTCTTTATCATATCCTTCTAATTGATATTCGTATATCATCAGCTCCGGAGCATCATAAGTAAGTGTAGCAAAAGTGATGTCTAAAGTATTTTGATCTTCAGGCAAGACTATAATACCTCTTTCTTCTATCAGTTCCTCATATTTACCCAGCATAGACACACCATTTACCAAAAAGTCAGAAATAACAGTAGGAGCAGACTGGGGAATAGAGTGGATATCAGCAAATACAATACCTTTGGCAGTAGCCAGCCAAATTGTATCTCCACATAATTGACCATCATTAGAATAGGGTTCCGGTAACCCTTCAGTAGAAGAAAATAGAGTGAAGTGACTGAGAGAGCTATCTCCCCTTACAACACCACGCGACCCGACAAACCAATAGTTATCATTCTTATCTTGTAAAACCTTTCGTATGGAATATCCCAGATAACCAGCATCTTCGGGAGTACACACATAGCGTAGATGACTAAAAATACTATCACAGATAAACGCCTTGTTTTTATTAAAGCAGAATAAGAAGTTACCTTGACGATTTTCCGTCATATAAGTCACCGGTGGCAATTCACGAAGTCCGGCTGGCAAGCTCTCGCTTGAAAAAGAGTCATCTTTAATATTTAGAAATTGCAATCCCTTATCAGTAGCTACCCAATATCTCTTCTTAGCATCTATATACAAGTAATTAACTTTATCATCGACCAGCGTTGAATTCAGGCTTGTGTATACTTTTTCAACCTTCAACTGTTCATTATAACAATGAAGTCCATCTAATGTCGTCATCCATAAACGTCCTTGATTGTCTATTGTAAAAGAATTCACAGTCAGATTAATATCAGTGAACCTTGAAATCTGCAAGGTTTGTCTATTCAGTTTATAAGCTCCTCCTCCTTTTGTTCCAATCAAAATATCATCATTAAACTTAATGAAAGTCGAAATCGCTCCGAAACTAAATCTTTCCGGAGAAGAAGGGAAGTACTCAATCTGCGACTTTGAATTGCAAATATAATAGAAGCCATTGGGAGTTCCTAAAAGTTTTACATCATCAACCAAATACAGGCAATCAAATGTTATATTACGTAGTTCCTGGTTTCTAATCCTATAAGAATGAAAAGCTTTATTACGAAATTGCAGATAATCTATTCCCGTATAGCGAGTACCTCCTATCCACAATACATTCAAATCATCCAACAACAGGCAAGATACCATATCTGAAGTCAGATATTCATCATTATCATTAGGCATGGTAGATATAGAATGAACAATTTCCTGTTCGGGAAGAGAAATAAAAGAAACGCCACTGCCTAAAGTTCCGCAGCATAATATTCCATCATGCAAAGAAAGAGCTGAAATACGATTATTCCCTACCATAGGGAGAAAAGATGAATATTTTCCCGAAAGCATATCAAACGCTACTACTCCGTGAGTAGTGGTACCTATATAAAGCTGTTTATCGTCGCCAACTATACATGAGAATTTTGATGTGAGCTTAGCTTCCTTGCCATAAACACGAATACTTCCGGTAGATAATGTGTAAGCAATAACTCCCTCAGGGGAAAGAAACCAAATATCTTTAGCAGTAGCATACGCACCTATAATTTGATTATACGCCGAAACTTCATCGGTAACCCGAAGATGTTCCATCTTTTGTTTTGTATCAATAATGTATATGCCGTTGGAAGTTCCCACATAAACCTTACCATTTATATAACACAAAGAACGAACCGGAAAATTAATTTCAGCATATATGCGAAGAAAAGTTCCTGATCTAACTTCGTACTTCCATAGTCCTTTATTCGTTCCTACCCAAAAATCATTATTCTCTATTTCTTTTATTACAAAGACTTTTTCTACCCATTCCGGAAAGTTAAAACATTTAAATCGCACACCATCAAAACGTTGAATTGTATTTAGAGTACCAAACCAGATAAATCCTTTTGAATCCTTCGTAATACAATTTACTTGCGGGTCCTGCAACCCACTTCCATTATCCAGATTCCGCACAACTGCTACATTTGCCTGTAAAGGAAAAACATGACATACCAAAAGTATCACAAAAACTATAAATTCTGCGATTTGCGTTTCTCCTCTTTTATGTATCTTCATATTTTCAGGTCACTTAGATTCTTCATGGCAAAATTAAGAATAAATCTGCTATTTCCACGATTTCATGAATCCTTTTAAAAGAAAAAGCGAAGCAATAAAAAAATAAAGCGGACATCTTTTCTACCTGAAAGAATGTCCGCCTCTTATAACAACTACCTACTGAAAACTGTGACTTAAAAACTACCCTTTGTTTATTAATACCAATCTTATGTTAATCTATAACCTATTGTTGATGTTGCAAAGATAGAGTGAAATTTTCATTCAGTAGTAGCACAATTGTTTCATAAAAGGTGATAAATCAGTCAACTTTCAGTTTATCCCCCGATAAATCGACTTTAAACAGGTGCGGAATACGAATATACCGCCCGTTCACATCTTTATGACTATGAACAGACATCATCCACTCACCATCCAAAGTACAGAACAACATTCCATGTCCGAAGTTAGGCGGAGTGATCGGTTCTTTCTCTTGTATCCAGGGTCCATCCAGAGTTCCGCTTTCGGAATAGGCAACGCCCTGTGTATAATCCTGGAATACCCAGCTTGTCCATATCATGCCTAACCGGCCCGTACCTGTGCGGAAAAGCCATGGTCCGTCGGTTACACGGTT
>ERZ791905.550-NODE-550-length-35840-cov-5.571105_pt1 | contig 35840 bp, 39 predicted proteins | sample MGYA00510147_ERZ791905 | MGnify/ENA primary metagenome ERZ791905 (study PRJEB30046, sample SAMN00792084) | human gut metagenome | study: EMG produced TPA metagenomics assembly of the A metagenome-wide association study of gut microbiota in type 2...
TATGCATTTTTATTTTGAGATGCGTATAGGTTTTTTATTTTTATTTTTAGAAAGGGGAATGAAAAATGTTATATCAAAAATTCCAAGCGGAAGATTTTGGATTATGCCAAATGACTTTTTTGAAAAATATAAATTGAACAGTCGTGACTTTATGGTCTATTGTTTTTTGGTTTCTAAAAAAGATAAAAAAGGAAAAAGTTATTGGTCAATAAGAAGAATGGCTGAGCAATGCAATATGAGTTACGAAAGTGTAAGACGAGCGATAAAATCTCTTGAGGATCAATGCTTGATTGATGTAGAGCACTGCTCGGTCAACGGCAAAAAAATTCAAATATCTATACTGTGCATCGGTTGATTTGATTTTGCTTTCTACTTTTGCATTTTTGATGCATAAACAATATAAAAGCCCAGAATGAAAAAAGTGAATAAAAAAACGATGATTTTTTAATGAAAATTTGCGGCTTTTGGATCGATTTTGAGGCAGATTTCAAGTCGTCGATTTTAAAGCAGGATAAAGGGGTATGATTTTCGGGCATTGAAATGCCCGAAAACGCCGTCCGGCAAAGCCTGTCGGCTTTTCGATTCGTAATACTTTTGCGTATGATATGAAATTCGTATGCAGTTGAGGCTGTTTTTCGCAGAAAATCAAGGTTTTTGAGTATTCACAGAAAGGAGTGCGTATGATGAACAAAACGAAAGCGGAAATTGAGCAAATGGCGAGCTTTATTTGCAGTGAAAAAGGACAATATATGTTCAATAAAAAAGAAATCGGAATCATTACCGGGTTATGCCAAGACAAGGTTGCGGAGCTCTGCGAGAACATTCCTGCAGCCTGCGACAGCAGAGTTAAGTTATATTTCATCAAAGATGTATTAAATTATCTCTACAATTCCTGATGAAATATATAAATTCAACTTAACATACAGGTCAAAATCTCACAAAAAATGTGTCTCTTTTTTGTCAGGTTTTGATCTGGCTATTTGCAAAACTGTGTGGTAGTGTTGGTGTTGCCAAAAGGCAAAGAAATTACTATACGGAGGTAAATTATGTACGAATTATACGACAAAAACGGTAACCAAATCGGCTACCGAATGACAAAAAGAATTAAAAATGAAGATGGCAAATACGATGTGTTGACTGCTCGATCAAAGACAAGTGAAAAGAATTGCCGAAAGAAACTTGATGACATGGTCAAGGAGTATTATCAACTCCAAGAAAAGAAAAAGAGTGGCGGTGTCTTCTCCGAAATGAAATTAAAAGACTATGCAGACAACTGGTATCACCTTAACATCGAGAAAGCGAACTGCACGCAAAAGAACAAATATATGTATAAAAATATCGTCTACAACCACATCATTGAACACCTCGGTTCAATAAAGTTATGCAACTTAACCGAGGATGACTGCCAAAGATTCATAAACGAATATGCAGGATGGAGTAAGGCATTCGCATCAAAGGTGCGCATGGTGTTAAGGCGTATACTTACAAAGGCTGAAAAGCAGGAACTCATCAAAACCAATGTGGCAAAGGACATTGTTCTGCCGACTGTGTACGAGAACAAGCACAGACCAATCACTGATGATGAACGCCGAATGATACTTGAAACCATACCAAAACACTATGCCGGAACAATGGTACTTACGATGTTGTGCTGCGGACTTCGACCGATAGAAATCCGAAGAATGAAGTGGGATTGGATAGATTTTGATAACGCAATTCTGACAGTCGGCAAATCCAAAACGGAAGCAGGAACAGGACGAAAGATACCAATTCCGCCTGTACTTTTAGATGCATTAAAGGAACATAAAGCAAAAGAACTCAACAATGAATATGTATTCGTAAAGTACGAAAAGCACACACGAATGGATGACAATGCCTTTTATCAAAGCTGGAAAAACTTTGTAAAAGAAATGGACTTAGCAAACGGAGCTCACCTTTATCGCAATCAAGTAAAGAACTCAATCATAGCACCCGACTTCGAGCCGTACTTGCTACGGCACACCTTCTGCACCGATTGTCAGGCAGCCGGAGTGCCAATCAATGTGGCAAAAGAATGGATGGGACACTCTGACATATCGGTAACCGCAAAAATCTACACGCATATGGTAGACGAAGTATTCGAGCAGAACCGAATGAGAATGGCTCAATATGCAGTAACCAAATCTCAACAAGTTGAGAGTCCAACTGCAACGAATTGATGTGTAAAAAAAGAAAAGGATAGTCGAGAAATAAACTCGGCTATCCTTTTTACTAAATTAATTTTATTATTCAAAATAGATAATTGATGGATCAGCGTCGAAAAAAGCAAAAACTAAAATGTCTTTAATAAATAATCCGAACACACATCTCTTAATCTATCTTTTATAAAAACAAAGTCTTTACTACAAACAATTTTTCTATTGTTGACACTTATAATTGAATCAGCTATTTCTATGCTGTCGTCACATTTGGAGATGCGATTGGATAGTTTGTTAGCTCCAATAAAAATGAAAAGTTTTTTCTGTGGGTCAATACAAAGATAATTTCCGGTAAAGCCGGACATAGCAAACGCATTTTCACTGAAATTAGAAGGTACTTCAGATAAATGTTTGTTTGGAGATTTACAATAACATAAATTACCAAAACGTTGCTCACTATTGGCGTTAAGTACAGTTCCAATTATATTTAATGATTTTTCACTTATTATTTTGTTAGATAATAATGCTTGTGATAATTTAACCATATCATCACAAGTAGAAAATACGCCTGCATGTCCACAAAGGTATTGTCCATTATTTGAAAGTGTGCGTGCTTTAGCGTCATTTACTAATAGTGGTGGATTTACAAGGCTTTTTATCTGATTGTTTGATATTTGAATTTCACCCGAATAATCCATAAAATTATTATACTTTTTTTGAGAATGCCAAAATGTATTGTTCAGACTTAATCGTTCAACTAAAGTATCGACATAATTACCAAAAGTCGTTTGTGAAATTTCTTCAAATAAAAAACCTAGAACTATCGATGGCATATCACTATATATAGGTATATTGGATATTTTCCCTGAAATATGTATAATCTCATCTACTGCTTGCTCGTATTGCATATTTGATATACGATGCTGGGTTTTTAAAATGCAATTGAAATGCAGTAAGTTTTCAAGAGAAAAATCTTTGATGTTTTTAAACTTGTTTGTGTAATACGAAATAGGTCTTTTAAAATCAACTAGTTTTGTATCATATAGATGAAAATAAGCGAAACTTAAAAATAGCTTAGTAATTGACGCCAAATCAATTATAGTTTCAATTGAAACATTAAGGCGATTATTACCTGTGATGCCATAATTATAATTGACACTGTTGTTAGTGGTACCAAAGGCTAATGTCAACCCAGAACATAACTTTTTTTCATCTATAAGAACTCTAATTTCATCTTTTATGAGTCTATCAAAATAATCAGTCATTAATATTTACACTTTCTGGAACACAATTATCAAAAATATCTTTGATATCCTTATCTTTAGAACAGCGACATATTTCTAAAAGTTCTGAATAAAAAGAATTGAAATTATCTATCGAAGGACTATTCGCCGATAACAAACATGTAATTTTATTGTCAGTTTGATTTGAACCAGACATATAGTACTTTATAATATTTGCCGCAGCCCACTCTTTAGTATTATCTACTCCAAGATTATATGCATCGATAAAATACTTAAATGCATCATCATAATTTTTATGTATTTTTATCAGATAAGAATCCGCATATTTGTTACATGCCCAAGGCTCACATAAATCGGCACTTTCTTTAAGATATGAAAATGCTTTTTTAAAATAGTTATCTTTGTTCTTTTGGTTTGACTCACACTCTGCACGTTTTTTCCAAATACTGAAAAGCTGGTTCTTAGCAAAAACATAACCACCTTTAGAAGCTTCTTCGAAGTATTCTTGACTAGTAGTCTTTGTGAAGTTAATTTTATACTCTTGTGGTATTTCAGCATCGTCAAGCATTTGTCCTAATATATTGGCAGCAGCATAGCAACCACAGTTGAAGGCTTTTAAAGCGGGTTCTATAGCTGCTATTTTTCTTTTCTTTTTTGCCTCAAGTTCTCCTAACTTCTCTATATCACATTCAAGTTCTTCTATATAAGCGTTCACCAATTCCTTTTCTTTATATTTGTAGAGCATATATGAATATGACCAAGCCGAGAGAGGATTGAAATTTGATAAAGAATAGCACCCTTTTTTATATAAATAAAATGCTTTTTCAAAATTTGGCTGTTTTGAAGAATCTCTTCCATAATACTCGAGTTCTCCTGCTTCGAATACAGCAATAGCGTTTGGCGTGGGCCGATTAGTCATTCTGTAAATTGCATACATTCCGGGATTGCCTGAACAACCATATTTTGCTAAAACCTCTCTGTTGAATTCTTCTCTGTCAGAATCAATTCCGTTTATTACCTCATGAAACTTTTCGCAAATAAAGCCATGTGATATATAGAATAGTATCGAATACATCATTATCGCAAAATCTTCACGGCTTATTCCCGTATTAGTATACTGATCTATTTTGTTTTTTAAATATTCACATATTTTTTCTGCAGCAAATCTATCACAGTTTTTTCCGTATTTGTGTAAAACAACAAGTGAATCTTCTAAACAATAGGTTTGCTTAAAAGCTTCGTAAAATTGCTGTAATAAAGCATTCGAACAAATAGGGTTACTTAATTCGTAAAAATTGTATAAATCTTTTCTATAAAACTCTATAAGTTCATTAGAAGTATCTGAAAACTCATCAAACGGGCCATTACTAAGTAAATTTTCTTCAAAATCGTCTTTAAATTTATAAGCGTTTAAAGCTTGTTCAGTAATTATATTTTCATATTTCTTTTGGTATAAAAGAAGAACTAAAAAATTCTTAAATGTTTCTTTGTGTTTAATTTCGGATTCATCGCAACGGGCGAATCGTGCAATGTTATACATTTTAATTAATAATCCCTCAGATTCTTTAGGAAAAGATATTTTTTGTTCTCTTGGTGTCTTTTCTTGCCACAATTCATTTTTTAAAATCAACTCATCTTGCGATGAAACATATTTTACAAAACTCGTAGCATCTGCTTGAAAAGCAAGAAATTTTCGTATTGTTCTTTCATCAGGAAGACTATCATCGCCGATGTCTTCATTTTGCATTTTATATATAGTAATATCAGAATTAAACCGAGAACAATAACCTGTCTCTGACCTGATACTTTTCATTAAATACTTTGTAATACGCTTATCAATTTTGTTAAGGCTGGTAATAACATTTTCACGTGCCTTGTCTGATAAAGGTAATAACCCTTTTTTTGTTACTCGATTAATGTATATTTTTTCAGTCTTTCCATCGACTTTTATCGTAGTTGTTCTGCCTTTTGCGTCTTTACAACTGTTAACAATAGTCTTTTCTAAACACTCAAAAGCAGTGTCGCTTAGATTATACAGAGAAGAATTATTATTACATACAATATTATGATTATTAAAATCAATGTAAAGATCCTTATCAATATGAAGGGTTCCCTTTAATCTGCCGTTCGTTGTGATGACACAAGTTGAAAAATACTTCATTTATTTATCCACACCTCACTTTATGTTTTTTAATATATCACATTTCTTTAATAATTTAAAGGGTTTCAAAAGAAGTTTGGATGTTATTTTTAGGGTTTCGTTTCAATAACTGCTAACATCAGTATTTTAAAATATGCAATAATTATTGTAGAAATAAAGGAGGTAAAAAAATGGATAACACAAAGGAAGCTAATATTGATAATGAGAAACTTAAAGGTTTTGAGGGTAGACCAATCGATTTGACACACTTGAATTATTCCAACTTAAAATTGTCAATTCAATGCTTCATCGATTCGAGACATGGCTCAGAAAAATGCAAGTATTTTATTGAATCGGTTATTCACAAATCGAATTCAGTTATTGCTGAGGAGATCGCGTTCACCGAAGCGTTTCTTGCGGATTCATATTCGATTATTTATGAAAACAATATCGATACAATGAGCATGATGAATAACGACACAACGACAAGCTCCGCTCCTACAAGCAATAAGGAAAAAAGGGCAGCAAAGGCAGCCAAAGAAGCAGAAATACAGAAAAATGCCGCAATTCATAAAGCTAACGCACGATATCTTGAGGCATTGTCTTTCATAAATTCTGCCAACCTCATCTTAGAAGAAAGACTTGAGTCGATAAAGGCAACTACAAATGCCTTTATCAAAAACTACCTTCGTAAGGTAAACATTAAAGTCCCAAATCCAAATGTTGAAGTTAAGTTTGACGAAACACCATGGGAGCTCTACAAAAAAGTTCACACAAAAGAACGGGAGGTAAACCGCAATGAAGAGAGATAAAAATAAACCGATGGATGAGAATGTTAACAATATCAAAATCGATCATCTTTTTAGCATTACGTCTATCGTTCCTAAGGATTATGAGTTTTCAAAGTACAGCGATACATATATTCATGATCTTGAAAATTTTGCAAAAGAATTCTGCGAAAGTACAAAAGTCGACGAATTGACGCCTTTCTATCTTGATGGGTATATCGATGCGCTTTTTGATGCAGAGAGTTCTTATTCAAAAATCCAGAAACTGCAGCACGAGGAAATTTGCAATCAAATCGCAGTAAGAGCAAAGCAGGATTCACTGGTCTGTGATAGTATCATTGATTTCTGCAAAAAGATTGGAGGCTTCGACGATGAAAAATAAAAGCGCATTTGATGAAAGAGGTTTTTTCATACGATTGAAAGAATTTGGAAAGAATTACGATAAAGCAAGATATAATCACTGGACTTATAATTCGATTATCAATTTGGTAGTTGTAATTTTCTTGATCGGATTTGAAATCGTCGGAAATTACACTTACATCTCTTCCATATTGACGGACGCTCCTATTTTGATGATTTTGTCAATAAGTGCACTTGCTTGTTGCAGCCAGATTGGTCCATCATTCGCCGCAGTTGGACTTCAAGAGTACCTGTTCAAGAAAAGGTTTAAAAAGGAAAAAGATACATCAAAGCTCATAATTTTTTGGTGTGGTCTTGCTGCTTTTGCTTTTGTCTTTGCTTTCGTTACAATCTTCCAATTTAGCATTGCTAATATTCCATTTACTATAGATGGAGAACTTTTAGAAGATGTTCCGGCACAAGCACCAAAGTTGTATGCGATGCTCATATCAGCCGGTAGACTCGGAACTTCAGTTTTAGCTTTCGGTATGACCATGCACTCTTATGACCCGGCTCGCCTCCAAAAAAATGCAAATTGGGAGAATCAAGTTGATAAAAAAGCTCTTCAGGTTGAAGCAGAAGCAGGCAAACTTGAGCTTGAGAGCAAGGAGAAAGCAGACTTACTTTCTGCTGAAGAAAAAATTCACGAAGAGTATATCGGATTTCTTGACAAGGTAGATATTTCCCAGAAGGCAATTGCAAGGCAGATGCTCGCTCATAAATCGGGAATTACTGCTGACGGAATTGAAGATATAGCGAGAGATTCCATGGAACTGAAAAAGGAGAATTAAGTATGAAAAAGATCATCGCCTTGGTTTTGGCACTTATACTCGTTGGAGCAACCTTTACAGGTTGTTCCGGCAAAGTTTCCAATGAGGAAACAAGCAACACCGTATATATCGTTGGCAGACACGCAAATGCTCAACCACCTGCAATTAACAACAGTACAATTGAATCAAGTGTTCAATCTGCTATTGACAACAATACACTTTTATCAGTTATTGAACTTGATGGAAGTCCGTCTGTTGAAAAAGATAACCGTTTCACATTCAATCTTAAGAAAAATGTCTCGTCCACTATCAAGAAAAAGTATGTATCGAAGATGACTAATAAGGTTATTGAATGTTTTGAAAACCTTACTCCTAAAGTAGCAGAAGTTGATGTTCTCAAGGCACTTGAAGTAGCCTCAAATGAACTTAAATCTTCATATGCTAACACTGAATATGCAAAACATATTGTTGTCTACAGTACCGGTGTTCAGACAACAGGACTTATTGATATGACTAAATTCAATATTCTTTCTTCAAAAGAAACTGTCGATGAGGTTATTGAGCAGCTTTCGGCTAAGCAAGCATTGCCTAATCTTGAGGGTATTACTATCGATTGGTACAACCTCAATCAAGTTTCGGGTGAACAAAAAGAACTCACAGCTGAAATGGAAGCTAACAATGAGTATTTATGGAAAACACTGATTGCTAAGGCGAGAGGAAAAGTCGATTTCAAAAGTGATAATGCCACTGCTGATGACAGGACAAATTATGATGTTGGCGTTAGTGTTGTTCCTGTTACAGAAGACAGTCTTAATATTGAGGAATATAACAAAGATTCATCTGTTGTCTTTACAACAGATGAAATCGCTTTCAAATCCGATTCTGTGGAATTCGTGAACGAGGAACAAGCCTCTCAAGCCGTTACAAAAATTATTAACTATATGCTTTATAACAAGGACTACAATTTACTATTAGCCGCCTCAACGGCAACGGTACCGCCACAAAATAAATGCGAAAGCTTTTCAAAGAAGAGGGCAGAGGCAGTTAAATCTTTAATTATTTCACGATCAGATATTGATTCATCTCGAATTACGACAATAGGTATGGGCTACGAGAATCCGTATCATGTTTCAGACACGAGCAAGAATGGCAGCCTTATCGAGGAAAAGGCCAAACAAAACCGTGCTGTTTATGCTATGAATAAAGATTCAATAGAAGCAAAACAACTAATTGCTCAGTTTGAATAAAGGATGTTAGAAAATATGTTTAGATTCTTTTACAAGTTAGGCTTTTGGAGTGCAATATTATTAATTACTTTGGTAACTATATTAATATTTTCCAATGACACAGCTTATTGTGCTATTATTTACATACTCATTGCTATTACTTTTTTTAGAATATTAAAAACATTATTGTTCTGATGGAAAAGAGCTTCTTTGGTTTATATTATGAAAAATCAAGAATCTCTATGATGAAATGTTTGCATGTTCTATATTTTATTTTTCTTAATACAAACTTAAGAGTTTCGGACGAGGTTTCATCATTTTATTAGGAGTTTCGCTTCAAAATGTAGCAACATTGGATTGGTTAAGTGGATTAAAATATAATAAAAGGAGGTGATAGTATGGAGTGTCTTCATATTAAATATGACGGTGGAGACTATAACTGCTACCGCTGTGATTTGTGTGGAAAAACTTGGGACTGGGGCGACGCTCACGTTGAGCACGTTTGCAAAGAAAATGAAAGCTACCGCCATTGTCCGATTTGGCAGAAATACGCATAAATCATATTAGGTATTAAGGCAAGTTATTGTGATAACTCTCATAATAACTTGCCTTAATTTAAAATTAAATTACAGGAAAAAATGCAATGAAGTATCCAAAAACAATTGATACTCTCCTCTATAAAAGACTCGATGAGAGTAGATATAAGGTGAAAAACTCAGAGACTGGCGAAATATTTGAGTTGGGAAGGGCTATTGTCAGCTTTATGAATAAGTTGGATGGAAAGACAGATCCATTTATGATTAACACTTGTCTTTCCGATTTTGAAATTGAAGAAATTCTTGATTTTCTTTGGGACAACGAGTTGATTACCAAAAAGAAATTGAAAAAGATCGGATTTTTGTCCTACGGTATCCCGTTGTTTAAAGTTAAAACTACACAAAAAATGCGAATTGCTTCAAGATTGCTGAATTTCCTTTTGATGATCTCGTTTGTTCCAATATTTATTGTAGGTTTATATGCTGTGAAAGATATATACAATATGGTCGATCAAAATGGTTTTTCTTACTTAATTGGACTTTATGTCGGAATCGCTTTAGGTGTAATTCTACATGAGTGTGGACATGCTATTGCCGGATTGGGATATAATGCCCATCTGTTTACTTGTGGAATTATGATAGGAATAACACCTGGTGCATATGTGGAACTTGATGATGAGCATATAAAAAGTTCTTTGAAAAAGGCACAAATTTCTGGAGCAGGGATAGAAATGAATCTTTTGCTGTGTGGTATTTCGATGGTCTGTATGTACTTATTTAATTCGGCTCTTTCACTTTTAGGCGGGATTGCATTTAGCAACTTATTGCTTGCATCAGTAAACTTATTGCCAATTATAGGCGTAGACGGGTCGCAAATTATAAACAAGTTAATTGGAGAAGATTTGATCTTATATTCCGACATACTAATTACTGACAAATCATTCTTAAGTCATTCGTTTTCTAATGTAAGAGGATTAGCAGAGATTTATTCATGTGTTTTAACATTGCTGTCTCAAATTAGTTACCCGATTTTAATCATTGCAAATATTTTATATATATGGAGTGTTTTAAGATGAAACATTTAAGCAATTTAGTTACAGTTACAATACTTTTTATACCTTGTATCTTGTTGAGCATTGCAACGATGAAAAAAATATTGGTACTGGGAGTTTTTGGAGTTGTATTACTGTTCGTATATGTCTTTTTTGCGCCTTTAACAAAAGGGGCGGAGAATTTTTGGATGTATGTCCTCTCTACAATTACTTTATTACCTTTAAACATCAAAATAACAATAATGCTTTATCCTATTTTCTGTGACTTGTTAAATTTTAAGGCTTTGATTATATTTATATCAGTCTTAGTTACATTTATTATTTGGAATATAGAACAAATCATACTGGGTGTGATAACCCGTATAGTTAAACCGAATCAGAAAGGTGTAGATATTTATGAATTCTTATAATGGAAAGAAAGATATGATGTATAATTTAGCGTTTTTGCATGATATTTTTAGTTTTGAAAACACCGATGTTATAATGGTATTCCATAACGAAAAAGACGCTTGCAATATAATAAAGCAAATTAAAGACGAAGTTATTTCAGAAACGGCAAGTGCGTTTACTGAAAGAGATGAAAAAGAAATATTCCTTTCGTTAAAATACCCAGCTCCAAATGAAAGTCTTAATACATTTAACAGTTTTTTTGATTCACCAAAATGTGTTTCAATGTTATACAGCAAATTCAAAGGTGCTTTTGTCGTTGATTGTACCGATTATGATACGAATTCTGTCAAGAGTCCTGCATTTGAAAAGCTTGTTTCGTATGTTAATGAAGAAGCGAATTCAGAATTCAAGTTTGTTTTGATTCTCAATCAGGCTGTTAAAAGCAATGTCGAAAATAAATTCAAAAATTCGTTTTCTTGTGACTTGATACTCAGCGCTGCATTTTTAAAGGACTTTTTGAAATTTGATGAAGAAATCAAAAAGTATTTAGGGGATAGATTTATAAAAGGAGATCAAGAACTCCGCAAGCTTTCGCCTGCTCAACTTCGCACTTGCGTTGAAAAAATCAAAACAGATCCCGATAACTATAAAGAAATTATCGAGGCGGCAATAGCGAGTACAACTACCGAAAGGAAGATTGGATTTTGAAAAATTATGTAGATGTAAATGATAATCATTTTGGCGGCAAAGAGGAACTCAAAGACGTATGTAAGTCCATCGATTTGGACAAAGTTTATGTTAAAGGCGGTGTTCCGTTATATTCCGATACAAAAGAAATGTTGGTCAGCACCCAAGATAATCACTCGTTAGTTGTCGGAACGACAGGTGCCCGTAAAACCCGTTCACTCGTTGTTCCTATGATTTGCAATATTGCGGGCGCCGCTACAAGACAATCTATGATTGTTCACGATACTAAAGGCGAAGTTTCAAGTTATTGTTATAATTACTTAATTGAAAATGGCTATGATGTGTTCATTCTGAATTTTAGAGACCCATCGTGCAGTGACCATTACAATCCTTTTGTTAATGTAATTAATCTTATGAAGAAAGATAGGAAGAAAGCTCAACGCAAGCTTAATGATATAACCAATCAGTTGTTTAGCCCATTTTTGGTTAACGAAAAAGACCCATATTGGTTAAACACAACTTCACAATATTTTATGTCGTTAATAGAGGGATTTGCTATTCTTAGCAAGTACAATGTGAAATACAATAACTTTTATAACTACATCAATTTCCATAGAAAATTTTGTATGAATCGATCGAATACTATCTTACTCGAGTCCTTCTTTGAAGATGTTGGAAGAAAGGATATTATTGAGGGTATTGATTCAGTACATAACAATGCATCCGAAACAAAAAAGAATCTCTTAAGTATGGTCAGTGCTCCATTCGAGCTCTTAGAATCTGTCGGTGACATAACTTCAAAGAGTGATTTTGACGCAGTTGATTTGGCGTGCAAACCGACGGCTTTGTTTATTGTGACTCCCGATGAAGATGATTCTTACAACTTTATTGTTTCCTTGATCATCAAAGAAATTTATGCACAACTAATCGACTTTGCATCTTCCTGTGAAAACAAAACACTTCCTATAACTGTTAATTTCATCATTGATGAATTCGCCTCGCTTCCTAAACTTGGCAAATTTAATTCTATGATAAGTGCTGCAAGATCTCGCAATATGAGATTTCACCTTATAATTCAAACATTTTCACAGCTTCGTATGATTTATAAGGAATACGGAGCTACTAATATTCTGAATAACTGCGGTAACTTAATTGTTCTTAGAAACAACGACCCTGAAATTGAAACAATATTAAGGAATTCCGTCGGTAAATTTACTTTGCCGTACAGCGGAAAAGAGGTCGAAGGTATTTCAAACGGATGCTTGAGATCACTTAAAAAGGGACAAGCCATTATTATTGTAGAGGGTGTCAAAAATCCGATTATGTCTGTTTATCCAGACATGTCTGAATATAAGTGCTTTGATTTCGAACAAGAGGCTTCTTGTTTGAACGAAAAAAAGAAATGCTCTGTTAAATACTTTGACGTTGAAAAGCATTTAATGCTTTGGAAACGAAAGAAACGCAAAGCAATTGAAACTGCTGTTAATGAAATTGCAGTAAGTCAAATAATTGATGAGTTTGACGAAAGACAAAAAAAGATGAAAGATTATCACAAGCAAAAACGACCCGTTTTAATCACCAAAAACATTAGGGAACTCTCTTATGAACCTTATGATATTGTTATTCAAAGCGTTAAATATGGCTTTGAAAAATCACTTTATGAAGTTCTTCTCGATATCACTCACGTTGCAGAAAAGGATGTGGCAGTAGCTGTTATGAATTTGTCAGACGATGGGGATGATATTTTGCTAAAATGTTCTAATAAAACCCAATTTAATAAAGTAAAATTAAAGCTGAAAAATGTTGCAAAATTTTCTTGCAAACCATCAGATTCTGATTCTGGTCTGGATTTGCCACTTGATTTAAGAATCCCTGTTTAAAATATGAAAGGAGTAAATTATGATTTACTTTACAGGTGACACGCATGGTGACATAAACAGATTTTTTGACGGTGGTGCACTCGATAGCAAACTTACCGAAAATGATACTCTCATTGTTTGCGGAGATTTTGGCTTTGTTTGGTTTGACGAGAGTAATCCTGTTGGATTTAATCAGGACAAAGATGGACTTGACAGATTATCGTATAAGCCATATACAATTCTGTTTATTGACGGCAATCACGAAAATCACGATGGGCTGTCAAAGTTCCCCGAAGTTGAAAAATATGGCAGCACCGTGCACAAAATCAGAGAAAACATTTATCATCTTGAGAGAGGCAGGATATACACCATTGAGGGCAAAACATTCTTTACTTTCGGTGGTGCATATTCTATTGATAAATATATGAGGCAAGAGGGCATTTCTTGGTGGAGTGGCGAAATTCCTAATGACGATGAATACAAGCGTGGTATTCAAGCAATTAAAAATGCCGATTATAAGGTCGATTATATCATTACACATACTTGCCCATCCGAAATAATTAAAATGTACTTACGCCACATTCCCGACCCTCACGACGGTGAACTGACCGGCTTTTTCGATTATCTTATGTATGATGTCGATTTTAAGTGCTGGTTTTTCGGACATTGGCATACAGATGATTATTTTAAGGTTCCAATGCGTGGGAAAACTAAAAAGTTTAGAGCTTTGCTGTTTGATGTAGTTAATATAGAAGAATACGAGGAGGAATAAATATGAACACGACTTCCATAATGGACAAAGTCAAAGAAATAGTAAAGTGTCAAGTTAATAATACAGCCTATTGGATTTGGATTGATAAATTACAAGGCGAATTGATATCTGCGGATTTATTTGTTATTAGCAGTAAAAATGATTTTATTACTAAGATTGTTTCCCAGCAATTTGATAGCCAAATCAAAACAGCTCTTAGCGAAGTATTGGGATATCTGCCGGGAGTTGAATATTTGTTGCATGTGGTAGATTGCGAGGATAATGATGATTAATACGATTTCCATTAAAAAAGGTTGTTCTATAACAACCGATATTGTAGAATGCGATTATAACAACGGCAAAGAAATTCTTTTAAAAGAAGCGAAGTCACTATATTCAGATGCATTTTACTACAAAAATAAAATATATTTTCAAAAGACAAGTTGGATTTGCCCATATTGCCTTTCTACTAATATCATTTTATCTGATGAAGAGATTCGCAACGATACATTCGAGGAGTATACTCAATTATCTCTATTTGATAACGATATAAAAACAATATATTCAACACAAACAGATAGCAGTTATTATGAGTGTGAACATTGTAATTATAATGTTATAAAATCTGTCGAAGAAACGAATGTTATTATTTCTTATGAAAACAATGTTATTAAACTCCAACATAAAATAGGCAACATAAAAGAATTGATTGATTGCAATGCGTTTAACGGAGATTTACTTGAAGTTGCAAAACAACTTCCTATATTCCAATCTGTTATCTTTGACTTCAACAATCACAAAGTGTTTTCTGTAATTGAAAGCTCAAATGGGGAACCAATAACTAACATTGATATTGATGTTGTATTCATGGATTATATTGACAAGTATATCGAAATTAAGAACTGTATTCATCAGAACTTGAAAGAAATTTGGAAACCATATTTTTTCCCTTTTGAGCCTTATGAAATCAATTATGACTTAATGCTCTTACTCACAAAATATGTAGGTTATACGAATAAAGATTTTTACTTTTGCATACCGAATAAATTACATACAAATACTATATTTGATACATTTAAGTCGATTGATGAGAAACTACAGTACTATAATAATGTACCAAGTTTGTTCAATTGTTCAAGACTGCCAAACTATAAATCAATAAAACGAATTCTGTTTACAAATCCGCAATTGATGTATTATATTTCAGAAATAGAAAAACTTTGGGATATATTAGGTGATGAAAATTTTCTTAAAGAAATTCTGGAGTGTGGCGAAAGATATTATATACTTGCCTACTTGCATATTTTTCCTAATTTAGTAAGCTTTATGAATGATTTCATCAATGCAAAATCAAAGCGAATTTTTGTTGATTTGTTAGTTCAAAATGCAAGTTCTATATCATCTTATGGTTTGTTTTACATTTCTCTACGAGACGAAATAAAAGATTGTGAAAAAAAGAAATGGATTGGTCGATATTATCTTAGAAAAATGCGGCTCTATTTATACTCAGAACCTCATATCATGTTTGCACTTCCTATGAAATCTTTAAATGATAACTACAAAAAACAAATTCGGAATATACCTTTATTCCAATTAAAACACTTGAAGAATGTCGCAAGGCTGGTGTTGAACTTGACAATTGCTTAGTAGATTATAGTTGCTCCAATAATCCAATTGTAGTTGTAAAAAGAAACAACAAAGCGGTTGCTGCAATCGAGGTTAAGGGAACGCATGTAATACAAGCATACGCAAAAGACAATGAGGAGTTGACAGAATTTCCTGTTCTAAATGATGCAATAGAAGATTATTACAAATTGTGTAATTTGAAACATTGAACGGAGGATTTTACAAATGAACTTTTATCAAGCTTGGGATTTTTTAGAAAACCACAAGATTTACAAAATAATGGATTGCCCTTGGGATTTTCAAGATAGTCTTGATATTCAAGTGGTTAGAAACACTTGTAAAAAGGAACCAACACAAAACGTAAAAGAAGTTAACAATATTACTAAAATCATAATTGAAACGGGTCCGTTTATTTTTGACAAAGAAAAAAACAAGTATTGTATGACTCACGATGTTAGACTGGATAGCACAGGACAAAATTTTGAAGAAAGCATTGTAAATCTTGCATATAAAGTTGAAAAATACTACGGACAATAAGGCAATAAAAGGAAAAGATGGCTTTGTCAATAAAAGTGTGTAAGTTTTTTCTAACTTACACACTTTATTTTACAATCTCTCTGTTTAAAACAAAATACTTTATCCACGCTTAAAAGCGAACCTTACTTTTACAGAACATTTACGTACGTGCAAGACCGGATAGTTTAAGCAACTCTTTCAGCGGATACTTTTGACTTAGTTCAGAGATTATTTTTGCTTTTTGCCGTTCTCTCGCTCTTCCGCAAGAACTAAGGCACTCAGTTTTTTTATGTATTCTATCTCCATTCGAAGTCGCTGATTTTCAGCAATTAAATCTTCTTCAACCTTTTTATCTAATTTAGGCGGTCTGCTTTTTTTGTCCCGCCGGCGGAACAAGATCTGCCTCGTCTTTCTTTCATTAGACCCTCGGCTCCTTCTTCCAAATATATGCGTTCCCACCTTATAACTGTATTTTTATAGTTCTGATCTTGTCCTTTCATTATATTCAAATATTTTCGGACCGTTTCGCTATACCCAAAATGGTGTTCTCGCATATCCATTATAACGCTTATTTTGAATTCTGCACTATACACTTTGTTTTTTTCTTCCTGTTTTGCCCATAAAAATATGCACCCCCAAAAGCGTCTACCTTTTTGGGCTTGTATCAGAATGTCATTCTATTTTCCACGAGATATTCTTGTGGCCTCATCCGTACCACGCAAGCAATACTTACATGCTTCAACAGGTTTGTGGCGCCACATCAAGCGTTGTAATTGGCGGCGATTCTGTGTAGTTGTATTGTTAAAAACATCCACAAATTCACCCTCTATTTTATCAACAAGGCCCAAATCACAGCCATGACCGTGCCGTGGGCAGTAATACATCACACCGTTAAGCAAACTTTTAGAGCGGAGATTACAACGGGCGAACTGTCGCGTGCGTTCCTTTAACGTGTGGTTATGGTTTTCGATCTCTCCGTAATTAATCCATGTGCCGGGTTGGGGAACCTCATATTTTATGCCTTCAAGTTCTAATCGGGCAATAAGTTCTTGCTGGGTTTTTGCGGCAGAGGGATAGTTGCCCATGACAATAACAACATTTTTCTGCCGTAGCACTTCATATAACTCAGGGTCCTGCGGAATAATCGTGGCATTAGTAGGAATGCTGATTTTTCTGCATTTGTGGCTAGGAAGCTCTGCAACAAATCGCTTTAGGTCAGGGTGGAGAAACGGCTCTCCTCCTAATATGCGCATTTGTCCACAGGCATCGAAGCACTCACTGAGCTTTCGAATAGAATGAATGACTGTGTTGCTGTCTACATCATAGGGCTTATTATACAACGGCATGAGGTTAGCACAATCTGGGCAACGGAGGTTGCACCTTGTTGTGATCGGGATTTCAACATAGTCTAAATAGAACCGCCAAGGCAGTAAATACTTTACCCCTGATGCACCGTAATACATAAACAACCGCCAAAGACGACTATAGTCACAGAAAAGAAAGCTGCTGTGCCACCACTGTTGCAGGCGGTTTTTAAAGGATTTTGTTCCCATAATAAATGCTCCTACCATTAGAAGTTCAGAATAATCCCCAACGAATCCTGCGCGAAAAACCGAACAAACCTTGATCCACCCTTAATACTATACTGAAAAGCATATAGGGAAGAATGCGAGAAAGCTTGATCAAAATGAGGCAATGTCTTTCACTATAGTTGCAGTAGAGTGGCCGGACGCGTTTGCCGTTACTATAGTTGAATTGCGGGGAGTGCGTGCGGTGAGACCTCTTAATCACATCGTCAATGTAGTAAGGATTCTGTCGCCAGCCGGGAAGATTATCTGCAAAGAAGGCGTGAATAGTCTTTACTATATGAGTTCTTAGATCGAAGTTTAAATTAGTTCTGACGATTGCAGAGGTGCAAAGACGCATCGATTTTGAAAGCATAAAGAACGCTATCTCATCTTTTAAGGCAAAACCGGATTTATCATCGCGAACAAATGAAGAAAGGTGCTCCATGACTTTAACCCAGTCGAGCCTTTCGTCCCCAAAGCCGGAGGTAATCCCTCCGTGGATCTCGTAATAATAGTGGTACAAAACTTGCTTAACGGTGCCGATGTTTTTAGCATAGCAGAAGGCTTTTACTGCAAATATTTGGTCCTCGGCATAGCGTATTTCCTCTGGGAATTCCAATTTGTCGAGCAGCTCCTTTTTGATCAGCTTATCCCATGGTCCAACACTGATGCTTGAGAATAGATCCCTTCGATCTGTCATCAGAAAATTGTCGGCATCAAACAGGGGCGTTTGGGAAAACAGATGTGTCAATTCTCCGTTAGACAGTGTAATTCTGTCAAATTGACAGACAACTAAATCATTATTGTCGCGAATAGCCTTTTCATACATAGCGCGACAATAATCTGGCTCGACAGAGTCATCGCTGTCTACAAAAGCCACGTACTCTCCACAAGCCTTTGTTATACCATAGTTTCTGGCATGGCTTACACCCTTATTTTGAGTTGAGTGCACTTTGAACCATGGATAATTGGAGGCGAATTCATTTGCAATTTCTAAACTGCCGTCAATACTTCCGTCATTGATGATTATAACTTCTATGTTATCTAATGTTTGAGCCGACAATGAGTCGAGGCAGGTCCCGAAGTATTTTTCGGCATTGTATACCGGCACAATAACACTTACTTTACACATAGCCCTCCTCATAGAATACCTGCGACCATTCTATATGCTGTACCATTGTTTGTTGTTGTCTATAAGCTCGTCAAGAGTGACGGGGTAATAATGATTAATCTCCGGACAACAGTTTAACGCCCGAGGGAGAAATTGTTGAATGTATACAAAAGAAGGTCTATTCCTTCTCGTATGTATGTGTGCGTGGATTAAGTAAGACGTCGCATCGCAATTACTGTTATACCATTCAAGCATAGGATAGTGACAGAGGGTTAAATAACAGTTGATGCGCTCAATAAGTAACATATTCTTGATTTCAAGAAAACAAGAATCCATTAGCGCTGGATCGACTAATGAAATCCAGTCAGGATCATGGTTTCCAAGAATCAGGTATTTCTGACCTGGCATTCGCGGGAAGTAGGATTCTGGATTTTGAAAGCTCCTGTCAAAAAGATCGCCTAAGATATAGACATGGTCATTGTTTGTTACCCGGCTCTCCCAGTTATCCAAGATGAAGTTGTCCATTTCTTGTGTACTGCGGAATGCTGTGCGAATCGAAAGCAACGCTTCGCATCCAAAGTGGGTATCCCCAATAAAATAATCTGCCATTCTTCTCCCTCAAATCAAACCTTATCACAAGTCCTGCGATCGGCATAAAGTTTATCAGCAGCAAGATCAATGCTTAGTTGTGACTTAGCAATAGGTGAAAGAACCACATCCCTATCATTACACAAGACCGGAATGGAACTTGTACTGCAGATTCGTTCAAGCAAAAGATTTCCTTTTGCGGACGTGGACAAAACTTTTGCGTAGCAACAAATTTCTCTTTCGACGAAATTATCTACTATATCGTCCCGAATTCCCAATAAGATATGCACCAAGCAACGACTAACCCTAGCGGGAGAAATGCGATTAAAAGAAACGTGGTCAACTAAGGATGTCCAAGAATCACATTTCTGCCACCCTTGAGCAATCTTATCCGCAAGAGCGGGTGTTACAAGACGAAAATCAGTTAAAGGGCCAGAATATTTAGATAACTTCTCGCATAGGCTTTCCCAAAAATCATTTTCGGACAAGGGACGCTGATTTCGAAGAGAGTTAATTAGAATCTGATAGCTTTGAGATGGAAGATACTTCATGACGCTTGAAATAGAATTGTTTGTGCTTTGATGGATTTGTTTGCGGATAGCTGTTGCAGAAGCAAAGTTGTTTCCTCGATTCATATTACTACGACTATCATCCAAGTACGCTTGTCCTATCCTGGGATTTGTTGCGGGAACAATACTGGATTGAATGCGAGAAAGCGCATTAAGATAGAGAATCCCAAGAATATTATTTGGCTGATTAACGGTACCTAAGCAGTCAGCATACAGTTTTTTATCTAGAATGGCAGAAAGACATGTTTCCTGACAGTTTGCAGCAGAAAGACCATTTTTCATCGAAGAACGGATAATACTGAAAGATTTTTCATCAGCCATCATTGTTTGAGATATGCACGAAATAGTGTCAATGTTTCCTGACTCTGATCCAAAGAGCAGATGTGAAACTAAACCCAAAGAGTCTAGAAGAGAGACAGAACCCAAGGCAAAATCGTCCAGAGAGCCGGTTGCAAAGCAGGCAGGAATCTCGAAAACAATGTCTGCCCCTTCGGCTATTGCCATTTGTGCTCTGCTGTGTTTATCAATTATTGCAGGGGTGCCCCTTTGAACAAAATTGCCACTCATCGCAATGACACAAAAATCGGCCTGCAGATATTCTTTTGCGTAGGAAATCTGGCGCTTATGCCCATTATGGAAAGGATTGTATTCTGCTATAATACCAACTACTTTATTTTTCATATCCATATACCAATTAATGACGGGGATCAAACAAAGCCATACTACTTGGGGAGATTAGGGACGATTCCTCCAATGTTTGATCACTCAAGCTCCCATCAAGACTAATTTTAATATGAACCACAGCCTTGCCTGTACTGCAAGCAACAAACATATTTTTATCATCAGGAGTAATTACTAGTGCCCTAGGGCTTTCATAATGCACAGGATAATACTGTAAGAATCGCAATCTTCCATCACCATCTATGGAAAAAGCACTTATGCCGCTAGTCTTCCTAATGAGAGTATAGAGGACAGTGCCGGCGTGATTTACTGCAATTGCAGACTGTTCAATCGGCTCATCCAAGGAACCCAAAAGCTCAAGAGCAGGAATTACCTGTAATTGGCGAATTTCGCTTTCGCATATTTTGAAGACAAACACTGCGTTTTGTTTCTCTGAATTGAAATACGCAATTGGGAGACGTGGATGAATGACACCATAGCGTGGAGCGCTGGCTTTGCCATCGGGATTAACAACGCTCGTCAAAAGAGGGGAACCGTAGTCGTCAAGGGTCAATGTGTATATCAAGTCGCTACCTGTATCGCATACAAGAGACTGACAATTTTTAGTATCATATGTGATGCTATGAAGATGTGGGTTATCAGAAGCATTGTTTGCGTGAGGTGCTACCCAGCAAGAAGTCGGTCCTTTGATGATGCCGTCTTGTGTTACATCAAACACTTCAAGTGCGGCATCGTCATATATTTTTTTGCTGCGCAGTGTTCTTTCAGCGGCTAGGTCAACCTTCAATATCCAATCTCTCTTCGCATGATTACATACCAGAAGCCGATGCTTATCAGAGATGTAGTGCAAATAACAAGGCAAAACGGTATGGGTATTTACTCTGGACAATAATTTAACATTGCCTGTTCGAGAGTCGATTCGAAAGCAAAGCACTTGTCCTCCAGGGACGCCGTTGCATTCTAGACGTTCGTTTACACAAAACAGATATGCATTCTTATCATCAACGGCAAGAAACCCCGCAGAAATATCTGTATGCCGTGTTCCAAGAAATTCTAATGTCCCCTCATTCTCTATGTAGCGGAAGATAGAAATCCCGCCTTCCCCAAAAAGGTTTTTATTTCCTACATATAAGAACATATTACCCCACCTTGTCATCTGAGTTTTTGTCGGAATGCTATTTGTGTTTGCCAATTAGGCTTCTATGGCGGCATCCTTTTTGGCGTCGATAATGGTGCCACCGATCAAGCCAATTGTCGTAATGGCAAAGAGGGCTCCTAGCAGCAGAACAGGAGAAAGGGATTTAGTAAAATGATAAGCAGCAAGTGCAATTATAACGCCCAAAAAGTGTCCGACGTTTTCAGAGAATACCCATACTTGATCATGGTACTCTTTGTACTTTAAGAGCGACTTCTTTATGCAAAATACATTGCCTCCGCCAAACCCAGTAAGTGCCCAAAGAATCATTGCAACGAGACTATATTGTTCTACAGTGATATACATTCCGATTAGTAAGACGGCTACAAGGATGTGCCCGCCAATCAAAAAATGAAGCCACGACTTTGTTTTTGTAAGTTTCACAAGTGGTTCGGTGAGAATATAAGGAATCCAATTTGCAACAAACCAAAAGCTTGCGGCAAAGGGGCTGTCATAAACGAACAAAGAGATCAGTAGCATGGAGTAACAATAAACAAAGTAGTGCATTTGGTGCACCGTCATTGCCCAGCAAATGCAGTTTTTACCATACTGTCCACGGATTAGCTTCGTGAGCCAACAGCCATCTTCGTACTTAGGACAGAGGAGTGTCAGTATGAGCGTCATAACACTTATGACAGCAAGCGCGTATGCTCCGTAGTTATACATAACAGCCGAGATTAAGAACCCGGTAACACGAAAACAGCGTTTTCTCCAGCGAGGCTCTTTTGACTTAACCGCACTTCGCAGTGTTTGGATAATAGTGGACAGTAACGCAAAGCATGCGAATGCACAGACATATCTGTATAATGGACTGTTCAAGAAGATAATCCCTGCCGCAAAAAGGCATGCTATTGCGGCGAACAGGCCCTGCATCCGGCGCAATTTCTTGTTCAGAAAGAATAGTAAAATATTGCCGATCTGATATGCTATTGCGAGACCTAGAGCTCCCTCAATAGAATAGCCGGCGCCAATGCCCCAAAGAACTGCGCCCACTTCAATCATCCCAGAAAAAATGCATGTGACATAAAAAGTGAAAACAAGCATCAGTATTCCTCTTTTCTACTAGGCCTTAAATGACCCATGATGAAAATAAATTCTACAAGGAATGTGAAGCATATCGCAATATTGTCTAATGTTATGCTCTAAATCATCCCAGTAAAAAAGATCCCTTTGATGATAGATTTTTTCAAATAGTGGCGTTTTCTCGGGGTACTCTTGAGAGATAAAGGAAAGCACTCGCGCTTTGTAACTACCACGTAAATTCAAATTCTCGAAGCAGACATAATCAATATATCTAGCAGCTTGCTCTAAAAGCACCCTGTAATCAGAGAGACCAGGGAAAAAAGGAGCAACGAACAAATATGTAGAAATGCCAGCCTCATGTAGTATCTTGAGCGTCTCTATGCGGTCTTTTACCGAGGCAGCATAAGGCTCGGTCTTACTTCTAAATAAATCATCTGTGGTGTTCAAAGAAATGCCTACAGCGACATGTGGAATTTTCTTCAGAAGATCAATATCCCTACAGACCAACTTGGATTTTGTTAAAATCTCGACTCGAGCAACACAGGATGATAACTGCTTAAGGATATTTTGCGTTATACAAAATTTATACTCCAATGGATTATATGCATCTGTTACAGAACCAATAAGAATGGTGTCAGTCGGCAAGACCCGACGAAGATCAAGATTCGTAGTGCATTTTTTTGCTTCTATAAAAGCTCCCCATGGCTCAGCATGCTGGGAGAAACGCCGCATAAACTCTGCATAGCAATAAATGCATCCATGCGTACAGCCGAGATATGGATTGATTACGTAGTTAGCGTCCGGCAACTTCGACTTGGTCAGTATTTGCTTGGTTTCTTTAACAGATACTTGTATCTTCATATTTTTAACACTAATCCTTACGATAGAGTGGACAAGCAGGATCTACTGCTTGCATTGCAGTGTAGATGTCCTGTGCAGAAATGGAATTATTCGAACGACCACACAGTTCATGCGTGGCTGCAACAATTCTGCTACCACCAGAACATTTCATCGGGCAACCATTGCAACGCATATCGGACGATGTAAATGCATCTGTTTTTTGAAATACAGAGTCAGAGGTATGGAGCATCTCGTCTAGGGTACCAGGATGTGTGAGAAGATTACCCGAGGACAGTTGTTTCCAGCATCCTGTTGTGCACCAAGGATCAAAGACAACATTGCATTCCGGATCAATACCGATAGATGATAGAGCATCGGGATTTCCAATATGATCATACAAATAGGTGTCCATTCCCAGAAGCAATGCCGCGTGTATAGACTCTATGGAGTGATGAATATGAAATTCGAGCCCTGTGATAGTAGCACTGTGCATCAAAGAAATCAGCAAATGGAGATAATCAGATGCATCTGGAATCAAATCCTGGTGCAGTGCCATTCTACCTACGGGAATTGCTCTATGCACACTGTATTGCTTTATTCCAAGGTCAGCCAAAAACTGCATAAGTGCAGGAAGTTCAGCCATGTTCTTCTTAGTGGCAACAGAAGTTACTTCAATTTTACTGGAGAACATAGAATTTTTACAGAGATTCCGAACAGTTGTGGTGGTCCGTGTAAATGCGTCAATGTCGTCGTTTCCGGCCCACCAATTGTGGTAATCCCTAAGTCCGTTGATGCTTGTTCCAATATAGGAAACATATTGCATCGCTTCAGTTAAGAGCTGTTCAGAATTATCCAGTGCCGCGTTAGTATCAACACCAACATTCTCAGGTCCAAAGTAGTCGGCGGCTAACTGCAGAATGTCCAGAATGTCGTGTCGCAAAAACGGCTCACCACCGCCAATGTTAACAAATATACGCTTTCCAGTCTGATAAGAGTACTCCTTAAGTTTGTAGAATACTTTATTGATTTGTGTAATCGTGGGAGCGCATGAAACGCGTTGCATATCACGTGAGAAGGTTGCGTTGGTACCGCACCCCTTACACCTTAGTATGCAGTTATGAAGCACATCGAAGACAACACCGACTTTAGGGGATGCGTTCCTTGCAGCAAAGCGCCTTTCTAAATAAATGCGGAGTTCTTCCTTTGTGTCATCACTGAGACTGGCGTAGAATTTTTTTATGGACTCTTGCATAGCTTGCCCTCGCGAACTTCTTAGATTTCATATTGCCTTGAAATATATAGCTTAGCTTCTATATCAAACATCTCTCGATATGGCATACCGTCTATATACCTCCATGTTTCGATTTTGGTAGGCGTGATTTGGTAAACTCGTTCGTTATCCATGTGTGAATATCTTTGTGCGGCACGAGGATAATGCGCGGTGAAGAGTTGAAGAAAAGGCTTATTACAGGGATGTACAGGACTTTCAATCTCTTTGCATATTCCTTGAATCTGAATATGCCGGAAGCATACGGAAACAAAAGGTGTTTCCTTGATATGAATTGCCTTCTGCATAGTTCTATCTGACTGGAAATAGATTTTTTCGTTCTGAAAGATGCAACTTATCGAACGCACATACGGCTTACCATCAAAACATGTAGCCAATGCACCAATCGCATGATCCCCAAGTTCTTCAAACAATTGTTGCTTTTTATCATAAAAGGGATTGGTAGTTTCAATCATGCCTTTTCTTCGCTCTGCTGTGCCACAATCCATTCAACAAACTCACGAAGAGCACCTTCACCACCCTTTGCTTTGCAGATATATGTCACTGTAGCTTTTACAGGTTCGATTGCATCACTAGGGCAACCTGATAAGCCTGCAAGTTTAATCGCGGGTAAATCATTATAGTCATCACCAATAAATGCAATCTCGCTCAAGGAATACCCTTTTTCTTTAGCGAGCTGAGTAACAACTGCGTTTTTATCGTCACGGCCGCAAAACACCAGAGAAACTCCAAGTTCTTCGCACCGATTAGGAACAATTTGCGATTTTCGTCCGGTAATTACAGCAGGTTCAATTCCGTTCTTAGGCAATATCTCCTTAAGTGCCCAACCATCGCGTGCATTAAAAGTCTTAAACAATTCGCCGGTTGCAGAAACATGCAGTTTATTGTCGGTCATAACACCGTCAACATCTGAACATAACAGTTTTATCATAGTATCTCTCCTTAGAATTCATAGTTCTGTTTTTTGATTATGGAAATAACTTTTTCAAGGTCGCTGAGTGTATCTACTGCAACGGAGGATTCCTCTGCTTCGATGAACTGCACGGACCAACCATTTTCCATAAAGCGAAGCATTTCAACATCCTCGATTTTCTCGTTTTTGGCCTTTCCGTGGGCCTTTCCATACTCTGAATAGAACGCCAGTGCTTCTTTCGTGAAAGCATAAATGCCAAGCTGCTTATAGAAGCTGTACGAAGATGTCCCTTTGGGATAAGGCGCAGCGGCGCGGGTCAAATAGAGACCGATATTATCTGCTCTCGTGATGGACTTAACAACTGTAGGATTACATACCTCAACCGGATCGATAATCCTGGTCATCAAATTGGAAATCTGCACGTTACAGTTCTTAGATAGGAAGGGCTGGAACACTTTTTTGATTTCATCGGGCTGCACGAGTGGTTCATCGCCTTGAACATTCACATATAGGTCTGCAGGAACCTTGGACGCTATTTCTGCTACTCTGTCTGTTCCAGTTAAATGCGTGTCCGATGTCATCTCAACGCATATACCTAGTTCGCGGCAAGCACTGATGATGCGCTCATCATCAGTAGCGACAATTACTTTGGAGAAGTCTTTTACTTTCTTGCACTGCTCATATACCCACCAAATCATAGGTTTTCCGCATATGTCTGCAAGAGGTTTCCCGGGAAAGCGACTCGACTTATATCTTGCAGGAATGACACATACAATGTTCATAGCAACCTCTTTCTAACCACATCAGAACATGGTCGTTCTGTATCCTTAGGTTATTTATTTTTAAATCTGGGTTCAGCACTATCCTTACCTTAGGCGTCTTGCAGACCGTGTTTATGACCATACTCATTTTCCATCGCCTCGGCAAATTGCTCGCAACTCATATTAAGTATGTCTTCAAGTCTCGGATCTGCAGCAAAAAAACCTTGCTTAAATAATGCACGAGTGAATTTAAAATTACAAAAAACATCATGCTTGGCAAACTGATTCGCAAACGCAAAATCGTCCATTTTCTTTTGTACCTGGTTGCTCGCATATCCCTCGGTATAATACCGATTCAAGTACAAGTTGTTATCTAATACAGTGAGGTTGAGCTTTCCAAAGGGGAGCAGATCCGTCAGAACGATCTGCAACATATTGGGTGAGACACCGTGCTGCATTGTATATGGCGCCCTAATGGCATAACGGACCTGTAAAACGTTTCCTATGTTATCCCAAAAAGGAATTTGTAACTTGTATTTCAATACAGCAAAGGAAAGGTCTGAAAGAAATCCAGGCTTGTCCATGGATGCAACTGTTGTGGCGTGCATGCCATTATAATAGGATACATCTGTTGGAATGGACTTATAATATCCGCCAACTTTTCCGTCACCCATATAGGCGTATCTAATCACGACGCGATTTTCGGCATCTATAGCGATCGGGGTTTTATTATCAGATGGTCCGATGATGTAGATAGACTTGCCCTGCAGGTATTTAGCAAATGAACTGTGTGTATCCGCTGTCTCGGGACGAATTACCGACAATAGGCTCTCCATAGAAGCGTATGTTTTGGGGTGTAGAACCTTAAACGCCTGAAAAAATGAAGATTTTTGGAGCATCGCATATGCCTCCTGAAACCGGCCGTTTTGAAAAAGAACGGAATACTTCTGCAGTGAAGACCCCACAAAAAGAACTTTGGATTCGTATTTCTCTCGAAGCAAGAGTGCCGCTGAAAAAAGCCCAAGTGTCGACAGAATGCAGATCAGCAGTTCTATAGTTGAATTATCTAGTGAGAATATATCAGCGTTTTTTAATTCGTTACATAGTAGCGTGTAACGATTATCAAACTCGGCCTCTGAGACGCAATATACACTGCAGGAACAGATATGACAGAAAAGCTGTTTGTACGAATTCTCTTTCTTTACACCGACGGTCTGCAGTAGAGCCGAATGGATTTTGCCGGTCTCTAAATCTTCTTGCGTAGCAGCCTTAGCCAATCGAAAGAAAGCTTCGGTACGAGCGTATGGCTTCCAGTATCCAAATGCTTTCGCAGTCTTCTCTTTATCAAAGACTTCACGGTATCTGTGGTACAGAATTTCGGACACTTGAGAAATCATTTGCTAATCTCCTTTGCTTTTAACCGACATTGAGAACTGCAGTGATTTCGGTCTCTGTAAGATCCATTGCATAGAACTCTTTGTAGAAATACTGCACTTCTTTTACAATATCCAAATCAGTAAGTCCTGGGTAAAGTTTATCCATAGCCCAGCCAAATTGAAGTACGCATTCAGAGCCATGATTGGACCAAGTCCCGATTACACTGGGATTTTCGTAAACATGGCCATTTTTTACTGCAGTAAGAGAAGACCATTTAGAATCTTCAATAAACTTCTTCGCCTCGCCAGGAATAACGAAGACAATGAATTCAGGGTCATATTCTAACAGCTGTTCACTGGTCAGATTCACATAGCCGTTGGGGTCACCTTCCTTCAATGCGTAATCACCACCGCAGAGTGTTGCCCATCTGCCGGCAAAGCGATTTACACCATAAGCCCGCAGGTTCGATGTGTCGCGTATAACAATGATAGACTTCTTATCCTGCACGGCATTGCCAATCGACTGAGTCTTTTCTATCATTTCACTTGCATAGGTTCTGTATTTAGAAGCAGTCTCGCGGGCGTATTCTGTGTTCATGACATCTGCGATAATCTCAATAGCATCCATCATTTCGTCGTAGGTATTAAACTCAACATCAATAGCCGCCACACCCGCTTTGATTAGTTTTTCGGCCAAATCTGCATTGTCTTTGCCACGGTAGAAGACAACCTCTGCACCAGTCTCCAAAATTCCTTCCAGAGTAATAGCGTCATTGGTAAAGTAAGTGATCTCATGAGTGTTTTTGCATGCACGATCAAACATAGGGTAAGACGCAGCGGTCTCGCTGCAACCAACCATATGCTCTCCATGATCCAGCATCAGTGTGATGGTAACAGATCCTACCCACAGTGAAATATAGGAATTCACTTTTTCAGGAACCTCTACGGAATGACCAGACATATCCACTACGGTGCGGATTTTGCTTGTTTCTAGCGTGTTTGTGGCAACACAGCCAAATAGTATGCCCAACATGCATGCTAAAACTAAAGTGATTGAAATCAATTTTATTGTGTTTTTCATAATGTTGTCTCTCCTTTTGATAACAAACTATAAGTGTGTACTATCTCACCAGAAGTGCTTTTTCCTTCAATAATCTCGACATTTGTGCCATAGGCCTGCTTTAGGCGCTCGGTTGAAATGATATGCTCTGTGGGACCATACTCACTTGTTCCATTGTGATAGATAATTAAGGTATTTTCACAGCAGGCAAAGGCGTGGGTTGGAACATGAGAAATCATCAAAACTCCAACACCTTGTGTTTTCAGGCTGTTAATTGTTTGCATTAGCAAGCTTTGGTTTGCCAGGTCAAGGTTAGATGCAGGTTCGTCTAGGAGAATATAGGATGCTCCCTGTACTATTGCTCTCGCGATTAAGACTAACTGTTGTTCGCCACCCGAAAGATTTGAGTATGGCAAGCCTAACATATGAGAAATGTTTAACGAGGCCATAACTTTCTTGACGATGTTGTGATCTTTTTCGGAAGGCACATCAAAAGTTTTGATATACTGAGCTCGTCCCATTAGTACAACATCCTCTACCGGGTGTTGATGAGATAGATTTTTTGCTTGTGGCACATATGCAACAAGTTTTGCAAGCTGTCGGTGAGACAAGTCCTTTAGAGACTTGCTTTCGATGATGATATCTCCCGCCAATAGAGGTAGTAAGCCCAAAAGAGTTTTGAATAAGGTCGTTTTTCCAACACCGTTTGCACCTAACACACAAGCAGCTTCACCTTTTTGAAGAGAAAGCGAAATGCTTGGAAGTATAATTTTGCCGTTGTAACCACATGAAGCTTTGTTAATTGAAATCATAACTAATACTCCTTTCGCTTTCTCGCAATGATAATAAAGAATATTGGAGCACCAATGATAGATGTCAAGACGCTTATTGGCAGTTCATTGACAGAGATCGTTCTTGCCAGGTTATCCATTCCAAGGAGAAAAAGCGCACCAAGTAAAGCACTCACAGAAAGTACTCGACGATAATCACTACCAACCAGCGCACGGGCAATATGCGGAATAAACAAGCCAACCCAACTAATTCCTCCGGTAATCGCAGTAGATGAAGCAGTAAGAAGAGTCGCACAGGCAATTGCGATAATTCGCAACCCTACGATATTCACACCGATAGTTTTAGCTTCACTGTCGTCTAGTTCAAGAAGATTTATTCGCCAACGCAGAAGAACTAATGGAATAGTTCCAAGAGCAAAGAAAAGAAGAACATAGCCTAAGTCAGAACGAGAGACATTTCCCAAACTGCCCAAAAGCCAATAGGTGATTTGGGGTAGCTGGTTCTCAGGATCTGCCATATATTTTAGAATGGATACAAGTCCCGAGAAAACGGAAGAAATTATCATGCCCACAAGGAGTAGATATGTAATATTCCATTTGTTTTTCCCTAGAAGGGAGATAAGTGCATAAACTAGAAGGATCGCAAGACAGCCGACAATAAATGCGGATATCTTGATGCCAAATGTATTGGCTCCAAGTAGAATACCGATAACTGCGCCAAAAGATGCACCATTAGAAACACCCAGCGTATCGGGGGATGCGACTGGATTTGAGAAAAGAACCTGATAAGTTGCGCCGGACATTGCCAATGAGGCACCTACGAGAATTGCTGCTAAAATGCGTGGAAAGCGAAACTCTAATATAACAGCAGCATCAGCTTGCGTCCAAGTTTGTGGAAGGTTCGGGAAAATGGTATTTAAGAGAATAAGTGGAATATCAGTTGGTGAAACCGAAGAATATCTTCCACAAAAAAAAGAAACATTGAACAGACCGATAAGGGAAGTTATCAATACTGTGCACACTAATTTAAAGGATGTCGTTACTTTGAAACGTTTCATGGTACTTCCTACATGATTTTGAATTTAAAAAGGTATAAATACAGGACCATCATTCTTTCTAAACAATGGTTATTAGTTACTTGATTTTTGCATATTGGTTGATTGAAATAACGATGCTTAGAAGATAGTTCAGAATGTGTATGTGATAGCTATTATCTGTATTTTGAAGTGATTGTATCCTGTAATTTGTATTGGTCATATTTGCATTATATATTTCCTCATAAGAGAACAATTTCGAGTTGTAAGATAAGGCTAGAGTATCGACATATACAAGTAAAAGCTGTTAGATATAAGGTAACCCATGCGGAGCAATATCTGTAGGCGGCTGCAATTGCTTCAGGAGTTCAATTGTGATGCCATCAATATCATAATTCACAAACTTAAGATTTTTTACATTATTTGGTTCGCTTGTGGAGTATATAATTCTTGATACACTGTCTTTCAAATCTATATATGATTTCGAGATCAACTCCAAAGCAAACGACCTATGCACAAATTCCCTTAAAGTAAAATTATATAATTGTGCATTTTTGTTACAAGTATTAAAATCAGTACTAGTTTCATTGTTGTTAATCATTGATTGATGCTCCTAAAACAAATTATAAAAACAGTTAAGAAACCTTAATATTAGAGTTGAATTTGTACTTAATTGTTGAGGCTCGTTAAAGAATATATTCTTTGTTACATAGCAATCATATATATTACCAACATATTAACAAATCGATTTTCTTAAATCTATACTCTGTTAGTGTACTGTTTACATAACATCACTAAAATGTTACCCTATGCTTATCGTAAAAAAGCAATATTGTTTCGTAGAACTGTTACATCTACGGAAAAAGTGAGAAATCTGTTTATATAAACAAATTGCTCACTTACTTTGACCATAATGACGAGAATATTATCCCGTCAAATTATTTAATTTTTCAAATTGAATACATTTTTTTGAAATGATGGATGCACATAGGTATTCAAAGTGAAAGAAACGCTCGAATGACCTAAAACCTCACTTAGCGTTTTTATATCTGCGCCGCTTTCAATGCACCGTGTTGCAAATGTGTGTCTGAAGGTATGAAAATTTTGAGGATACAAATCTGCATCTTTCAGTAACTTGTGATACCTATATTCGAAAGTTCTTATATTCAAAAAACTTTCTTGATTGGAAATAATATATGGCGATTTATTATTTCTAAATTCTGCAGTTAGCAGTTGATAAAGATTATTTGTGATCGGAATATCTCTTTTTGAATGCGTAGTTTTAGGCGGACCAACTTTGTATATCCATTTATTATTTTCATTTTTAATACGAACAATAGTTGAGTCAACAGTGATAATACGATTTTTAAAATCTATGTTATTCCATCGCAAAGCACAAACTTCGCCGATTCTTAATCCTGCATAAAGAGATAACATTATGCCTAATGCTGTAAGACTCTGAATGTTTTTGATGTATAATTCTAATTGTCTTTCCTCATCAAGTCCCAAGATATTTACTTCTTTTTTTGGTGAAAAAGGCATATTAACTTGAATATTAGGCACTCGGGCAACTGTTCTTTATGTCCAAAATCAATTGCTGATTTAATGATTATAGCCATTGTTTTAACATATGACGCAGAATAATTTTTAAACTAATTATTTAAAAATTGATTAACCTGAACTGAAGCAAGATTTTTAAGTCGTATTTCACCAATCCCGTTTTTTATATGCTTTTCCATAATGTAACTATATTTATCATAAGTCGATTTCTTATTTTTGATTTTACCGTAACTCAGCCAGGAGTAAATCAGCTCATTTAATGTGGTAGGTTTTTTTATATCACAAGTCAAAACACATTGCATTTTTTCTTTTAATTCATCCATATTTTTTGCATATACCGATTTATATATAGAACGATTATTTTTATAACCTACAATGTAACGCCCTTCCCATCTGCCATCTTTTCTTTTATAAATATTGCTTCCGTATTTGGACATTTTGTTTACTCCTTCCATTCAAAATAAGAATAAATTTCAAATAATCTATTTAAGCTGACCAACTGCTGATGATTAGGGAAAATAAAATATCGAGATTAGTTGACCGATAGATAAAAATGTGATATTATACTATCTAAAGAGATGTGTGTAGAAACAACAGTTCTACGAAAAACTAACTTAGTGTATGTTAACTTGACCAAATACTAATTGCAAGTAAAAAAGCGATCTGTTGATTACAGATCGCTTTGGTTTCTATAGGTAGTTACCTTTGCATTTTTGATGGATAAACAATATAAAAGGGCAAACTTAAAGTGAAGGTTTAAAGTTTTATTAACTTTAAGCCCTCTTTTTTCTTGAAATGTCTCTCAAATTTTTTGCTCATTTCAATTCATGTTACGATTTTGATTTGAGCGATGTCTCTCAAAAGTCTCAGTCATAAATGCCCTAAATCGCACTAAAACGGATTTAGAATTTTGAAATTTGCTGTCTCTTAGAATCTCTCAAAAGCTCTCACAATATTTTAAGGCAAAGAAAAAGTGCCTGAATACCGCTATAAAAAGCAGTATTCGGGCATAAAAAAGCCTCGGAACACGAATGTTCCGAGGTGATGGCAGATTATATCAACCTGTCAAGTCACGGTCGTATTTGCTTCGCAAATCTCCACCTTAAAGACTTGACAGAACGATATTACGGGTTTAATTGCATCATAAATCCGTAATAAGTATTCTTCGAATCCTTATCTTCTTCTATCGAAGAAAAAAACAGACATCCGTGTGGATGTCTGTTTTCTCTTGGCAGAGGTATAAGGATTCGAACCTTAAATGACGGAGTCAGAGCCTCGCAATCTTTTTTAAAAACCGCCTATTTAAGCCGTTTTTCAGACTTTGCGTCTCTCAAAAATCTCTCAGAATTTTATTTTTGCTCAGCATAGCAAATTTCTATGAGAAATTGCGAACCTTACACCGAGGTGTCAACGGAGTGCAACTTCTTTTTATCATCAAACATGCCTTAATATTCTTGATGTTATCTATACTATTCCGTTGGTAATTTCAATTGATGATGAAGCAGGTAAAGCGTTCGGATTCCAAGAAATGCCATAATTATAGTATTTGGCATCTAAAATATAGCATTTTCCATTTTGCAACATTATAGTATCTGGTTCTAATGCACTACTTTCAACAGTGTATCCATTGCCTTTTACAATATGCCATTTTGCATGAGGAAAAAATTCATCTTTGTTTTCTTCACCAAAGACATAATCTATCATGCCTTCCCAAACATACTCAAATCTATTCACACCAAATGCATCGTTAAAATTGTCTCCAAATTTATCATCTGTTTGTAAAATGATATTCAACATGCTTTGAAACAACATTCTTTTTCTGTCGTTAAAGGTATTTCCTAACTCTTGCTTTAATACTGAAATAAAAGTAGTTCTATTGAATTTTATTGTTGGTTTTTTTGGTTTGATATCTTTTCCTATAAACAGCCACCCTAATTTAGTGAAACTTTCATATACACAAAATTCGTGAATTTTTGTTATAAGGTTATTTTCATTAATCTTATTAGTTTTGGTAATAAATTTTAAATAAACCACATTACCATTGTTGATTTTAGGCTGTTGCTTTTGAATTGTTCGCTCCCAGTTTATTTTGCCTTTAGTGTTTTCTATATAATTCACTTCGTTTTCGGTGTAATAACCATGAGCTAAAAAATCACAAATTACATATTGATATGATAGAAAAGGCATACTTAATGAGGTATCACCAGTGCTATTTTTTATAATAGTACCTTCATATCTTCCACTGAATTTTTGTATAGTAGCAATTAAACGAATAATATCGTGGCGAATAGTATCTTCATCATTTGATAATTCATAACCGCGAGGAAAAATAACTAAAGGTTTACCATCAAAGAATTTCAGCCCAACAAAGTTATCATCTTGCTCATCGACATTTGTGACCATATTCTTAAACATTATTTTACCTCATATAGTAACTTGTATTGTGAAATTATGAGTGTTATAAATTATTCCGCTAATTCGTTTGCTTTATCTGTAGCAGGATTATTATTCTCACTATTATTTATATCACTGTTATCAAATTCAAAGGAATCAACAAAAACAACAAAAGCGTTTTTTCAAATCCATCAATAAGCTGTTCGAGCATAGCCTTTTGCTGTTCTGTGAGAGTGGCTCTGAGCTTTGTTTCAAGCCGCACAACGGTTACAAACGATCCGCCTTTGTCTGTGCCTTTTTTGCTATACTCTGCACTGTTTTTTTCAAAGAATGAGCGCCTTAATGCAATCTTAATACGGCACACCGGATCATTACACCGTTTTTTTATGTTTCACGGTATACTCTATGTAAACAAGCAGAAACAGGAGAAGTATATATGCCTGAAATTACACATAGAAAAAAGCGGCTGTCATCCTTTAAGCTGATCGTTTTGGGCTTTGCCGGCGTCATAGTGCTTGGAGCGCTGATATTGATGCTGCCGTTTTCATCGACTGCCGGAGTTGTTACGCCGTTTCACGAGGCGCTGTTCACATCGACCTCCGCCGTTTGCGTTACGGGGCTGGTTGTGCAGGATACGGGCAGTTATTGGTCCGCTTTTGGGCAGGCGATAATACTGCTGCTGATCCAGATAGGCGGACTCGGTGTTGTAACAGTTGCGGCATTTTTCGCTATGCTGTCCGGCAGAAAAATATCGCTGATGCAGCGCAGTACCATGCAGGATGCCATCTCTGCCCCGAAGGTCGGCGGGATCGTCCGCCTGACCCGCTTTATTGTACGGGGGACTTTTTTGATCGAGCTTATCGGAATGATCGTCATGCTGCCGACATTTTGCGGAAACTACGGTATTAAGGGAATTTGGATGGCGGC
>ERZ791905.565-NODE-565-length-35241-cov-4.813591_pt1 | contig 35241 bp, 41 predicted proteins | sample MGYA00510147_ERZ791905 | MGnify/ENA primary metagenome ERZ791905 (study PRJEB30046, sample SAMN00792084) | human gut metagenome | study: EMG produced TPA metagenomics assembly of the A metagenome-wide association study of gut microbiota in type 2...
GTGAAGCACAAATTCCAGCACCGTACGGTTCTCCTCTGCGGTCAGGACGGTCACATCACAAGGGGCGGTCATACGGCCGTCCAGATCAATCCCCTCTCGCAGTTGCAGCAGCGCACTGTCGTCTACCTTGCCGCGAATGGTCACCCGGTATTTTTTACTGTACGCATGACGGGGGTGGGTCAGGGCATTGGCAAACGCACCGTCATTGGTGAGCAGCAGCAAACCCTCAGAGTCCTTGTCCAGCCTTCCTACCGGATACAGGCGGGCGTCAATATCCCGCACCAGATCCATCACCGTTTTACGGCCCAATTCGTCGGACACGGTGGTCACATAGCCCCGGGGCTTGTGCAGTAAAATATAGTAATTCCGCTGGGTTTTGCGCACTTTCTTCCCCCGCACGGTTACCAAATCTCTGCGCGGGTCGATCTTGTCGCCGATTTGGGCCACATGGCCATTGACCTTCACTTTACCGGCAGCGATCAGCTCCTCGCTCTTTCGGCGAGAAGCCACGCCGCACTCGGCCAGGTACTTTTGCAGTCGTTCTTCATTCTTCTGTGGCATAAATTTCAATATCCTCCTGTGCCCGCATAGGCACGGTTATTTGATTAATACAAGCGTAGCCGATCACATCGCCCTTCTTCACCGGTGCATAAACAAAAGGATAGTAATAGAGCCGCACGGTATAAGTGGCGTTCAGCGCCGTTTGGCTGTACCGAAACTCGGCGGTCACATAGGACTCCTTGCCGCCTACTACCGGCACCTGCACATGGCGGTCCAGCTTGTAGGTGGTGTACTGCTTTTTGCAGGCGTCCAGCAGCCGGCGGTGATCCACCCAGTCGTCCGGATCGGATAGGGTTACGCAGATCAGCGTGTTCCCCTTATACTTGACAGCACTCACCAGGCACCGCCCTGCCCGTTCTGTATAGCCGGTTTTTACGCCTATGCAACCATCCAGCGAAGTGAGCAGCCGATTGTGATTGTATACCGTTTGCGCTTTGCCGTTGATGGTCACTTTGGCTCTGGGCGCGGCGCAGATTTTGGCAAAGGTCTTATTCTGAAGGGCGTGAGCCGTCAGCAGCGCCATGTCGTAAGCGGTGGAATGATGATTGCCCCGATCCAGCCCGGAGGGGGTCACAAAGCAAGTGTGGCGCATACCCATTTCCTTGGCCGCATTGTTCATTCTGGCTGCAAACGCCTTGGTACTGCCGGAAAGAAAGACGGCTGCCGCATTGGCAGCGTCGTTACCGCTGACCAACAGCATGCCAACCACCAGATCGTACAAAGAGATCCGATCCCCCACATGCAAACCCAAGGACGAGCCCTCTGTGTCTTTCAGCATAGCGGCTGTTATAGGCACCGCTCGCTGCAAGTCCCCGGCTGCACAAGCCAGATAGGCGGTCATAATTTTGGTGGTGGAGGCCATAGGTCGTTCTTCATAAGCATTTTGTTCATACAGCACCGTGTGTCCGGCAGCGTCCATCACAACAGCGCTTTGGGCGCCGGTAGATGCCAGCGCCGGCATCGGCACCAGCAAAAACAAACATAAGAGAACGGCAAAAATACGCTTTTTTACATACAAAAGAATCACCCACACAAATATATGCGGGTGATCCGTACATCATTATTCGGCCGCGGGGGTCTCCGCCTCGTCTGCTTTGCCGTCCTTGGCTTTCAGCAGCTCGGTGAGTTTGTCTACCAACTCCGGAATCATAGACACAGCACGATCCGCAGAGGAAGTGTAATTGTTGATCTGCATCATACGGCACTTGCCCTTTTCGATCACGATAAAGGCCACCGGGGTAATGGTGATGCCACCGCCGCCGCCACCGCCGAACAGCTCTTGATTCTGCTGCTTGGTGGGCAGATCCGTACCGCCGCTGGTAAAGCCGTAAGTCACTTTAGATACCGGAATAAGCGTGGTGTCGCCGGTGACCATCGGGTCGCCGATGATGGTAGAAACATCTACCATTTCACGCATTTTTTCCAGCGTGTTTTCCATAATCTTGTTTACCGGAGTTTCTTTCATAACACTTTCTCCTTACTTATCCTTAATAAAATTTTTCAAAAAGACGATACCGGCCCGTAGGAGCATACGCACCAAAAGACCGACGCTGAGACTGCCGATGAGCTGGAACTCGTACTCCGAGCGGGGCGCGATAAAATCCGGCTGTATGTAATCATCGTATTGGTCCACCTTCATGCCGTTTAAGATCATGCCCTTAACGGGATAATAGAACGAACAGAGGGTGCCGTACTTCTCAGCTATATCTGCGGCATCTGCGCCGCCGACAATCATTTTAACATATAATGAATAAATATGGAAGCCCCTAAATAAAGTTGTTACCGCAGAAGACGCAGTTTCCACCAAATTGCTGATCAACAGCAAATAACCGATCACGCCGTCCTTGTCCCAAAGCTGCTGGAAGTAGTTGGGCTTTTTGGGCTTTTCTTCCGCCTTAACGGGTGCCTTTTCGCTCTCCGACTGTTCCGGCGCCGCCTGGGTCGCTTTCTCGTCTTCCGTGGGCGCATTTTCCGGTGTAGGCTCCGTGGTGTCTTTCTTGTTCTCTTTTTTCTCCTTGCCCTTTTTCTTAGCCTGCTCGGCGGATTTTTCCGGGAACAGGATAAAGGAAAGAATCTGGGACAGCACAATGTCTTTCTTAATGAACAGCACTTGTACACTGGTATGCCAGCCGCCGTCATAGATCAGGGTCAGAGTGGCAGACAGAGACATCAGCAGTGCTATGAGCACCGCCAGCACACCCACTATAATCAAAAAGATTTTCAAATCCTCACCTCTCCCGCTCAGATCTCTTTTTCATCGTCATTATTGGCACTTTCCAGCGCGTCAGCCGCTGCAGCCAGCGGGTCGTCCTTGCCGCCCTCTTTCTCAAACAGGGAGGTTTGGCCGTTATCCTTGGCGATCTGCTCCACTTCCTCTGTGGATGGCAGATCCGGCAAATCATCCAGGGAATTCAGCGAAAAGCAGCGCAAAAACCGATCTGTGGTGCCGTACACCAGCGGGCGGCCTGGCAGGTCCAGTCTCCCCTTCTCCTCGATTAAGCCCTTTTGCACCAAACCGGAAATGGGACCGGAACAATCCACACCGCGCACCTGCTCCACAAAGGAGCGTGTCACCGCTTTATTATACGCCACAATCGCCAAAACTTCAAATGCGGCCGGGCTGAGAGGCGTATTTTTTTTGATCTCCAGCAGGGCACGCACACCGTCCGCATAGGCTTCTCTGGTGCAGATTTGGTACTTGCCGTCTACGCGGATCAGCCGCAGTCCGCTGCCGCTCTCGTCGTATTTGGCCTCCAAATACCCCAGCATTTTGATCACATTTTCAATATCCAATTTTAGCACATCCGCCAGCTTTTCCGGCTCCACCGGATCTCCGGCGGCAAAAAGCATGGCCTCTAACTGGGCAATGGTGTTGTTCTTCTCACTCAACGGTATTTACCTCGTTTATGATTTGCACATCCGGGTCCTCCATGGTCCCGTCAATGGTGATCTTCTTGGTTTTAGCCAGTTCCAGCACCGCTAAAAAGGTAGCGACCATATCGCTGCGGGTTTGAGCGTCCTGAAAGAGGGACAAAAAGCGCACTTTCTTGCCGTTCCACAGCTTGCGCAGTACCGTCTGTACCTTAGACGCCACATTCACAAACTTGCGCGCCACAATCACCTTGAAGCTGTCCAGCGGCGGCGGCAGCTTGCGCTGGGCGCGCCCGGCAGCGTTGATATACGCCTGCAAAAGCTCCTCCCCTTCGTGGAATCGCTCGTAGGCATAGTTTACATATCCCTCCTGAGGTGTGCGCACATAGCGGTCAAAACCGTCGGTGTGTGTGCTCAGTTCCTTTGCCATTAATTTGCAGTCCCGGTACTCAATCAGTTCGCCGGTCAACTCTTTCTTTAAGGTCTCCGCCTCCTCGTGGCGAGGCAGTAGAGATACGGTCTTGATATAAATCAGGCGGGCAGCCATCTCCAGGAATTCCCCGGCGATGTCAAAATCTTCCTCCTGCATTTTTCGTACATAATCCAAATATTGATTTACAAGCTCAATAATGGGAATGTCGTTAATATTCAGTTTATGCTTAGAGATCAAGTGAAGGAGCAAATCCATCGGGCCCTCAAAAATCTCCAGTTTATAACTCGGTTGTTCCATATTACCTCAAAAAGATCAGCGCCGGGATAATGGAAATAAACTTCATCATCGCCGTACTTAAAGTGGAGATCACGCTGTCCAGCGCGCCCACAAACAGTAGAATCATCAGTGCGATCATGATATATTGCTCATAGCGCATATATTTGTTGTATGCCTTATAAGGCAGCACAGCCGCCAGCACTTTGGAGCCGTCCAGAGGCGGAATGGGGATCAAATTAAAGACTGCCAGAGACACATTGATCCAGGCCGCAAAGTAAAGAAAATACTCTACGGCACCCAAAAAGCCATCGGCACCGGGTGCTTTGCTGTAAATGGCGATATAAATAAAATTGAAGATAAAGCCCATCAGCAGATTGGCAATGGGTCCGGCCAGGGACACCAGCGCCATACCGCTTTTGGGATGTTTAAAGCGATTGGGGTTCACCGGCACCGGACGGGCATAACCAATCCCAAAGAGAAAGATCATAATGGTACCGATGGGGTTTAAGTGCGCCAAAGGATTAAAGGTCAACCGGCCCTCATCCTTGGCGGTAGTATCTCCCAGCTTATATGCCACCCACCCGTGTGCCAACTCGTGCACAGGCAAACAGCAAAACACCACAAAGCAGCTGGAAAGAATAGAAATCAGCGCCAGCAGGTACTCACCCTGGCGCAAATAAGAAAGAATAGAAAGCATAAGCGCACCCTTATATTATAAATGATAAGAATAGCATACCATTATCCCTACGCAATAGTCAAGAAAAATTACGCAACGGTGGCGATTAATATACGATCTTTGCCGTAAATGTCCTGCCTAACCTGCACATTTTTGCAGGTGGCAAACAGGTTTTGCACCGCCCTGCCTTGCTCGTCGCCGATCTCCAAAAGCAGCTGTGTGCCGCTGGCCAGTGTTGGCACGATCTTTTCAGCAATCAGGCGGTAAAAGTCCAGCCCGTCCGCGCCGCCGTCCAGTGCCATCCTCGGTTCCTTTAGCACCTCCGGCTGCAAGGTAGGCAGCACAGCAGCAGGAATGTACGGCGGGTTGGATACCAGCACCTGCGGTTTAGGCAGCACAGTCAAATCGCCGCTGATATCTGCCAGTACAGGGCGCACATTGGCAACAGGCATGGCGTTCTTTTGCAGATAAGCAAAGGCGTCTGTCGACTTTTCCACACAGTAGACACTGGCACCGGGACAGGCATTGGCAATGCTGATCCCAATGCAGCCGCTGCCGGCGCAAAGGTCCCATACAACAGGTGCAGACCCGGCGTTTTTTACCTGTTCAATCGCCAACTGCGCCAGTTCTTCCGTTTCCGGCCGTGGGATCAGTACTCCGGGGCCCACGGCAAATGTGCTGTCTAAAAAGTCCCACTCCCCCAGCACATATTGCAACGGCGTGCCACTTTTCAGTTGCCACAGGCCGTCCGCCAACTTCTTTTGGCTCACCAGGTCGCCCAGGTGGCTGTGGTAATCCCGATTGGCGATCTTTGCCAAATGGCACACCAGGCACTTGGCCTTGAATTCTTCTTCATCTACGCCGTTGGCGCCTAAAAAATACACACTATAATTATAGGCTTCCTGAACCGTCACTTGATTTCATCATCCTCCGGGTTATCGGTGATTACAGCCTTAAGTGCGGCAATGCCCACCTCCATCATAGAGTCGTCCGGCTCCCGAGTGGTCAGTCGCTGCATCCAAAGGCCCGGTGCGCTGACGATCTTGACGAACAAATTATCGTGCTTACCGGCATAGCGGATAAATTCATAGCCAAGGCCCATTAAAATCGGCAAAAACACCAATTTCAGCAGCATCCACAGCACCCGCTGGGTAGCGATCACCGGAAAACACTTGGCTAAAATAGAATAAAAAATCACGCTGAAAATCAGCATTACAAAAATAAACGAGGTGCCGCACCGAGGGTGAAAGCGGGTCATTTTCTTCACATTCTCCACCGTCAGATCCAGCCCGGACTCGTAACAGGCAATACTTTTGTGCTCTGCACCGTGGTACATAAAAGTGCGGCGAATGTCTTTCATTCGGCTGACAAGCGCAATATACACAACAAAAATGATAATTTTCGTTACGCCCTCAATGGTACCTTGGGCCGGAGTAAGCGTGCCGTCAAAGTGTTTGTTTAGCACATTAAACAGCAATACCGGCAGATAGAAGAAGATCAAAAATGCCAGCGCAAAGCCCAGCACGGACGCCACACCGGTGAGCACTTTCATCAGTTTGTCGCCCAACTTGTCCGTCAGCCAGCGCTCAAACTTGCTCATTTCTTCCTCCTCCACTTCCTCCATACCGGAGACCTCAGCGGAGTACATCAGGGTCTTATATCCGATCACCATAGATTCAAAAAAGTTCACGGCGCCGCGTACCAGCGGCCAACCCAGAAACTTATATTTCTCTCGCAGACGGTGGAATTCGTGGTATTCGGTTAATATATCGCCGTCCGGCTTGCGCACGGCAGTAGCCATACCTTTGGGGCCTTGCATCATAATGCCCTCAATCAGTGCCTGACCACCTACCGATGTTTTATGCGTTTTTTTCTCCTGCATTGGCATTGTTTCCTCTCAATTCCATACTTTGATCCACTTCTCTGGTCTCTGCCGTTTGAGGCTGCTGAGCCAGGTCCTTTTTGCTGGGGGCACTGTTGATGGGCAGGTAAATGGTCACCAGCGTGCCGGTGCCCTCCTCGCTGTCGATCTCCAGGGTGCCGCCGTGCAGCTCCACCAGTTCATTGGTGACCGCCAGTCCGATCCCGGATCCACGCACGGACATATTTGCCTTATAGAATTTTTCTTTCACATGGGGCAGATTTTCCTTGGAAATGCCGCACCCCTGATCCGCAACGGCGATTTTCACATAATCCTGACCGCCTTTTTTGGCAAATTCAGCCTTTACAAATATCTTAGCAGGCGCTCTGGAATACTTTAAAGCGTTATCCAAAATGTTCATGAACACTTGCTTTAACCGGTTGGCGTCTGCATTGGCCGGAGCCGGCAGGTCGGGAATACTGTATTTTAACTCAATCCCTTCGCGCATGGCGCGCTCACGGAAGGTGAAAACGGTTTCGTCCAGCTCGGCAAAGATATCCGTAGGCGCCAGGCGCAGCTTCATGCGCCCGCTTTGCAGACGGCTAAAGTCCAGCAGCTCCTCTACAAATCCCTCCAGTCGCCCGGCCTCGTGGACGATCACTTGCAGACCCTTGCGGGTGATCTCGTCCTCATTATCATTCTCTGCAAACGCCAGCGTTTCGCCCCAGCCTTTAATGGAAGTCAGCGGCGTGCGCAGCTCGTGAGAAATGGTGGAGATAAAGTCATTCTTCATTTTATCCGTTGCAGAAATATCCTCAGCCATTTGGTTGATGGAGTCCGCCAGATCGCCGATTTCATCATTATATTTCTTCTCAATACGAACGGAGTAGTCCCCTTGCGAGATCTTCTTGGTGGTTTGGTTGATCTCCTGCACCGGAATAATAATGGAACGGATAAAGAACAGGTTGGAGTACAAAATCACCGCAAAGATCAGCACCAACGCCAAAAAAATCAGTAGCACAATGGTACTGATCTGACGGTCGATCATCTCTAAAGAACTGATGACCCGCACGGCGCCCATCGGCTCGCCGTCGCCGCTGTAAATAATGCGTGTGACTGCCATGCATTTTTCGCCGTTATCGGTAATGTGCCCTACATATCGTGCACGCCCTGTATCACCGGCCAGGGCCTCCTCATAGTCCGGCATACGCACCTTTTCTACCGCAAAACCGCTGGAGGAGGTCACTACGCCGCCGGCATTGTTAATGATCCAAATGGTGGTCTTGTCCCGGTAGCTGAAGCTGTCAATGAAATCCGCAGCCGACGCCTCTAAGGAACTGCCGCCGTCCAGTCGGCCGGAAAAGTAATTGGTCGCCGTAGTGGACGCACCGGAATTTAAGATACTCTCAACTGCATTATAATAGTATGCGCGAATGGTAAAAGCGGAAACCACAAAAACGATCACAAAGAACAGAGCGATCACGCCTAAAATATTGATCACCCACCGCTTTGTGATACCCTGCATCCGCAGGTCTTTCAGTCGACCGGCTGTATGTAATTTTTTCAGCCATTTCTCTTCCATTGCGCCGTTCGTCCTCGTTGCTTAGTTATTTTTGGTGACCCACTTGTAACCAAGGCCCCAAATGGTGGTCAGGTATACCGGGTTGGATGGATCATCCTCCACCTTCATACGCAGACGGCGAATGTTCACATCCACAATCTTGTCATCACCAAAGTAGTTGTTGCCCCATACGGTCTTAAGAATATCCGTGCGGGTCAGCGCTGCGTTGGGGTTCTTAAAGAAATATTCAATGATTTGGAACTCTACCTGGGTCAGCTCAATGTTGGAGCCGTTCTTAGACAGGGTGCGATTGCGTAGGTTGAGCTCAAACTCGTCCAGCACAACCGTGTCCCCGGTGGTGTCGTTCTTGCGAAAGCCCCGGGTCATCTCCACCCGGCGATAAACGGCATCTACCCGCGCCATCAGCTCACTGGGAGAAAAGGGCTTGGTCACATAATCATCGGCACCGAACATCAACCCGGTGATTTTGTCCATCTCCTGTGTCTTGGCGCTGAGCATAATGATGCCCAAGTCTGAGGATTTGGCGCGTAGCTGCTTGCACACAGCCAAACCGTCCACCTCCGGCATCATAATGTCCAGGATCGCCACATCAAAGCCGCTTTCATCCTTTGCAAACTTTTCCAGCGCCACGGCGCCGTTCTCCGCCTGTTCCACAGTATAACCGCTGCGGGTCAGATTGATGACAATAAATTCGCGAATGGACTCCTCGTCCTCTGCAACCAATACTTTCTTCATACATCCTCCCGTTAAAAGGTAATGATCCAGTCTTTCAGTGTGTCTGCGGTTACGGCAAAAGCCGCAGAATTACCGCACTTTGCCAAATATACATAACCGCCCTCTCGCAAGAGTTCGGTATAATCCTTATAGTTGCCCGGGTTGGCATCATACTGAGTTTGAAGCACCGGCAACACTTCAAAGGCTGTCTTTTTGTCCGTCTTGGACTTCACCGTCAATGTGTGGCTCTTGTCAGCATAGCTGACAGTTACGGACTTAAATTGCTTATCCGGCAGCACCATTTGGTAGCCGTCCTCCTGCACCGCCAGTGAGTACCCGGTGTGAACCAGTACGGAGCTTTTATATTTGCACCAGTTTACCCCGCGCACCTGTGGCGGCAAATCTTTCACTGACGCATCCGTAGGAATCTCCAGCAAACCATCGCCGTTTATATCCACACAAGGCACCATCACATCCCGACCGGTGTCCGCCGTCAGGCCCGTGTTGTAGCTATAAAAGGGAGAAACGATGGAGTCATAATAATCGCTCCAACAGATTAGCTCCGTGAGCATAGACGCCCCATCCGATTTTACCGCGTCCGCATACACCGCCGGCTTGCCGTCTGCCTTGCCCACCTGTAACTTGCGGTAGGCGCTCACATGCCCATCCACGCGGGTCTCGCCTAACAAGGTCTGCTTGTCTCCTTTATAGGAGTATAGCGCCGCACTGGCGGAAAGAGACTTCATTTGATCAGCCGAGAAGAACAGCACCTCCTGCACGCCGTCATTGTTCAGATCCGCAGGAATATAAGCACTATACTGCATCGGCTCGGCTAAAGCCGTCAATTTCGACTCCTGACCGGAACCGGTCATTTTGTACACAGACATCAAGTGGCTGGTAGAGTAGCTGATCATATTCCAAGAAATCAGAAATTCCGTTTTGCCGTCGCCGTTCACATCACAGAAATCCACGCTGTACACATCCGTGCCTTCGCCTTGAATATTGGCAATTACCTGCCAATTCTCCCCGCTTTGCTCCAACACGGCCATATCAATCTTGCCAAGAGCGTCATTGGGCTCATAAAAAGCCAATGCCTCCTTTTGACCGTCATTGTCAAAGTCATAGAAAATATAAGAAGTGGTATAATTACCTGCCGCGGGGATCTTTACAGAATAGCCGCCTTTACAATAGGCGTCCATAGCACTTTGGACGCTGGCGTCCGCCCCGGCAGGCGCCACAGGCGAAATAAGATCATCTATGGAAGACGCCAAATGAAATCCGCCGCAACCGGAAAACAGCAGGGCAATGCACAACATCGGAATTAAAATTTTAATCGCTTTCACCGCGCTGCCCTCCCGGCTTCTGATTTACTGGACGATATGCGCCGCCGCATATCTTACCGAACTATTATAACAGAACTTGGTTACAAAATAAATACCAAAATATCAAAAAAATGACAAAACCGTGACACGAAAGCAACGAACCGCCTGCGCGGTTTATGATCTGACTTTTTACGCCTGATCTAACGATCTTTGCGTTTCCTTCATTCCAAATCCACAGCCTTATCCTTGAATAATTGACACAGGATCAAATGAAAATGTTCTTTTCGTCATCATTAAGCAGATGAAATATCACAATTTGCAATATTCTTGTGGGACTTTTTGTCGAATCTATTGACAACTATTCACATTTTTACTACTATGTAAGATGAGATTTTGTTTTATATAAATTCAAAATAAAGGATTGGGAAGAGATGGAATTGATCGAAACAAAAGAACTGTACGAAAATGACGCATTTGTCATAATTGAGGCGAAATTTGAGGACAGCGAAACCAAAAAGCGAATGCAGGAAATTTCGCTGGGGCTTAAAAACAACCAAGGAGATATTACAAAAATTCGTACCATTCACCGCAAGCAAATTTAATCAAAAAGGACCCAGCGGCAGTCAAACGGCTGTCACCGGGTCCTTTTCTTATTCCTGTTTGCATCGCGTTATTTTCACTTTCAATCCGCAGCGTTATGCGGCAAGGAACGGCAAGCTTTTTCCAGCGGCGGGAAGTCCACAGGCGTGCCGGTAAAGGTGCGGTCAGTAATTTCCTTTTCCACATAAAATACGCCGTCGTATTCCGCAACAATCACAAATTCCGTTCCACAGATCGGTGCGTGATCATAGGCAAAATACAGTGTGTACCACCCACTGTTGGTATTTTTCTGAAAAGTCTTTGCCGCCGGGTCTTCTTCCTTTTTGGCGATGGGATTCTCATCATCTATATTGGAGCGTTCCTCGTTCTTCGCCTCTTGTGCGCGATATTTTTCCTCCTTCAACGCGGCGCAGTAAGCCACAACCTCCGGGTCATGGATGAATTGCCCTCTACTTTCTCCGCCACTTGGGCTTACCAGAACGGAAGTGATCTGATTTTGGCTCATTTGATCCATGCGCCGAGCTGAAAGCCGCGTGTACAGAATGTGATCCCGAAAGGCGGTACTGTACAAATAGTCGCCGTTTGGGTCATTCTGCAGCGTATAATAGGCACGAGAAAGCACCACCCGCGGCTTGTAGCTGACCCGATGATCGGTTAAAAAGTTGCAGTATTCACCAGTGAGACCGTCCATACGATAGTAGGTACTGCCGTTGTATTCCACCCAGGTCACCGAGCCGCCTTGCCTGTGCTCCTTCACCTGATACCCGACAGCGTAGCACCAAATTGCCACACCTGCAACACACACGGCCATCACAACAATAAACACGATAAGCGATACTTTGCCGGTTTTGATTCTGGTTTTCATAGGCCCCTCCCATATCATTTGGATCTACAAGTCAATATTTATCTCTATTTCCTGTATATTTTCAACATTGTGATACAGTTTGTGAAATATTTCCAATAAGTTGTGTAAAATGTATTGACAATCTCGCTAAATATGTGTAAGATATACACAGAATGATTGCTTGAGCAGTCATTCGACACCTGAAAAGGGAAATGAAAAGGAAAGAGCGGCGTACCCTGCGCGTTTATTCTCTTAGAACGCGCGCTCTGTACACCCGACCCACACCGTAACGGTGCGGGGAAGAGCAGGTCGTAAGGCCTGCTCTTTACTTTATATGCAAAAGAGAGCAACCGGTCATTCTGTGTAGCGTGCGCCGTCGTCTGCGCTATCCTGTTCTACTTTATCCATTTGCTTTCGCACACGCTTATACTGGACCGTAAATGCGATCATTAGCAGCATAAAAGTCAGAATAAAGAACGCCGATAATGCGATACCCAAATCCCAAACTTGGTGCGTGCGTATGTATGCAATGACTGTACATATTATCGCAGCTGCTGTTGGTATGATAAATACAGATGACCAAAAGCAAGATAATTGGACAAAGCTATCCCAAAGCGCCTTACGTGGGGTCTTGTTATCAACATGGCATGTTTCTGATTTCCAGACTGTATAGGCGAATTTGTCCAACCGAATTTGTTCGCTGTATATTTCCAAATGGTCCGCTTGTCCTGATTTCAATTCAACATCAAAATCAGCAACAAAACAGTCGTTCGCAAAATTATAAAAGGAAGCAAAATATCCTTTATCTTCATGATCTTGACTTTCAAAAAAAGCCAGCACAAATGAAATTAAGGCCAGAAAGAAGATATTTTTTTTTTTACAGAAACCGGCTTGGCGAAACACCAAGGTGCTTGAACCGTCCGGCACACGCAAGGTCGTTCTTTTCTTTATAGTAATTTCTTTCGAGCAGCCACTGTCTACTGCATATTCATATTCTCGATTTTTATCTGCGTGTAAAACAATTTGCATAAGGTCACCATATCTGTGTTGCGCTCTTGGGACACAGTCTTAATAGAACAAGGGACCGTCCCCTGTTCTACCCTGTTCTACATTCCCTGTTTTACAACTTATTCCATGCATCAATAACCGCTGTGGCATCGGCAACGAAATTCTCCTTAGAATACTGAATTTTATAATTCTTGCCTTGCTGAATCTGACAAGTCGCGTAAATATATGTATCATTCTTGCTTGGCAGCACTAAATGATACGCCATTACATTGTCATCCTCACCCTCCGGCTGACCGTAATATAACATATACGCACCGATTTTCTCTTGATTACTTAATGTAAAGTCATCATCAGAGCGATCACAAATTTTATTCTGCGCAAACCCCACATTGCTCTTTGCATAATAGCAATAAAACGAAATGCTACTATCTTTCATGTTATCCGGTGTGTATTCAACAAAAACATTTCCTAACCGACCAAAACAATTTTGTTCTAAAACCACATCAGAAATGTGGTTCGGCAAATCAACTCCATTATCATTTAGGCCCACTTCTTCATCTAAGGCACTCGGTTCATGTTTTTCCAATTCATCACATACGGCTGTAATGGTTAGCGGTGAATCGAGCGTTTTGTCCGATTCTGTAGTCAAAAATGATAATGTAAATACAAATGGAGCAATGAACACAAACACAATGGGAAGAATGATTCTCGCAGATGAAACAAGGTAATGATCACTCCCTTTTTGTTTCTGCCGAATTGCAGCAACCAAGAAGCCGACAAGAATGAAAATATACACAAGACTAATAATGACTAATCCGATGATTATTCCAAACTGCGCAAGATCAAAATTGAATGCAGAAATAAGCGGTGTGTTTATGGGCATAATTTGCGCGTACCAAATAACTGCACCCAAAACAACGAGTGTCAATATCAGTTGAATACTATAGCTGATAATATATTTGTTCTTTTTCATAGCTTTTCACCTTTCCCTGTTTTACTGTTCTATTCAGTAGCAAAAACATAAATGAAGAAACACAGCAAGGTGGAAACGACCAGCATAACAGAGTAAATAATCACTAAGCATTTACGGGCCTTTTCCCATTTTGGCAACGAACTTTTCTTCGTTTTCTCGCCATGTGCGAATCCATTTGCAATTAAGAACAATAAGTACACTAATAAATTCAGAACAGAAATCACCGATACGAATATAGCAGCACGGACATTTTGATCAAAGTTACCTTTTATAATGATCAGTAGCATTATGAATAGACCAAAATATGCACGTTGATGATGATTGATTTCTATCCAACGATCACTTGTATCATTCTTTTTCCTAACAAAATGTGTATACAGCAGCAAAATAATCCAGCCAACGATCAATCCGCAAAACGGAAAAATAGAGAAAAACGCTACCATCATGAATTAAATATCCTCCTAAGAGAAACATTCAAAAACATTTTGCGGCTTTTAATTCCATAAAACAGGGGCCGGTCACCTGTTTTACTATAAATTACATACACGTTTCTCATATTTCTCATACGCCCTATCTCTCAGATAGCAAAACAAATACAGAGTTTACGGCTCTATTTTAACAGATAAATGGTATTCTGTAAAGTTAATTCGACAGAGCAGAAAAAAGGCCCCTCGCATCTTGCGAAGAGCCTTTGGTGCCGATGGCGGGGGTCGAACCCAGTAATACAGAGAACCGTCCCCTGCTCTAAAAGAGTGGTATACATTTTGGTATACATTTTATCGTAAAGTAGGGTAAAACAGCGTATATTTCACACAAAAGTGTTCATTGGAAAAGGGCATAAAAAATCCCCTAAAATAGCCAAAAATCGGCGATTTTAAGGGAAATTTACTGGTGATCCATCGGAGATTCGAACTCCGGACACCTTGATTAAAAGTCAAGGTGTAAAAAGCTGATATTTGGCTTGGTTAAGCCAAATATCAAATCTTATGGTATACATTTTGGTATACATTTCCTGCAAAATTGATGTTGCTTAGTTACATTTCGTTTTTTTGCTTTTACTACGTTACTGCCATTACACATAAAACGCGTATACTTATGCGATTGAGAGCTTGTATTCGTGTTTCAGCCTTCTTTTGTACTCTTTCGATATACTAAGAAAACTGTTGTTTTCCAGATCCGTATATATGTTGGTGGTTGTTTGAATGTCTGCATGTCCAAGATATTGTTTTGCAGACACTACATCAATCTTCTGAAGATACAAAATGGTAGCATATGTATGTCTAAGATAATGTGGCGTAAACCGCTCAATTCTCAACGGCAAATCACTGGCACTAAATCCGGATACATCAATATTTTGATATCCATACCGTTTGTTAAGGTTTCTAATATATCTTTCCCACATACATCGAAACGATGTTTTTGTGTGCATTTTTCCGTTTGATCTTGCACAAACATATTTGCTTTTTGGTTTTTGAGTCTGAATAAAATCCAAAAGATAATCTACTAATATTTGCGGAATCGGCACAAGCCTTGTTGCATTGCTTGATTTGCCTCCTACCTTTACAACTGGTTGATTTCTGATAAACTCAACCGATTTATTAATGGAGATACATCTCTTATTAAAATCAATGTCCGCCCAAGTAAGAGGAATCAGCTCTCCCCTACGTATCCCCGAAAACAACATAATCATTGCTGGCATCTGGCACTCACCTTCAGTATCAATAATCCAATCTTGTTCTTCAAGCGTTAGTGACCTTCTTTCTGTTACGATTGCCTTCTTGGAAATAATTATATCTTTGAAATAGTCAGGTACACCGGCAACCCCATTTGATCGCGCATATCTGAAAATGGATGACGCAACCTTTACTATGTTTTCCAATGTAGCTTTGGCCATTGGGCGTCCGGTATTCGGATTGCATTGTGTCAGCTCATTGATCATTACCTGAAAATCCGACATTTTAATGTCTTTCAATTCTCTATTACCAAAGTATCGGTTTATGTGTGTGATTGCACTTTTGTATTGCGTAATGGTACCGTCTGATAGACCTGCCGACATCTTTGATTCAATAAGCCATTTGTCTGCCCATTTATCAAATATTGCTTTGCTGTAAACATCTTTCCCGTTTGCAAGTTCTGACTTCATAGCAATTACTTTACTTTGCAGCGTTTTTAAGTCTTTACCACGAATATGCATTCTTTTTGTTTGTCCATTTACCTGACCAATGTATACTGATGTTTGATACACTTTATCCATCTATTTCTCCTTGAACGATTGTGATTTCACAACTTTCCTTCTTATCCTAATGTTTAAGATTACATACGTCAACGCATTGTGTTAAAGTTTAACAATACATTAATAATGATTGGCTTAATTATGAAATTCAGCTCCAATGTGTTATAATTATTCCATAGTCATAAAACAAAAAGAGTCATTCCAAACGGAATGGCTCTTTTCTTATGTGTCTATAGTATATCATAATTTTAGAAAGGAGTCATAGAAATGGCAAAGCTGTACTATAAGTACGGATCCATGGGAAGTTCCAAGACCGCAAATGCCTTAATGACCAAATTTAATTACGAGGAAAAAGGCAAACGCGTTCTATTGCTCAAACCAAGTATTGATAATCGTGATGGAGAGGATATCATCAAATCTCGAATTGGTCTTGAAGCGAAGGCAGAATGTATTGATGCAAAAACAGACATCAAGAAATACATTGTAACCAAGCACAGAGACAAAACTACAAAGCAATTCGACTTTGATGTCATTATTGTTGATGAATGTCAATTCTTCACGATCCATCAAATTGAAACGCTGCGTAACATTGCCAGCTTTCTGGACATTCCGGTGCTTTGTTATGGTTTAAGAACTGATTACAAACACCAGTTGTTCCCCGGAAGCAAAGCACTGTTTGAATTGGCTGACAGTATTCAGGAAATCAAAACGGTTTGCAAATGCGGAAATAAAGCCATCATTAACGTACTGAAAGACGAAAATGGGAATGTTGTCACCGATGCCGGTAACTCAAACATTATTCTTGGCGGTAATGAAAAGTACGAAGCAATGTGCTACAAGTGCTATTTTAATGCTGTAAACGGCGTTAAATAATGAAAATAATTATTAAGGAGAACATATATGTCAGATTATGTACATAATAAGGTGATTAGGTTGCCTATAACAAACGAGATTCTGAAATCATTCGATTGCCAAGACGTTGATGAATTTGTAGATGGATTTCACAAATTTGTTAAAAAAATATATCCTGAAATGGAGTATATTGGACAGGATGCACCCTACTTCGAAATTGGATATACAGATAATTATGACCGAAATTATATAGACTTTGTTATCTATTCTTCATATGGCGAAGAGTGCGGAGAATGGCACAATGCTTTTTATCTTTCGGATAAAGAAAAAGAAACTTTTGTATCTTATTTTGAAAAACTAGGTATAAAAATAAATCCTGATGATTTAAGAAAAGTAGACTACTGTTGGTACAATTGTTGTGAGCCGCCTGATTGCTATAATGTTGACGACGATGGCAATGACGATGATTGGACATTACTGGTTTAAGAAAGGAAAATTATGAGAGTTACAAGAAAATTTAGAGGTCAGAGCTTACTGGAAGTTGGAACAGAAGAAAGAAACGTTTACATCAATCAAATGTCCCCTGCTACTGAAAAGTGGTATAATGGTACAGATGAAGAGTTGTATGTGAATGAAGATACCGGCGAACTTTTCCTGTTTTGCTACAATAATGTGTGCGAAGGCAATTTCATTTGCTCTTTTGCAAACTTTGATGAGCTGGATGAATTCGCCAAAGAACAGCTTGCAGACGCTGATAATGACTAAGTTGAAATGATTAAGGCCACCGATTATTTCGGTGGCCTTTTTGTATTGCCAGTTTGTCCTCTGGTATCCTTCTTTTCCGGTTTTTATTGCAGAATAATAATCAACTGATATTTTTTATTCATTATTGACATATTTCTTAGATTCGTATATAATTATAGTAACAGAACCCGACACGCCTCTTAACAATGCGTACCACGTCGGGTCATTTTTTTTTGAGGTATTATTATGAAAGAAGAATTTGATAATGCAATTGATATTGATGAACAAACAGAAAATTTGAAAAATAAAAGTTTGAAAATGCCATCGAGCAATCGGTGGCGTTTTTTGTTTGATTTTAATACGAATTGCTTTTGTAAAGTAATGAATCATTCCCTGTTCTATTCACTATATCACCAAAATTACCCGACTTTTCAATGAAAATGCTCAACTCTTCCATTACAGTTTTTTTTCAAAAAAGAAAAATGGCGGGGAATATACTCCCCGCCTACGGTGGCCCCAGAGCATAATGCTCAAGCCAAAATCTCCTTGTGCTTTTATTTATGCTGAATTCATGATTATGTCAACTAAAAGCTTAATCATAATACAAGAAACCGCCAACGTTTCAACAAGTTTACGCCTCTCTTAATCCGTTACTGTAGAGTATTTTGTACCAAGATTCTATTTCGCTTAAAGCGCGTTTGAGCGTATCTATTCGTATACGAAATCCAACTTCATATCTGCTACTAGACTCCCAGGCAGTTAATATCAAGCTGTTTTCTTTTATATACGCTGGAACATTTATAGACATATTCATCCGCTCAGAATACGCTAAAAGTTTTTCAATATTGTGCGTGTAAAGGGTTGCATTGTTTGAATTATCCAACTCTGATCGAATTTGAATTTTGATCAGTTTTTCAGCTGCTTGTTGTAAATGGTATGCCGCAATATTTTTCATATCTTTCGGTTTTGATTTCTCATAGCAAGCAATTGCTTGCTTTGCAGTGATTATGTCTGCTTCTATTAAGGACATGGATAGACTCAAACTAAACTCTCCTGTAAATTTCTATACCACTTTTTATACTACGCATAATGTCATTATCACATTCTATATTATCACAAAAATAAAGAACATCATAATCTTGAGAGAATGTATTATCGAGAGCAAATAGCCGTCGTTGAAATTGCTTGAATTCTTTTGATCTTAAATATGCATTTTGCCCTTTCTTCCCAAACACGGCAATGTCTATATCGGATTTATTGGTACACCTTGTTTGTAACGCAGATCCAAACAATACAATTCGACTGATATTTTCAAAATCTTTTGCTGAATCACAAATGTTCTGAATGTATTTTTTCTTAATATCTGCTACATAACAACCATCACTGAATTTAATCAGTTTACACATTTCGATGCACCTCCAATCTCTTTATACACTTTTATTATAAACCAAAATGAAAAATAATGCAAGAATCCACAAAAATCAAATAACAGAGAATATCTTACTCCGAAGTTCGAATAACAAGCTAAGTATGCAAAGCAGCCACCGATGATTCGGTGGCTGCTTAAGCTTAATGTTGATTCAGTTTACTTTTGCAAAACACGGAACCGTCCCCTGTTTTACCCTGTTTTACATATCCGGAATTTGCCAGATTTCACCCTCCAGATCATCATAATCGTACTGTAGATATGTTCCGCGAGCTTCAGAGCGGTATTTATACGGTATATCATGATCGTTGCACCATTTCATCAAGGTAATTGCTTTATCTTGATTCAACCTATATTGCTCAGTAAATGACAAACCATTTTGATCAATAAATACACGATAGCGGAAATATACATCTTCTTCATCCTTAGCCGCATTAAAGAACTCGGTTACCTGCGGATTGTTCAAAGCCCGCATTAAATCTTTGTATCGAGATTCTGGAATAAAATGAGGAAATGGGATAATATCTGGATTATCATCATACATATCGCACGGACCTCTGTGATCGATCATCTTGAAGTGTTTCATGTCGAACCAATAGTGCTGCTGATTCGCTTCTTGCTCATCTAAGCTGTAAGAGCAGTTACAGTAGTATTTGTTAATGTTTAATCTTTTCATAGTAGTCTCCTTACTTTAATTTGTGCCCATACCAAATGTGTATAGCGTGTTTACGGTCGTGATAATGAGGGTAACCGCCTTGTACACCCTTTGGCACACAATTTTTTTCTGCACCTAGGGCTACAGCTAGCGTTTTCGCTGCCACTTGTGAGTCAGCGAAGACTCCCCAACAGTTTTCATTACTTTTCTTAGCGCTTTCTGCATTCTGCCCAAGTTTTTTCAAATTGACATTTCTAGTGACATTAAAATCCAGCGTTTTATTTGTAACACCTAAAGCGCTCATAGTTTCTGCCCATGTCAATTTTGGGCCAAAAGTACATTTCTTGCCGCCTTTGTTCATATAACAAAATTGATATTCTCTAAAAGTAGACTTCCTTTTTTTAGGCTTTACATTCTTTCCTACTTGCGCCTCGCTTTTTTCAGAAGCTGCCGTAGCGATGATGACAATAAGGTAAATAACTAAAATTAAGACGCCAACACTTATTCCTATCAGAAGATATGTACACATTTCAGCAAGAGCTGCAACTAGTGCACCCAATGCGCCTCCACCGATTGCGACTTCCCCAGCCAAATAACCACTGGGGTCTTTGTGATTTAATGGAGAATTTGCACAATAAACATACAAGCTTAATGTATTATGTTGATCCGTTCCGTCAACGAATGCAAAAAAATCATCTGCAGAAATAAAGCAACCAAGATCCGGATCATAATATCTGGACTGCAAATAATACATACCTGTTTCAGAATCGTAATAATAACCACGATAACGAAGCGGGTTTGCAGTAGCCACAGCCAGCTGATCCGCATTGTCCGGTTCTGTTGTGTTGATTTGAAGCAATTTGCCCCAGGGATCATAGACATACTGTGCCAGCAGGTTACCCTGCGCATCAGTAATGCCAACAACATCACCATTTAGGTTGGTTAAATAATAATACTGAATATCGTCCAGTACAAAACCGAAAGGCGTACCTTCGTTGTATTGAAAATACAGATTCCCTTCCGGACCCGCTTGCGCCAGCAGCTGGCCGCCGATGGTGTCAAATGTAGTTTTGCCGTTAGCGGTCACCTTAGTAGCACGATAGCCGTCCGCGTCGTAGGTATAGGTATAACTCCCCTGCTCGTCCGTTACGGATTCCAACAACTTACCGCGGGTCCAGTTATATTGGCGCGCTCCATAGCCTGTCAGATTACCAACTTGGTCATAGGTTAAAGCCACACCGCCTACAGCCGTTACCTGATCCGGCCATTGGGCGTTTGTATAGGCATACTGTACAGAAATACCATCTTTTGTTTTTGAGAGCAAATTTCCACGGCTATCATAGGTGTAACTACTCTCATCTGCACCGCTGACACGGATCAACTGGCCATGGCTGTCATAGGTATACTGATTCCTTTCATCGGCAATCACATTACCATCCGCGTCATACTGAATACGATAGGTCTGGTCGTAATCTGTATACGCCTTATTGAATAACGAGCCATCTTCTTTTTCGGACAATGTGGCAAACAAGAAGTTATTCGAATCCGTCTCTACATGCTGAGTTGTGCTGCTATCATCGCCCACGGCAAGAACTTTATAGGTTCCGGCAGGTGAAGTATATGTAGTCGCATCCTCTGCAATGACTGTTTTGTAAGAATTACCGCTAAAGTGCGTTTCCGTTACAGTTTGTGTGTCGTCCTCTTTCGTTACCGAATATGAAAACAAATTCTTAAACAATGTGGTCTGACACTGATAGGTAAACGAATTCTCCGTTGATGTAATTGTATTGAGATGAGAAACCGCTGAATCCGTATAGCGATAGCCGTTCTCTACGGCACTAAACGCAGAACACAAAGTTTTGTCGTCTGCCTTTGCATAATCCAAGTCGCCGTTCTTATTAATGCGTTTTTCAACAACGGCGCCATTGGCGTAAGCGACTCGATCCACTGTCTTATCTGTGGTACACAATGCAGAATCCGATACATTATAGCCATAAGAAACGATTGTATTGCCGTTTACATCAACTTTAGCACATTTGCCATTACTTTGGTAGTAGTAATCGTAAATATCAAATGATTTTTTCTGCAATGTGCCGTTTTCAGCATAAGTATAATTCGTGGCGAGACCTAATTTATTGATTTCTTTAATCAAGTCGCCTTTTGAATTGTAAACATAGCGCTGACCAACATCTGTATTCGGATATGGCTGGGGCAGTACATCCGCCTGCGGATCGTAATTGCTGTTATCGATTTCCTGAATTGTACGACCGTAAGCATCATACACTGTACGCTGATATTCGCCGTCTGCCAACACCAACAATGTCCGCCCAGCAGCGTCGTAAGTATATGCTGTTTCGCTCTTACCGCTCTTGCAGGTCAACTGACGGCCAGCCAAGTCAAATGTACTCTCCGTGCTGGTCAAGCTGGTTGTGCCATCGTCTGCAGTCTGCGTTAATGTGGTTTTTTGTAAATTACCGTAAGCGTCGTACAGATTAACAGTAATAGTTTTACCGTCATCACTTATTGTTTTCGTATTCAGGCCACTCTGGTATTCATACTTGATGACATTCTTGTAGACCAGAGAATCATCATACTCCTCAGGCAAATCGCCGCTCTCTTTTTGATCTAACTCAGCTTGCAAAACCAGATTGCCAAACGCATCATAAACATAGTATGTTAGGCTGCTGATAAATCCATAAGTGTCCTCATCTTCGCTTCTTTCTACACATACAGGATTACCGGTATCATCATAACGATACGATACCCATTCATCATCCGTGTGTTGATAATTTATTCTGCCCTTCGTATCGTATGAATAGGTGGTTTTTGCTTCTCCAACCACCATCTCAATCAGGTTGTGCTTACTGTCATACTTATAGGTGGTAGCTTCTCCGCTTGAATCAGTGGAAGAAACCGGTTCGCCATAATCATTATAAGTAATGGACGATGTGGTTTCGTCAGAGGCAGACATTTGGACGGTATTTTTACTATAGGCATATTCTGTTACAAAACCATTATCCTTGGTGATCTTGCTAATGCGACCGAGATTATCACGCGCAATAGTAGAATAACCGATACGCGTAAGTAAATCTCCTGTGTAGGCATACTCGCCAAGAACAACGTCTGCTTGGTCTGTAACGCGAACTAAATGTGCACCACTATAGGCATAGTGTAGCGTCCCGCCCATTACATCTGTAACAGACAGAAGTCTTTCATTTTCATATCGCATAAACATTTGCCGACCGGCGCCATCTGTGACGGTTAGCAAATTCGCACTGTAATCCAGCGTAAATAGGTCGCCGTAGGCATTACTGATTTTATGCAGTTTATCATCTGCCGAGAAATGATAGTCTAAATGCGCACCACTAACAACATATTCAACGACATTTTGATCTTCAGCATCATAAACAACGCTGAGTTTGTAATCGCTTGTCTCGCTTACATACACATACTTGGTCTGCTTTACGAACTGCATCTGCTGCAAATTCGGCAACAAAACAGATACAGCTGCGCCGGAATCGAGAAGATTTAACCGGCTGTCGGTGGAAAACTGCCAGCCTAAACGATCGCTATATTTTCGCTCCAACGCAAAAGTCACGCCATTATAACTAAGCGTTAGATCTGTTTCATCGCAAGAAAGCGCAAATTGCTCATTGAAGTTGATTGGCAAGACAACAGGCTGTGACGCATTTGTTTCTGCATAAGATTTCTCATAGAAGCTGGTGTAAATCGAACTTTGATTTTTAGTTACTAAAAACGGCTTCTCGTACTTGATCCATTTTCCATATTGAGAAAACTTATAGTAAATATCGGACCCGGTAGTATTTGGATTAGGATTATATAAGCCGACTTTTCCGTTCTCGCAGTACACCTGCGGCGCATAAAAATCATAGTGTTTTACTGCGGAAACATTGCCTACATTGTCTTTGACAATAACAGATAAGAAATTGAGCGAATCCGTTGAGATACTGTATTGATTACTATCCTGCCAGCTAACCCCATTATCGAAGCTGTATGCCGCTATACCGGATTGCTCATCTTTAGCGAGCACGGTAATGGTCGTAGTACCGTCGTTATCCAAACGATCAACAGATTGTATCTCCGGTTTTGTGTTGTCGATATGATCTACTACAACGGGATCCAACGACAGGATATTACCGGCAGCATCACGGAGATCAACATAATATGTGCCATTTTTTGTTACAGTCTTACTTGCTTCTCCTTGCCAGTTGTATACATTTTTTTCCAACGAGAAGCTATAGGCGGAATCCGAAAGGCCGGATAATGCATCTGAGGCAACCGCAGTTATCACTTTCTCTACGGACCAAACATCTGGATCTTTTAGTGTTGCTGATCCTGTCGGTAATGTTTTATCCACCGAAAGCGAAACAGAGACAACTTCTGATTGGTTACCGGCAGCATCCTTTGAGGCCACATACAGATATGGCGCCTCTCTATCCACAGTAAAGGTTTTATCCGTTTGCCAATTACGCTCCTGCTCGGCATATGAAAAGCTATATGCCGCAACACCGGAGCCCTGATCAGTGGACTGCGCAGATACAGTTATATCCTTGTTTGTCCAACCCGCAGCGTCCAATGTAACTTGTGGAGCAGACGGCTTGGATTTATCTATTTTTGAGATATTTACTGTGCCGACCGAAGCCGGGTGACCTACTGCATCTCTTACATATATATATACTGTTTGATTAGCAGAAAAGGTCTTGTAATTCTCTTTTTGCCAATTATAGCTCTCCTTAACTGTAGAAAAACTATACGCAGAAGAATGCAGTCCGCTTTGCGTATCTTTTGCGCCTGTTACTTTCAATGTAACATTTGCATTTGTCCAGCTTGTCGGATTTCCAGTTACAGTTCCAACTGTAGGTGCCTGCGTATCAATTTTTGTAATGTTCTGCGTAGACACTAAGCGAATATTTCCGGCGGCATCACGAACATATACATAAATTGTATCGTTGGCAGTGAATGTTTTGGTGTTCCCTTTCTGCCAAGCATACTTACCTTTTTCAGTTGAAAAAGAGTACGGGGTTGCATGTAGACCGGAACCGCCTGTTTCGTCCTTTGCACCATTTACAGTCAATGTAACTTTATCTTTTACCCAAGAAGTCGGATTACCACTGACACCGGTAACTGTCGGGGCAGTGGTATCGTTTGTATAATTAATGACCGTATAGGGCCGCATGGCAGAAGTGCCATATTGTTTAGAAGCAAAAGCACGCCAATTGTAAACATCTTTGCTTTCTTCCTCGCTGATGAATACAATTCCGTAGTTTTTAGAAGCGCCATTCGCCCACATTTGGACCGCTTTTGCAATGTTGAATTTGTACCAGTAAGCATTACTGGAGTCGTCAGTAGATTTGCTGTTGATATTTCGCCGCGTCATTGCCACATTCGCATGGTAACCGGGACGAAGATTCCAAGTAAGCTTGCCTTCCTCCCAGGCGCCTTTGACTAAATATGGTGTAACATAAAAATTGGATGTGCGGCCGGTCGTTTCACGCTGCCAATTGTAAGCGCTGTTGATCTTAGCGCCTTTCTTGATACTATCCGGCATGGTAAACATATTGTATACCTGACCGCGACCATATTCTTGGGATTTACCAAAACAACAAGTGGCTTCTTTACCATAGCAAACATCTCTGCAAGCCGCAGCGCTATAAACGCCTGCGTCTCGATAGTTTGCAATATTTGCAGTCACCGGGTCGATGGTGACCGGGTAGGCTGTATGGTCGTTTTGCAGCCAATCTTTGCTGACAGAGACGGTCAAAGTATAACTATGATCACCGGTCTGCTTTAATTGATAAGAACAGTCCGTATAATGATCGTTTTTATCGCCTACAACATATGCGCTGTCATAGGCGAATGGTGCGGCAAAGGTCTGCACACATTTTCCGTCGCTGTTTTGCAGCACCACTGTACCGTCCTTTTGCAAAACGGCTGTGCAATTTTCTGTTGTCAAACGAAACGCAAAATCCGTCTGCCCAGTGAACTTGTCCAGAGTGATTTCATCTTTCACTCCGTTAAGCTGGGGATAAAATTGCAAAGTGGTGCTGTCACCGTAGGCGTTGGCATAAGAGAAAGTCTCGAACTCCTCGTTCAGGCTGACAGAAGTGTTCTTCTCCCCTATGCTATCGATGTTACCCACAGGCGCAACGGTATAACTGCCGCCGTCAAACTGCACCAGCACGCCCTGTGCAGCCTGCTGTGCAAAATGGATGCGGTAGTCGTTTTGGCCATTGGTGTAAGTATAACCTTTGGCTTTTAATGCTTTGTCGGTCTCTTTTACAACGGAAATATCTTTCGTCTTCAGATTTCCGTTCTCATCGGTAAAAGAAATCGGCTCGGAAAAAAGGTATACCGTGTTGGAACCATCTCGATTTTCCAAGTTAATGGTATGAGGATCGGCCAACATCGCGTCTTTATCAACGGCGATAGCGCCGGCGGTATCCACATATTCCGCTGCGTAGGCAGACAGCATGGACTTGATACCAAGCCAATCCTGCAATCGAGACGAACCAACGGTCAATGTTATCAGCGTGCCAAATGCCAAAATCACTGATAAAATAACGCTGAGTACCTTTTTCCATGGCCGATGGGTTGTCATATTGGTTTCATAGAGTTCACTCATAGTTTCTCCCCTTTTCTATTTTCAAGTTCTCTAATTTCACCAAGTTTAGCATAACATAAAATTAGTCTAAAAAGCAACCAACAATTTTGGCCGTTATTGTCTATTAATTGAGCTAAAAATATATTTTGGTTATCTGGGAAGAAATGAAATTCAAAAAGTAGCATAAGAAAAGCAGCCACTGATCATCAGCAGCTGCAATCGAAGTTAACTTTATAATTTTGAGTAAAATCATGCAGCCAACCGTTCGCAAAGCTGGGGCCAGTCGTCCGCATGCACTACAATGTGATTTCGAACAAATCTTTAATTTTGCAAGATAACGCCTGTGCCAATGCGGCCACCGTATCTGCCTTCGCTATATTGATATTCTTGCGCCTTTGTTCGTACTGTTGTATTGTCCTTAAAGGCACTTTTGAGTATTTGGCAAGTTGGCTTTGTGTCAATCCGGCAGCAATTCTTCTTATCTTTAAGTTGGAATCCGGATTTTTCTGCGCATATAGACGATCCAAACTGTCAACAAACTGCATAATATCCATTTCGTGATATTTTGGATACATTTTTACAATATCTTTAATTGAAATAAAGGCATTGATTTGTTCAAATGATAAGGCAGTGTACCACTGATAATAAGCAAGTGCCCACCCGGTCCAATATTCCGGACTTCTGTTCATAGCAAATTTCGGTTCGGTATCGCTGTTTCCAACTATATCATAAGCCAATTCTACGCCAGATTTACCTGCAATCAAAGCCGAGCTTCCTGTCTCAAACGCTTTGGCAAACTTTGACTCACAAAACAGTGTATAAAAATCCTGAATATTGTACTTTAAGTCATGCACAGCAAAATCCAGCATTGTTCCTAACATTGTTCTTGCTTGTTCTAAATATGTTTCATCGTAGGCGTGGATCATCTGCAGTCATCCTTTCATCCAAAATTTGTGTAATGTATAAATCCCCTCTTTGTCTTTTGTTCCTTTCTGCATCGAAGTATTCTCGGCGAGCTAATTTATCACGACTTTCCTTTTGTGCAAACCATGTGTCAGCATCAGCGTAGTGATTATCTACATATTTTAATAGCGAGAATGCCTTTTTGCTTTTTAGTACAAATTGCTGTCCCAAGTTGCCAAATTTCATTGCGTTACTTAATTGCCTGTAAGAAATTGTACCGCTTAAAAAATCCTGTGCAAAAGCAAAATAGCTGTCATCGGCTCTGTATCCGACAATCACATCATAGTCTTGATAATTCACGTGAAAATTATGCAAAATATACTCTTTTGCTTCTACCGCAAGAGGTGTATTTACAGTAAAGCGCCTGTTTTCTAACAAAACAGCCAGCCAATGCAAAAAAGTAAAATGCTCATCATTCAGATCTAATATTGATAATTGTGTTTCGTCAATTTCATATTGATTTGCATATCCATTGCGCTCCAAATCAACCGCCCATTCCATAGCAAGATCTAAATCCTCTGTGCAGTAGAAACCGAGCCCATAATCGTTATACTGCTTTCCCTTTCCGTATACAGGAACTTTGACAATATCTTTTGAACCATGATATAGCGTTTTCATATTATCACCTCACATCAATATTATACTCCCACAGGCGTACCTTGTCAAACTTTCTGTAGATCACAAAAAAGAGCTCGCTTTGCAGCGGGCTCTTTTGTTTTGGTTTAACATTCGATCTCATGAATGTCCAGATCTAACACATCGTTGATTATCGTGTTATTAACGTCAAAAATAACCGACAATGCCGTCAAAAAGAGATTGTTGACTTCAGCCAGATCCTGCGGATATTTCTTACACTCCCAAGGATATCCCTTAGGGAGATAAATGATTAGGCAACCACACGGGTTCGAACACTCAAGTAGATCATTCGATTTTCTTAATACCAAGTCCTCTAAAGAATTCGGCAGCCATAACGCTAACTTATCATATTTTTGAGTTTGAGTTAAAGATAAACGAACATCGTATGCCATTTTACTAAGTTTTCTCTTGTAATACTCAAAAAAGTCATCGTTGCTTTTACAGTACCCAGCAACAATCTTGTCCAACTCGGTACCGACATCAACTCCGGCCTCTTGATAGATCTTACTCAAGACTGCTTTGAACCTTACTGGGTCAAAGTATTTTTGCATTGCTTTGTCTAAGAAAACCCCGATGCCGTCAACTGTTTCTCTGTACATATGCTTCTCCTTACTTAATTAACCTACATACTCACAATACACGACTAAATATCGCGTAGGCGCCTTTGCAGCGCGTCTTTCTTTTTCGGCAACAATGGATGCCTTTAAGCCGTCAATTCTGGCATTGAACGCATCCAGTCGCTTCTGTACTGTATCAGACAACATATTGTTGTGGCACACTGGGCAACTGTTATTGTGAATGTAGTCTTTGTTGACTTTTGATCCACAACGTTTGCAACTAATGTACTTAGCCTGCAAATTCTGCACATTGTGTGCATTGTAATATGTATTTCGCTTGGAAGTTTCGTCTTGAAGTCGTTTCTCCAGCGTCAGCAGCCGCTTATTGTTCGGCAGACTATCCGTATCGAGAAAAGGAATATATTTCTGATATGGACGGTGAAAGACTTCATAACTATTCTTGTACCATTCTTCTACTGAACGCAAGCTTCTGCAACAATTTTCAGGTGGATAAATCGGTGTGATATTACCAATATCTTCCCCCATATTTGAAAACTCTTCAAGGTCCGCATTGTGTCTCACCTGACCAACGATTTGTGCTCTCGCTTTTGCAAGTGATTGTTGACTGATCGAATCAATAACGAATTCTCCCCTAATCCAGCTCATTCTTTTCCTCCTTGTTATTTTTATGTGCTAAGATAGCTTCTCGCACAGCGTTTGCGCTGCTATCTGGATTCAAAAAGGACTCACAACCCAATCCATAGTGCATAGGGTCGAGCTCAATTCCATGTTTTTCAATGAAATCCGAAACAATGCAGTCATAATCCATGAATTTGAAGGCCACATTTGCTCTTTTCCGCAATGCTTCGTCAATATATTTTGGAATTCTCATATTTTTCCTCAATTGTCTACCAGCAATAGAATGCATGGCTTCCAAAAATCATCGTACTCATTGACTGTTCGCTCTACGAGGGCATTAAATTCATCGTCCGGCAAATCTCTATACTGTTCTTCACCAGCCAAAAAATCTGCCACATCGTCTTCAAAGTCATCCCTATCTGTGTAGCACTTGCACGCGTCGATTTTCTGCTTACAATCAAGAAACTCGCCTTCTTGTGCGCGTACACGGCTACAACTCATAAAGCCATAGTCACCAATGTTTGCGTTATCTCCGGCAAGTACCAAAATCGGCAACTCTTGGTGCCCCAAAATGAGCCGTTTCAGTTCATCTGCTGAATGCAACAGGCCGCTCGGTTTTCTTTCTTTTTTAGTCATTGACCTTATCCTTTCTGCATTTGTACAGTTCTCTCCAATAAATAAAATTCATATCTAATGTAAAACCGTACTTTTCCCAACGCTTCATATCATTATTATATCGACAGACAAGTGAATCTCCAGAATCAGACAGCGCAATTACGTCTTCATCGTTATTGGGAAGTTTGTCGTTTACACTAATCCAACCGTTATCTGTTAAAATGCTGTCATCGTGGCATTTTAAGAAACGGTTAATAAGTTTTGTGTCTTTAATAATGTCAGCAAAATTTAAGTTCATTCTTCTACTCCTTTCCAGTTTTGCATATATAAGCATTGCTTATAAGCAATCGATGTCAATATTGATTTCATCTTCTCGCTCATCATCAACAGCTACATAACAAATTCCTTCAATGTTCGCAGCAAGCTGGCAGCAATCCAAATCGTCCCCCATTTTGGAAACGAAATCATCTCGTCCAATTTCGATAACCTTAAAATATCGTGCCATTAATAAGTCTCCTTTCTATGTGCTTCTGGCAATGGTTGCCAGTGTGTTACCGTTTATCCTACTTTCAATTCATTCATCGATTCGCTCGCAATACAATTCTTCTGCGAATCCGTCCAATTCGCATCCACCGCAAACTCCAACTTCTTCAAGATAACTATCGCTTTGGTCAAACATACAGAAGTAAATAATTCGACCGCTGTTATCTTCGAGAAATTTCATAAAATCGCAATTAGCACAATCGTGTCGTTTTTTCATTATTTCTCCTCAGTTCTCGGGAGCTTGAACTTGTCTCTATTAAGAGTCATCATAGTTCCCACCTGTGTACAAATCTCATTCCATCTGCTCTCAAAGCTTCCAGGAAATTCCACAGGATCTGTATTTTTAAGAATATTAATTATACCAAGCATATATGGAACCGTCATCTGCTCGTTAAAATTCATGTCAGGTAAGTCAGGAAACTTAAGATTTGTACCCCATATATTAAAATTATCGTCCATCCTTATTCTCATATCTGTCAATCCATTGTTATATGTAACAGTTTTACCATCTTCCATATAAAGATATAATAATAATGTTTTTATATCTTTTAAATCTTTGATTCCATCAATTGATCTCATTCTATAACACCTTTCTTTATTTTACCGAGTTAATCTTCAAATCTCGCCCTCCATTCTCGGCGGGTCGGGAAGCTCTTGCCAATGAGTGACAGACTTAATTTCTACTCCATATATACTAAACCAAACTTGTCGTTCCGGGTTATACCAGCCGCAACCCGCGCCTCCCCATTTCGTGTATATAATCACAGTTCTAAACATATCTGGAAGATTGTCCTTTACACTGATCCAGCCGGACGGCGCAGCGCAAATTTTGCACTTAGCCAAAGGCACTCTTATTACCTTGCTTTCATCAATTCCACAATGAATTACAAGCAACACTGGAATGACACTTTCGTGTGTTGTTTCTTTGGTTGACCCACTGAGCAGAGGAACGTCACAGTAAGTGTTGCTTTCAATCCTTGCTACGACTTTGTAGATATATTCCGCTTTGCTGCATCCTGTTGGAATTGTGCAATATTTACCGAACATATCTTCATTTACTACGAACTTACTCATTTTCATTCTCCTTCTTTTCGTTGTTGTCGCCATACCTGGTCATTAGAGCGGTTAGATCTTGAAGATAGATTTCATAATTAATAGGCCTTTTACCCAAATCCAACGCTTGACCACACTTTGCACAGTATGGACTCATACCAATAATTGTGCCACACATCGGGCAAACCATATTATCGTTGTCCTTGATTGGCATTTTAGGGATTTGCTTCTCGAGTGCCCAAATTGCAACATCTTCTTCCATGAGTTGCATCGCATCTCGTCTACGCTTGAAATATGCAAGTGCTTGTTCAACTCTCACTTTTACTATCCTCCTGATCTTCCAAATAAACATCAATCGCATCCACCAGCTGATCACAAAGACTCAAAATGGTATATGTGTTTCCGTCCTCGACCGTAGTGTCTGAAACATCAGACGCAAGGCTTCTCAAAAGGCTCAGCATTGTATATGTGTTTGCGTCCTCAACCGTGGCGTAAGAAACACCAGACGCCAGGTCTTTCAGTTTTTCAAACTTCTTATTCATGAAAATCTCCTTTCGAATTTATAACTTTTTTTGTAATAAGTACAAAAAAAGAACAGTCATCGCAAAAAGATAACTGTTCTTAAATTAACTTATAAAATAATTATATCACATTTCACTTCGCACACAAAACAACAAAAAAGAGAAGTCCGAAGACTTCCCCCTTTTAGAATTATGATCGAAAATTTGTAAAACACAATTGACACAAATATGATTGTACTTTTGCAGCAAATGTTGTATAATAAAGTTGTATAACAAATAAGAAGTCTGTTATAAAAGGAATTTTGATTATGAAACCGACAAAGGAAACGATTACTGCAAAAGGTCTTAAAATTGGTATTTATACCGAGGATTTTCAAAACGAATTTATTTCCTTAACCGATATTGCAAAATACAGGAACAGTGACGATCCCCGATTTGTTATCCAAAACTGGATGCGCAATCGTAACACGGTGGAGTTCCTATCTGTATGGGAGGAACTGCATAATCCTGATTTTAACCGTGTGCAATTCGAGGCGGTTAAAGAGGAGGCTGGCTTGAACCGCTTTGTTATGACTCCAGCCAAATGGATTGAGCAAACAAATGCAATCGGTATTGTTTCAAAAGCCGGAAGATATGGTGGAACCTATGCTCATAGTGACATCGCAATGGCATTTGCTTCTTGGATTTCTCCTGAGTTTCAGTTGTATATTATGAAAGATTACAGACGGCTGAAACAAGATGAGAATAGTCGGCTGTCGCTTAATTGGAACTTAAACCGTGAGCTTTCAAAGATTAACTACAAGATACATACCGATGCAATCAAGGAAAATCTTATTCCACCAGAACTAACACAAGCTCAAAAATCCTTCACTTATGCTAATGAAGCCGACATGTTAAACGTTGCCCTGTTTGGTATGACTGCAAAGGAATGGAGGAAAACCAACCCCAATAAAAGCGGCAATATTCGTGATTATGCAACACTCAATCAGCTTTTGGTGTTAGCCAATACGGAAAGCTACAATGCTATTCTAATTAATCAAGGTATTACGCAGCAGGAAAGGTTGGTTTTAATTAGAAATTTGGTTGTCAAGCAGCTCAAAGCTACAGAAAAAATCACGCTTTCAGAACTTAAACAGTTAGAGACAAAAAATGATTAAAAAATTACGCCGACAGAGATTTTATTCCTGTCGGCGTTTGCTATTTCCCAAAATTGAAATATTTTTTGTTTTTGTAGCCTGATATGGTTGTTATATGAACGTGAACCCTGTTGCACGATTTCGAATGTTGTTTATCATTTTATAAAAAAAGAAAAAAGAGAAGTCCGAAGACTTCCCTTTTTGTTTTAACTAAAAATTCTCGGCATCATCGAATAATTCAATGTCAGATTCTAAATCTAATTCGTCAGAATTAGCCCTTAAACTCACACCGTAACATCTTCAACGCGCAATTCATTTTCAGGTATCACAAAATTTGGTAAACCCGCTACTGCCATCAACGCGCTTGTTGTTGATTGCAAATACGGGAATAGCCTTCTGGACACTTCAACATGAACCTCTTTTTTATCATCATGCTTATCATAAGAAAAAACTCCAGAAATCACGACTTCAACATTAAACTGTACATTTTCTCTGTCAGGAGACATCTTCAGCGTATATGTGCAAACACATTTTTCATTTTCTTCATCATAATTTACATGAGAATTAACATTTGTTTGTATTTGAAATTCCTTATTGGTATCAATAATAGAATTATCAAAAATCAATTTAGAAATTTCATAATCGAGCAAAATCGTCTTAACCATTTTTCTCTCCTAATTTATCTTAGCAACAGGATTAAGCCTTATTCTATTTTGCGAAACACTGTTAGTTGTTGATGATACAAGATTCAAATGAGAGATACTAGTCTCCAATCTTGGAATAATTTCTTGAAGTCTAGTAACAAGCGAACTGTCTAATCGTATTGCTATACTTTCATCATATGATTTAGATGTTGAAACAAGTCCAAGTTTTTGCTTTATTGCCTGTTGTAATACTTTGGAAAAATTAATACCCTCTCTTTCAGCTAACGTATTTAACCATTGTGGAATTGTTAGAGTCTTTTTTATAGCTTTTACGCTATTGAGCTTAGCATATTCATCAATGTCTAATAAAACAAAATTTACAAAAGCATTCTTATTTTCGCATGAGCAATTTCTTGAAGGAGGATTGATTTCTTCTCCATCTTCGATAGATGAAAGTATCCATCCTGATGCAGCATCTTCGGCCATCTCTAAAGCCTCTTCAATAGTATCACCTTGAGTTATACATCCTGGTAAATCAGGAAATACAACAGTATATGTGTCTGTCGTCTTATCTTCATAAAAGACAGCAGGATAGACTAATTTCATAAAATATTCCTCCCATTATACTCAATCAATTCCAGCTTGTTGTCGTATAGATTTTTCTGTTAATGCATTTAATTCCCTTCCTTTATGAAAAGGAATAGTGACCTTATTTTTCTTTATAGGATGTTTATATTGTCTGTGACTTCCTTTCTGAGAGTATAGATACCATCCATCACTAAACAATATTCTTTCCATTTCGGAAGGTTTTAATGGCAAGTTTGCACTTCCTTTCCGTACATACACGTATTACACGTGTTTCCATTACAATTATACGCACATTTATTAACAAAAGTCAATAAACAATTCAAATTTTATAAATATTTTTGGCTTTATTGGGCGGTTTGAGCAAGGAGCCGATTCCATTGTTTAATATCATCTCTCACAACAAGTCTTCTGCTTTCCTCGTCAAGTTTATTGAATGAATCGGCCGCCTAACTCACAACTAAAGTCACGAGAATGCGGCTGCCAATTTATTCAAGAGAAATAAATATTCGAGCTAATTGCAAAATCGAAGCAAATAAACTACAATTTACCCGCTTGAGACGTCAAAGAAAAAAGAATGTGTTATACTTAATCACAACATACTCTATAAACTAAGAAAGGATACCAATAATGAAAAACAACAAAATTACGAACTGGAACGAGCTACCGATTTTGCTAGATGTAAAAATGATTGCTTTAATTTTCGACGTCACAGAAGTAACGGTCAAGCATTGGATCAAGGCAGGCATTTTGCAAGGACGCCAGATGGGTCGCAAATGGTACTTTGAAAAAGATTACATTCGTTCACTTGTTTCTAACGAAAATAGCAAAAGTGCCGCGTAATGCATAAATATAAAATTGTGCGCATAACCGTACTTTGTAAATGATTGAAAAGGAGTGGTATACATTTTGGTATACATTTTATCGTAAAGTAGGGTAAAATAGCGTAAAATTCGCACAAAAGTGTTCATTGGAAAAGGGCATAAAAAATCCCCTAAAATAGCCAAAAATCGGCGATTTTAAGGGAAATTTACTGGTGATCCATCGGAGATTCGAACTCCGGACACCTTGATTAAAAGTCAAGTGCTCTGCCAAC
>ERZ791905.583-NODE-583-length-33985-cov-10.584704_pt1 | contig 33985 bp, 33 predicted proteins | sample MGYA00510147_ERZ791905 | MGnify/ENA primary metagenome ERZ791905 (study PRJEB30046, sample SAMN00792084) | human gut metagenome | study: EMG produced TPA metagenomics assembly of the A metagenome-wide association study of gut microbiota in type 2...
TGGCTTGGTGGGCCCGGCCAAATGTTAAAAATAAGGTGAGAAACGCATTTTACTTCTGTTTTGTAAGATAATTAAAGTGTTGAAGGACAATCCGAAAAACAGTCGCCGCCATACTCTTTTTCCTCCTCGTGTGGCCATAATCTATATTAGAACAATTTTCAACATGCGCTTATTTTAGCATTGAAAAGGCCGCCGTCTCAAGTATTTTGTGTATTTTTGCACGCGAAAAAGCCTGCTGCGCATAGGGCGCCATGGCGCCACAAGCTGTGATGCGTGCCTGAGTGATGTGGCCCGGGTGGATTCCCGGACAAGGCTTTAAACAAAGATAAAATGGCAATCGCATTTTGCCCGCAACTTCTTAATGATTCTATTGTAACTTCATGGCTTTCAGTAAGATACACTGCCGTGAGGTACTAAAAGGTTTGCTCTTTGGGCAGGAATGACACATACTTAACCCCTTTCTTATGTGCAGCGTTGACGACAGTGTGACGGCTTTGCCTAACGAAGAGTCCGGCGAGCGGAGGCAGTGGTTTGTGCTATGCGACATGAAGCCGGTGCACGCCAAGTTGCCGGCCTACAAGTTGCTTGCCATGCGTGGGATTGTATGTTTCACGCCCATGCACGAACGCGTATTCACGCAGGGGGGAAAACGGCGGCGTGAGTTGGTGCCTGTTGTGCAAGACTTGCTCTTCGCGCGTTCCACGCTGTCGGTGCTCACGCCAATCATCGAGGCCACGCCAACATTGCGTTACCGCTTTGTGCGCAATTACCACAACCGCCACATGACCGTGCCCGACGAAGAGATGGAGCGCTTCATGCGTGCGGTAAATACGGCCGACAGTCCACGCTATTACCGCCCCGACGAGATAACGCCGGCAATGCTCGGACGCACAGTGCGCATCGTCGGAGGCCCCCTCGATGGCTACGAAGGCCGGCTCCTCAAGCTGCGCGGCACACGCACCCGCCGCCTGCTCGTAGAGCTGCCCAACCTCCTCTCCGTCGGCGTCGACGTCAGCCCCGAGTATGTCGAGGTGGTTTGAACTTATCCGCGCAATTCACGATAATTGTAATATAACTTATCAACACGAATTTATTCGCAAGTCTTCCCGCCATTCCTCCCAACGCCAGATGTTACATGGTAGAGTGAATTTACTATGCTTGTTGATTGGTTTCGCGAGGTGAGTGCAAGAGGCATTGAACGAATGTTGACTTAAATTTGTTTGCCTGTCTTTTACACCATATTAAATTTTCAAAAGTACCAATAAAGCAATAAATTCAGAACTTATTCCCGCGTCATGTTTCAGATAGGAGAAGTAGGGATATTGTGATGCATGTTGCGTGATTATGGAAATTCACTGATCTAAATTTAATTTCATTTTTTATTACCTGCATTTATTACTTTCATGAGCGATACTTCAGCTAACAACAAGCGCATTGCAAAGAACACATTGATGCTGTATTTCCGAATGTTGCTGATGATGTTCATTGGTCTTTATACCAGCCGTGTCATCTTGGACAAGTTAGGGGAAGTAGACTTCGGGATTTATAATGTCGTAGGTGGTTTTGTTTCGATATTTGTGATTATAAGCGGTGCCATGACAACGGCAACCCAACGTTTCCTCTCATTTGAAATAGGAAAAGGTGAAAACGGCGATGTCAAGGGAATTTTCAGTACTATGTTGATGATACATATTTTCCTTGCCGCCGTAATCATATTAGCTGGAGAAACTGCCGGAACTTGGTTCTTGAACCACTACATGAATTTTCCTCCAAATAGGTATGGGGCGGCAAATTGGGTATTCCAGTTTTCACTGCTTGTGTTTGTGCTTAATGTAATTAACGTTCCATACAACGGAGCTTTAATAGCATACGAGAAAATGTCGGCTTTTGCCTATTTCTCCATAATAGACGCCGTACTGAAACTTGCTATTTGCTACGTAATCGTAATAACCCCATTTGACAGGCTTATAGTCTATGCCGCATTGATGGCATTGGTACAAATAGCCTTGATTGCGGCTTATTACCTCTATTGTAGGAAGAAGTTTCCCGAATGCCGCTTTATAGGCAAATTTAACAGACAATATAGTAAAAAAGTGACATCGTTTGTAGGATGGAATCTTATCGGTTCATTGGCAGGAGCAGCAAAAGATCAAGGAGTTAATATTGTCATTAACATTTTTTTTGGTCCAGCAGTAAACGCCGCAAGAGGAATTGCTTATCAGGTATTAAGCAAAATAAATGGTTTTGTGAGCAATTTTCAGATGGCAATGAACCCACAAATTATTAAGAACTATGCTGTAGGTAATCTTGATGCAATGTACAGATTGGTATTTCGTGGAGCTAAAATTTCCTTTTTATTGTTATTTACATTATCGTTACCTGTTATAATTGAGGCTCCGTTGATTTTAGATTTATGGTTAAAAGAAGTACCCAACTACACTGTAATATTTTTACGCTTAGCCATAATGACTGCATTATTAGATACCATATCAAACCCTTTAACCATTTCTATGCAAGCATCTGGTATTGTTCGTAATTATCAAATAGTAGTTTGTTCTATATCATTATTAACCCTTCCTTTAGTTTATATAGCTTTCAAAATAGGTCTCGCACCATATTCCGCAATGATAGTAACAATTATTGTAGAATTTTTTTGCCATTTTGCAAGATTATATATGCTTAAACGTAATATCAAATTCCCAATGACGGAGTATTTAAAAAAAGTAACACTTGTTATTATAGTAATTACTTTAGTATCTGTTATTCCTCCCATTATAGTATATAATTTAGTAGAAGGTACAGTCGTACAATTCTTCTCTGTTTGTATAATGTCTTTATTTTCATCATTGTCATTTGGATTTTACATAGGTTTCAATAGCTATGAGCGAAAAAAAATATTATACAAGGCAAAAGCTATTGTAAGAGATAAGCTCGGTAAACATACAAAATAAATGAATACCTTATTATATACTATTTTATAATATTAGAAATTTAGATGTTATAATACAACAACATGAAGATATCTAATTTAAAAATTATATTTTCTGCTTTTGCATTTTTCTTCATATTATTTTTTAAATGGAATGATATAGATCCAACACTTTTTGGATGGGCGCGTAATGGATTAATTTTTCTCTTTATAATACTTAATCGCAAATGCCTGAGAATGCTATATATACCAGAATATAAGTGGATAAATGTTTGGGCTTTATTATGGTGCATTCTAATAATTTTTTCAGCCTATATGAATCAGGACTTATCATACGATGTATCATATTGGGATTTTTCAAGTAATACAATTGAGATTGAATCTATGAGTGGGCGAAAAATGAAGAATATCATATATTTTGCCAGCTCTATCATTATATTTATTCTTTATTTTGAGTATTTAAACAAATATAAGGCTGGACATATATTTATTAAATATTTTTTTATATTTCTTTTCCCTTATGTAATAATTTCAGATTTAAGCGCTTTGACATATAATACTGATGGTATAATATATGAGACAGGAACTAAATTTGATGTTTGTTACCTAAATATAATATTAATAACAGTTTATATAATGAAGAAAGGTATATACAGCATAAATGTAAAAATAGACAAATTAATAAAGTTTTTATTTGTGGTTTCATTCGTAATTAGTATTAAGACAAAATGTACCACAATGATTATTGGGACTTTATTATTTTATTATTTATTATATCGTGCCAATAAGAATATAAATTCTTTAATGTATAAGCCTTCATTTTATCTCATAGGGTTGTTTGTTTTCGATATATTATTTATTTTCATTATTAATTGGGTTTTAACTATACCAATTGTGCAATATATAGTGGTTGATGTCTTTAATGAAGATCTAACTCTTACTGGAAGAACTGGTATTTATGCTAAACTTGCAGTTGTAATTAGCGAAAGTCCGTTGTATGGATTTGGATGGGATAATTCACATGTGACATCATTAATGTATAATGTTGGAACAAATGCTCAAAATGGCCTTTTAAATATGTACATAGAAATTGGTATATTGGGTTGTGTTTTTTACTTAACAATGCTGTCTTTATTAATCAAGAAATCCATACACAATAGAACAATATCATACCCTGTAATTTGTTTCGTGTATATGATGTTATTCTTATCATCTGTAGAAATCACTTATTCTAATTACTTCACGCCTGTAATTATTTTATTGGTCCTTAAATATTTTAATACAGCTTCTCTAAATGTGCAAAGGTATACATGTATGCATAAATCTTTTACTATCGCATAATACATAATTAAACACAAACAAATAAATATAAATTATATTATGAAAATACATAACATAAAATATAATTTAAAATGCTTTATTTTAATGTTATTTTATAACACAATATGTAAATTGTGGATAAAATTGTTTGGAACACACGATGTGAGAAATTTAAAGTATAAAATATCACTTTGCCTTATATTTAAGAATGAGGCATCTTTTCTAAAAGAATGGCTTGATTATCACTTGACTATTGGTATTGACCATTTCTATTTGTACAACAACAATTCTGATGACAATTATTATAATGTAATCCAACCTTATATAGATAAAGGACTTGTAACATTAGTTAATTGGCCCTACAATCACTCACAGTTCAAAGCGTATAAGCATTGTTATGAGAATTATAGGAACGAAACTAATTGGCTATCGTTCCTTGATGCAGATGAATTTTTTGTACCTAAATATGCAGAAACAATTGAAGATTGGCTAAAACCATTTGACAAATATCCAGCAATAAACATTCATTGGCGTATGTTCGGTACTGGTGGACAATTGAAACATGATTACAACAAAAATGTAATTGAACAATACTTCACATGTTTTGATAAGTGGTATTCACATGGAAAATGTCTCGTTAATACCCGATATGATATAAGTAGTTTTGACTTGTGGCATGTACATCATCACACATATATGAAGTATCCTATAATGGGAAGAAATATAGTACTACCGGCTGTAAACCAGTTCGGCTACATCTGTACTGTTGACAAGACATGGGGAGGTGGAAAACATAAATTGAATAATGCTACACTACTGATTAATCATTATTTTACAAAGGCCTGGGATATCTACAGTGCTAAAATGCAACGTACAGATGTTTTGTACAAAAGCAATCCAAAAGCGAACTACTCATATTTCTATAAATACGAGATGAATTGCCGGACACAAGACTGGACAATTCTTAGATTTTTGATGCGTATGAAGATTAAACAAGGACTTATTAAGTAGTATTATGACGCTGACATATATAGGCTATGCCATAGACGAAAATATCCGTTTTCAATCTTCATCTGGAGGTATAATAACGGCTATAATAAAATATCTTTTCGCTTCTGGATATATAAATACGGCATTGACATGTGAATTTGATGAACAGACCTGCCAATATGTACCGACTTTAATATACTCATATCAAGATTACAAGATGGTAGGATCGGTTTATCAAGATATGGATATCGTTGGTTATATTAGGAATCATGTAAGCGAAATAAAGGGTCGTATTTTTGTTGTTTGTGCACCATGTCAGGTCAAGGCTATAAGAAGCATCCTTATTAGGAATAATATTGGAAATGTTATTATTGACTATTTCTGTTCTGGGCAAACAACTATTGAAGGTACCTACAAATATTATGAATTGCTTGGTTTGGATAGAGCACAGGTAAAAAATATCCGCTACCGTGGTGACGGATGGCCTAACGGAATTACAATTGAAACAAAAGATGGGAGTATTGTCAAACGTCCCAATTATTCAGAGCCTTGGAAAACTTTACACCAATCACATCTCTACCGCCCGAAGCGATGCAATTACTGCAAGATTGTTGAAAGCGAGGATGCAGACTTATCTGTAGGAGACCCTTGGTTGAAAGATTATTTGGAGCATGAAAAGATTGGATGTAATCTATTTTTGGTTCATTCGGAATTTGGTTGTGAATTGGTCAAAAAGATGAAGGCAAATAATATTATTGAAACTAATGAAGTAGGATATGATTTGTTTATGAAGTCGCAAAAGCCTAATATTGATGTTAAACGGCAAGTACCTGAAAGAATAAAGATTATAGAACATGAATTGATGCTTATTGATAATCCAAGGTATTTCATGTGGGCTAGTTCATGTCAACTTAATATGAAGATACACATGAAGTTGATACGGTATATGAGTTTGTATTATAAATCTAGAAAGAATTCTTTTATGGAGAATTCCCAATTATTTATTAACAAAATATTACATAGATTAACATGGGGGGTAAATGGAAAAGGAAACTAGCAAAAGTTGGCAAAGGATGTTATAAAGGGCGCATGGTGACAATGCAAAATCCTCGTTGCATATACTTAGGTAATAATGTAGGAATAGGTAATTACACGTACTTTTTACCTTGTACATATTATGCAGGCAAGAATTATTCACCCAAAATAATTATAGGTGATAATACATGGATTGGCATAAGGAATAGTTTTGCCACAATTTATGGAATAACAATAGGCAAGAATGTTTTATTTGCTGGTTATGTTCATATAACAGACCACTCTCACGGATATGAAGATATACACACCCCTATTATTCAGCAACCACTTATATCTAAAGGCCCTGTTGTCATTGAAGATAATTGTTGGTTGGGATTTGGATGTGAAATCCTTTCAGGGGTTCATATTGGTGAACACAGCATTGTAGCTGCAAGAGCTGTTGTTACAAAGGATGTACCGTCATATAGTATTGTGGCTGGTAATCCCGCAAAAATAATAAAACAATATAACACGGAAACATTGACATGGGAAAAAGTAAAAACTATATAGTAATATCAGGGCTACTCCTCAATGACAATAACAGGGGTACTGCAGCTTTGGGATACGGAGTATTTCCTTTTCTTTGTGCGAAAGGTTTGCTTTCAGAAAAAAATATTATCATCAAATTCAGATACTTAAAGAATATTTTAAAAAAACAGAACCGTTCAATAAAAATAGAAAAAATAAATATTGGCGGCAATGATTATAAATTAATGACAGTAAATGTTTTTTTTGTGGAAAAATGGTTATTGGACAAACTGAACGTTCTCATTCCTTTTACACGTTTTAGAAGAACTATCAAAAATATATCATACATAGCTGCTATCAATGGAGGCGATGGCTTTTCGGATATTTACAATACCCCAACATTTTTAAGCAGACTTAAAGAAATACGAATTGCTATGCAGAGGAATATACCTCTCATTATGTTACCACAAACTATTGGCCCTTTTGAACATCCTCAAAACCGAAAAATTGCAGATAAAATCTTACGTTATGCAAACAAAATATTTGTGCGAGATGATAAATTCGTTCCTGAATTGGAGAAGATGGGATTGAAATATGAACAGACAAAAGATCTTTCTGCATATATGCAACCAGAACCTTGGAATATAGACATCAAACCAAAATCCATAGGAATCAATGTAAGTGGCTTGGCATACAGTAACTCTTTCCGTACACTATCCGGTCAGTTTGATGCCTACCCAGAACTGATAAATCGTTTGATTTGCCATTTTCGTGATAAAGGTCATACAGTCTATCTTATTCCTCATTCATACCATTATGGTATACCCGAACCTAATAATGATGACATGGTAGCGTGCCGTGCCGCATATGAAAAACTATCTGATAAATCTAATGTCGTTTTTATTGAAAAAGACCTGATTTCTCCACAAGTAAAATATGTTATCAGCAAAATGTCATTCTTTATCGGCACACGTATGCATGCAAATTTCGCGGCTATTTATAGTGGAGTTCCTGTGTTTGGTTTGGCATATAGCTATAAGTTTGATGGGGCTTTTACTGCTAACGGCCTTGACGGGAAAAAATTTACAGCAACAATAAACAACATTAATGAAGCAGATATAGAAACAATAATAAAAAAAATAGATAAAGTTTTTCTTTCATATAATACATATAATGATAAATAGTAATTGACCCATGAAAAACAAAGTTAAAGCTCTTTGTCCTTAAAAGGAAATTTAATTTTGCAGATTATTTTATGAAATGTCGGACAAGACAAGACTATATAGATATTCGTTATTTGCATATTATTACGTTCCGTAAAAATTGGGAATTTATATATTATTTTCGTTGTATATAATCTTGGTTTGGATGTCATTCATAACTTCATCAACGAATCTACTGCTTTATTTCATCAGAGCTAATTGGAACAATTCCTTCTAATTTTAAGTATTATGATACTATTTCATTATTTTAGCATGAAAGTGGTGAATTTAATTTATACATTCATCAGATAATCATATAAATCACAATAAATAAACCAATGAAATTACAGATTATCGCATTTTATTTACCACAATTCCACCCATTTAAAGAAAATGATGAATGGTGGGGTAAAGGTTTTACCGAATGGACTAATGTAGGTAAGGCCAAGCCCCTATTTAAGGGACACAATCAACCACGTGTACCCACAGAATTGGGGTACTATGATTTACGCTTACCGCTTGTAAGGGAACAACAGGTGCAAATGGCACGTGATGCAGGGGTCACAGCATTCTGTTATTGGCATTATTGGTTTGGTAACGGAAAACGACTTATAGCAGACATTTTTGACGAAGTCCTGAGTACAGGTAAGCCTAACTTTCCATTTTGTCTCGGTTGGGCAAATCACTCATGGTTTGCTAAAAATTGGAACAGTGACGGAACTTCTACAAATAAACTCTTGATAGAACAGACATATCCTGGAATAGAAGATGAAAAGATGCATTTCTCGTTTCTTTTACGTGCTTTTAAAGATGATAGATATGTAAAAATCAATGGCGCTCCTTTATTGTATATTTTTGACCCTGTAAAAATTCCTCAAGAATATTTGGATAATTTCCGTAAATGGACAAAAACAGAAGGCTACACAGACTTATATTTAGTGGCAAATATTTCTAGTCCAAACACGAGTAAAGATGATATGTTCAAAAAGGGGTTTAATGCTGTAAATTATCAACGGTTAGGCGGAATGACCAATAAGTTATTGAAAGAAACAGGGCGATACGGACGATTCCTGTATAAAGAATGGGACAAGATAAAAGGCTTTATAATGCATCGTCCACCTTTTATGACCGATTACAGAAAATACTATCCATATTTAATAACAACCGAAGATCATGAAGAGAATGTAATACCTTCACTAGTGCCACAATGGGATCATACACCTCGCAGCGGATGGAACGGAAGTTTTTTTGTACATGCTACTCCCGAATACTTTTACAAACACGCTGTAATGGCAATAAACGCAGTTAAAGATAAGAAAATTCCTATACTTTTCTTAAAATCATGGAACGAATGGGGTGAAGGCAATTTTATGGAGCCAGACTTGACTTATGGCAGAGGCTTTATTAATGCACTGCGAGAAGCTGTAAATGACAGTTGCAAATAAAAAAGAGATGGTAAGCGTCCAAAACTGACGTATTGCCCGTTCAGATAGATGTAGCTACCTTCGCGCTGTCAACCTAAAAAGTTTATTGATATGTACAGCAGTGAAGATTTTGAAAGGCTATTCATGCGTTACAAGAGTGAGTCCTATCCGAAGGGCGAAAGCATACAGACGTTCTGCCACAGGAACAACGTCCCTTACAACCTGTTTGAGAAATGGTACAAGGATACCCGGCACAAGGTTGTGGAAGTAAACATTTCGGGCCGCCCTTCCCTGTCGGAAACGGACAATGCGAAAGACTCGGTTCCGCAAGAGGCAAAAGAACCGTCCCCCAAAATGCGCATATTGGTGGACCTGCGCGTGAGCAACGGCCTGCGTCTGCGCCAAGGGAATTTAAGCTACGGGCAGCTGAAACGGCTCGTGGAGAAGCTGGAGGGCCTATGTTGAGCATCAGCGAACTCGGCAGGTTCTATTACCTGCGCAATTTCCATGACATGAGGTGCAAGTACGCCCGCGTCCTCTCCGTGATACACCAGCAGATGGACAGGGAGCCGCAGGCCGGGGAGGTGTACATCATGATGTCGAAGGACATGCAGACGGTGCGCCTTTACAGCTACGAAAAACACTCGTGCAGCCTTTACGAGAAACGTTTCGACAAGGGATACAAGTTCATGAGGGTGTTCCATGAAGGTGACCGCAAGGTGTTTTCGATAAGCTGGGACGACGTGGTGGTATTGCTTGGCTCTCCAGTTGCTAAAACATTGAAAGTCAAATAATTACATTCGTTCTCCCTTGGCTGTGTCAGATGTTTTTATTACCTTTGTATAGTAATGAACGTATCGGCATGTCCAATGGAAGACAAGGATTTAATATTAGAATCAGCCCACAGACTGAAGCGTTGGGAGGAGACTCCCCGGCGCGTGGCTGACGACTATGTCGACATGAACAGGGACGAATTAATCAAGCTGGCCAATTACCAGAGGGAACGCCTGGAAGAGGCGGATCTCGCCCGCAGGAAAAGCGTCAGGAAGAACGCCGAACTGTCGGACAAGCTCACGGAACTGACGGAACTGCTCCGCAAGAGCAACGAGGCCGTGTCTGCAATGGCCGTGCAGGTGTCCGAGCTGACGAGGCAGCTCAAGGCGGAAAGGGAGGAGTCTGCGAAACTGCGGAGTGAGGTCAAGGCCGGGCGGAAGCACCTTTTCGGAAAGAAGTCGCAGAAAGGCACGAAGTCCAAGGACGACGACATGCCCACTCCGCATACGGACGTGAAAGGCGGCTTTGACGGCACGCCGGAATCACTGCCGGACAACCTTGACGTGGATGTGGTGAAAAATACAAAGGACGCATCCGGTGAACCGGCAGCACGCCAAAAGGAATGCAGGCTCTACCGCCTGGACAAGACCTATCGCACGATGGATGCCGACAATCACGTGTACCACAGGAGCGACCTGGGCAAGCTGCCAAAGGGGGCTGTCGTGATAAAGACGTATCCACGCTACACATACAACCAGGAAACCGTCGTGACGGAGCACGAGTACGAGATAGTGGAATACAAGGACAAGGAAGGCAGGCTCATGCGCGGCTACTTCCCGATGGACGGCGAGAAGGACGAGCCTGTAATTGAAAGCGTTCCGGGCACGCACGCCGCCCCCGGCATGATGGCATACCTCGTGTTCAACCGCTTCTTCCTCGACACTCCGGTCTACAGGGAGACGGCACGCCTGTTGCAAGAAAGGATGCGCCTGTCGAGGCAGACCGTAACGAACTGGCTGGAGAAAGGCTCGCGGTTCTTCAAGGGAGTGATAGAATACCTGAAAGGCCATTGCATGGAAAAAGACTCCATCGTGAACTGCGACGAGACGTGGTGCCGCGTGAAGGTCGACGGGAAGTACCGTAAACGCTATGTCTGGTGCTTGGTCAACAGGTTGGCAAGGGTGGCAATCTACTGTTACGAGGACGGCTCGCGTGGGCGCAAGGTGCTGAAGGACATCCTTGAAGGCCGTGAACTGCGCGCCCTGCAGACCGACGGTTACAACGTGTACCTGTACCTCGACGACGAGATGCTCGACATCGACCATGTCTGCTGCATGGCGCACGTGAGGGCGAAGTTCAAGTACGCAGCCGAGATAGAGCACGACGTCAACGCCCGCAAGTTCCTTGAATACATCGGAAGGCTTTACGCACTGGAGAAGAGGTATGAAGAGGAAAAGCTCAGTGCGGAACAAGTGAGGTACTTCAGGAACTCCGCCGAAACGACGGGGATAATAATAGAAATGAGGAGCCTGCTCGACCTGGTGAAATCCGAAAACGCGCCGAGGCACGGAAACCTGATGGAGAAGGCGGTCAGTTACCTCGACCATTTCTGGAACCAGGTTTTCCTGTACAGGAAAGACGGGGACTACACGATAGACAACAGCCTTGCCGAGCGGTGCATCAGGCCGCTGGCGAACGAGAGGAAGAACTCGCTTTTCTTCGGAAGCGACAAGATGGCGCGTGTCAGTGCGGCCTACCACTCCGTCGTGTCCACCTGCAGGCTGCAGGGGTATTCGATATTGGAATACCTCAAGAAATTCTTTGCCGAGATAGTCGCAGGCAACCGTGACTACGGAAAACTTATGCCATCAACCATCTGCATTAGTGCTAACAAATTATAAATATAATCTGAATTTTAATCTTATTTTGGACATACCGCCTGAAAAGCAGGGGGTATGTCAGAATTGGACGCTTACAAAGAGATGAAACAACACGCTTTCATATTCCAAGTTCATAAACAACCTGAACTTTTTTCAAGAATTTGTAAAGTATTGTCAAAAGATAACCATCATTTTTTTGTCAATATTGATGCAAAAATCAAAAATGTAGATGATTTCAAAAGTGCAGTGGTAGACATTCCCAATATGCATTTTTTACAGCCAAGATGGAAGGTGTATCATGGAGGTTGTAGTCAATTTCTTTGCACATTAGATTTATTACGAATGGTAAAAAAAGACCTTCCAAATTATAGTTTTGTACACTCTTTAAGTGGGCAGGATTATCCAGTAAAATCTAATAAAGAATTTGATCGTTTTTTTGAAGACAAAGACAAAGGATATATGGCAATAGAGGATGATGAATATAATAAAGAATGTCTTAAAAACAAATATCCTATCCGTGTAAACCAATGGTACTTTAACAACTCTCATACATTTATTGCCAGGATATATAATCATACAGGTTTGCGTCACTTACTTTCTACCATACTAAAGCGTCCTGATATTCAAGGGCTTAGGGGGGGGTGGAGCTGGTTTACATGGACGCCTAAGATAACTGATTATGTCTTTTCCTACTTAGAAAGCCACCCTGAATATCTTAAACGTTTTAATCATACTTATTGTGGTGATGAATTAATTTTTTCCACGATTTTGCATCCTGTTGCAGAAAAGCTTGGATTAGACGAAAAACATCCACTGAGATATGTAAGTTGGGAACCAAACAGAAGAAAAAGTGATGTCGGAAAATATCGTCCATATATTTTGAATGAGGAGGATTTTGAAGACATACGAGATAGTGGGTCTTTGTTTTGTAGAAAAGTACAATTGCCAGACTCCCAAAAGCTGTTAGACTTGATAGACAAAATAAATGAAATGAAAAAATAAATTATATGATTATCCGAAACAACTCTCCTTAAAAGGTTATAGGGGGTTTGAGGATATTCATATAAATTATTTATATAATCTTTATTTTCCACTTATTAAACTTATAATAAAATAGATATATCAGTCGAATTAAAGCAATACTATTTTTTGAAAGTAAAAAACGTATATGATATGAAATCTATTTCATGGCTTACAGCCGATTATTTTATAGATGTGGATCTTCCAATTATAAGGGACTTAAGCTGTTCCTATAATATAAAATGGATAATTGTTATCAATTATAATTCTACAATTTCGTATGAAAGTTTTGTAAAAAAAGCACTTGGAGAAGCCAAGTTGTCAATAAATTTTATATACTTAAAAAAACGTTTGCGATCTTTAAAGATTATAAATGAGTATTTCCAAATAATACAACAAGCCAAAAGTTTTCAACCTGATTTGTATTATTTGTCATTTTTAGGAATGCCTTATGCATTATTATTATATAAAATATTTTTACCATTGGACAGATGTGTCATACCATGTCATAACGTAACTACTCCTAAAGGAGCAAGAAGTGAATATGTAGCACGTATTTATACACACCTATGGCTATCTTCATTTAAGAATATTCAAGTCTTTTCAAAAGGGCAATATAAAAAACTGGTAGAAAAATACAAAAACAAGAATGTTTTATATGCGCCTTTAGCTATAAAAGATTATGGACAGCCCAACAAGAATGTTAATAAATTGGGTATGAATGAAATCAGATTTCTATTCTTTGGTAATATTGTAGAATATAAAAGAGTTGATATTCTTATTGAAGCTGCTGAGTTATTAGCATCAAAAGGTTTGAATTTTAAAGTTCGTATAGCAGGAGCTTGTTTTAATTGGGCCAACTACCAATCACTTATTAAGCATCCTGAAATATTTGAACTTTCAATACGGCGTATTCCTAATGAGGATGTAGCAGATTTATTTGCTGATAGTCATTATTTTGTTATGCCTTATCAGGACATAGCTCAAAGTGGAGCTATCACAGTTGCTTTCAGATACAATCTTCCCGTGATTTGTTCAAATATCGAACAGTTCAAAGAATTTGTCATAGACAATGAAACAGGATTTATGTTTAACAATATGGACGTGAATTCTCTTGCTGATAAAATGGAATGGGTGATATTAAATCATAAGCAAATATATTCATCAGTTTGTCAAAAAGAATCATCATTTGTCCATAGGAACTTTTCTTTAAATGCTATTGTTTGCAGATACAAGGATTATTTTGATAAACTATGAAACGGCCTAAACTTGCAACAATAAAGACTTGTACTGGTTGTTTAGCATGTGTAGACATATGTCCCCAAAAAGCGTTGTCTTATTATACAGCAAATGACGGATTTGTATATGTCAAGTGTAATGAAATTAAATGTGTATTATGTCATAAATGTGAAAGGACCTGTCCTGTTGTTAATGGTATAAAATATTCATCTAATACATTGTCAAGTTCTATACCATATTCCTTGTATTTAACAAATTCTGAATATTATAATCATTCAACTTCTGGTGGAGCGTTTGCTGCACTATCATTGGATTTTATCAAGAGCGGAGGTTACATTTGTGGAACTATTTTAACAGATAATGGACAATTAAGACATGTAATCAGCAATGATATTGCGGACATTGCAAAAATGCAAGGATCAAAATATATTCAAAGTGATACAAGTAAAATATATATAGAGATAAAAAAAATATTAGAAGCAGATAAGAAAATTTTATTCTTTGGCATGGGCTGCCAGGTTGCAGCCGTTTTATCATTCTTCCGTAATAATAAGAACAAAAAGAATCTTTATACCGTTGATATTATATGTGGAGGAGTCCCTACCAGACTATTGACAGAAACATTTATAAAAAAAGAGCCCCAATATACACGTATATCCAACTTTCGCATAAAAGATAAGTATGTATTATCATGTTATGATAATACAGGGAAAATTGTTCATCTAAAAGGGAAGAGAACTTTACCATTATATGGGTTTTGTTCTAATCTTACAAAACGTTATAGCTGTGGTGATTGTAGGTTTTGTGGCATTGAAAGGATGTCTGACATAACCATTGGAGATTATTGGGGAGACAAAGAAAATGATGGAATACATAAATCTGTGGTTATAGTTCACACTGATAAAGGGAAAGAACCATTGTTATACTTAAATCATGTTGTAATTAAAAGTATTGACTGGTCATTTATCAGGCATAATTATCGATATGTAATAGGAAAGAACTACAACAACAACCGTTTACAACGAAAAATGCTTGCTTGGATGTTCGAACATCTCTCATATCATGCTTTATGTGGAATTTACGGTTGCAACTTGAAAAATCCATTTTGGTTTGCAATCACAACGTATAACCATATCATTGCTAAATTACAAAAAACATATATAAATCATGTCTTGAAAGGAATCATAAGCAAAATACCAAACAAATAAAATGTCATGAATATATTAAGATTAATCCGTTATTTCATTTATTCTATTTTTATGCTACCTCAAATTATTATATTCGTAATATGTAAATATAAATTAACATTTCGGGGGGGTAATTCTTCAAGACCTTCATCGATGGAAGGAAATTAAAAATATTAAATCAAATGATTTACTAGCATTTGTCTGTCTTTTTATAAAACAAAAAGAACTTAGAAGTGTTTTTTACTGGCGTTTAGGCAAATTAGCGCCATATATATTTTTCTGGCTACCTGGACGTTCTGACTTACATCTATTTACAAGTCCTAAAAATGTGGAGGGCGGTTTTTATGTAGGACACGGTTGGGGAACCGTGGTAAATGCGAAGCGTATTGGTCGAAATTTCCGCGTCGGACAAAATGTAACAGTTGGTAGTAGAAATATTAAAGAACCGGTCATAGGCGACAATGTTTCCGTTTGGGCAAATGCTATTGTATTAGGCGACATTACAATAGGTGACAATACGCAAATTGGAGCAGGTTCTGTTGTCGTAAAAAGTGTTCCTGCAAATTGCATAGTTGTTCCTTCAAAATCAGCTATCATCAAAAAAGATGGAATACGCGTTAATATTCCATTGTAAAAAAATAAAACATGAAAATTGGCTTATTAACTTATTATGGAGATTTGAATTGTGGAACAAATCTCCAGGCATATTCTACACTTTTAGCCTTAAAAAAGGCTTATCCAAATGATAAAGTTGAGATTATACCTTTTCATGGATTCAAAGAAAAGATAATGCCGTATAAAACCTTTTCGTTGATAAATATGTATTATGACATGAAAAGGTTTAAAAAATATGCGGATTTTAAAAAAAATCAACTAAACGTTGTCCATGATCGAATAATAATAGATACAGATAAAGCGTTGGAATACATCGCTTCACGTAAATATGACATGATTTATGTCGGTGCTGATACATTGTTGGAATTGGACAGACTACCTAAAGATTATGATGGAATTTCCGCCTATTGGCTGAAAGACATTAGGGCAAAAAAGATATTAATTGCTGCATCCTCAAAAAATGTATCGTATTCTACGTTGACAGATAAGCAAAAGAAGGAATTAAGAATAGCTGCAAATCAATTTTCTTATATTGGAATAAGAGATAGGGCAACTATGAGCTTATTTGAAAAACTGTTGGGAAAAGATGAAAGAATTGTATATGTTCCAGATCCAACCTTCACATACGATATTGATTATTCTTTTATTGATATCTATCTAAGACATAAGAAAATCGTCATTCCTCCAAAGTCGGTATTTATCCAATTTTATGGAGATGACACATGGTTAAATTCAGAGGTAAAAGAACTGAAACAACATGGGTTTACAATTATTACAAACCGTGGTGTGTCTTGGAGTGATATTGTTCTCATAGACATGTCTCCATTGGAACAAGTAGGTTTATATAAGTATGTCGACTTTACAATAACTCCTCGTTTTCACGATGGCGTATTTTGTATGAAAAACCATACTCCTGTATTGATTTATGTAAAGTCTGGAAAAACTATGATTACTGATGGAGAAAGTAAGCATATATCACTTTTGAAAGACTTTGGCTTGTATCCACAAGCATTTCTTGGAACGGTTGATTCACACATACCATTAAAAAATGTTTGGGAAAGCTATAATGAAGTGATAAAATGCTTTGATAAACAGTATATAGATAATATATTGCAAAATAATCGACAAACCTATTTAGACTATTTAAAATCCACATTGAAAGATTAATTTTACGGTGAATAGGTTGATTTGCATTAGACCTTAGTCACACTGACAAATTCACAAATATATGTCAAAAGTTTTAGTTGTTGCTACCTCTAACAAAACAAGAGGTGGTATTACTTCTGTTATAAAAGCCCATCAACAAGGAATACAATGGAAAGAATTTCATTGTAAATGGATAGGAACCCATATTGACCGTGGGGCTGCATGGAAGTTGTTTTACCTTATACGTGGATTGTTGACGTATATTGTTTTTTTGCCCACATGTACAATAGTGCATATCCATACAAGTGAATCACCGTCGGCACTTCGCAAAAGCCTGTTCATGTGGTTGGCAAAACTGTTCGGAAAGAAAACAATTGTACATTTCCATTCATTTTCGCCGGAAACGACAATCAACGGGAAATTCAAGAAAGTTTACCGCTACCTTTTCACCAACGCCGATGTTGTGATAGTGCTGTCGGAATTGTGGAAGAAGTACGTTAATGATACCTTTGGATTAGGCGACAAGGTACGTGTCGTCTATAATCCGTGTACGGCTGAGATCTCTACTCAAAAGTATGACAAGAAGAAACAGATACTTTACGCGGGAACAGTGAATGCCAGAAAAGGCTATGGAGACATGATAAAGGCTTTTGCAAAGATTGCTTCAGACTTTCCAGACTGGCAGATAGTATTCGCCGGCAATGGAGAGGTGGAGCAAGGAAAGAAACTTGCAAGGGATTTGGGAATTGAAAGTCAAACCATGTTTTTAGGCTGGGTGTCAGGCAAGGCTAAGGACAAGGCGTTTAAAGAGGCAACCGTTTTCTGCCTGCCGAGTTATGCTGAAGGTTTCCCAATGTCGGTTCTTGATGCTTGGTCTTATGGTTTGCCTGTTATAACTACACCCGTCGGTGGCATTCCAGACGTAGCACAAGACGGTGTAAATATATTGCTGTTCAATCCCGGAGATATAGACATGTTAGCAAAACAGATGAGAAGGATGATTGAGGACAACCGTTTGCGGGATAAAATATCCAAGCAATCAACGTTGCTTGCGTCAACAACTTTCAATATAGACACGATAAATAAAGAAATCGGGGAAATATACAAGGAACTTTGCAAATAAAAAGATGCAAAGTCGAAATAAATAAATTTGTATTATGTTACGACTAAGTGATTTACGCATTCTGGAATCGAAGGATGCGTTGAAAGACATTCCACAAGGCAAGAAATTGATAAACACGATAAACGCCCATTCATTTAACACAGCTCAGAATGACGATTTGTTTGCCGAGGCTTTGAAGAATGGTGACTATCTTATTCCTGACGGGGCAAGCATAGTAAAGGCATGTAAGTGGTTGAAGTGCAAATCTCAACCAAAAGAACGTGTTGCAGGCTGGGATTTGTTCGAGTTCGAGATGAACCGGCTTAACGAGAAAGGCGGACGGTGTATGTTTATGGGCAGTTCGCCGAAAGTGTTGTCATTAATTGTGGAAAAAGCCAAGACTGTTTATCCGAACATCGAAGTCGTTACATATTCGCCGCCTTACAAGCCGGAATTTACCGATGAGGACAACAAAGCGATAATAAAAGCCATCAATGATGTCGACCCCGACCTGCTTTGGATAGGGATGACTGCCCCGAAACAGGAGAAATGGACTTACTCGCATTGGGATGAGCTGGACATACACTGCCATGTAGGGACAATCGGAGCTGTGTTCGATTTCTTTGCCGGGACATACAAGCGTGCCCCTCGTTGGTGGCAGGAACATTCGTTGGAGTGGCTATACCGTCTAATAAAAGAGCCCCGAAGAATGTGGAGGCGTTATGTCATCGGTAATCCTCTTTTTCTTTTGAACGTGAGGAGGGAGAAGAACACTTAAGTTGAAGTTATTCAAAAATTCGTCTCTTAAAAATTTGACTATGAAAGGAATAGTATTGGCCGGTGGCAGCGGAACGCGTTTATATCCTATCACCAAAGGTATCAGCAAGCAGCTTATCCCGATTTTCGACAAACCGATGATTTACTATCCGATTTCGGTTTTGATGCTGGCTGGCATCAGGGAGATACTTATTATTTCGACACCTTACGACTTGCCGGGGTTCAAGCGGCTGTTGGGTGACGGAAGCAACTTCGGGGTGAGGTTCGAGTATGCGGAGCAGCCTTCGCCTGACGGGCTGGCACAAGCGTTCATCATCGGGGAGAATTTCATCGGAAATGATAGCGTCTGCTTGGTATTGGGAGATAACATCTTCTACGGCGCAGGATTGAATGGTTTGTTGAAACAGGCTGTTATTGACGCGGAGAAAAACAATAATGCAACAGTGTTCGGTTACAGGGTGAGCGACCCAGAGCGTTACGGAGTAGCGGAATTTGATAAGGATGGTAATTGTTTGAGTATTGAGGAGAAACCCGAACATCCGAAAAGTAATTATGCCGTTGTAGGGTTGTATTTCTATCCGAACAAGGTTGTCGGGATTGCGAAAAATATCAAGCCGTCGGCACGTGGAGAACTTGAAATCACTACCGTAAACCAAGAGTTCTTAAAGGACAAGGAGCTGAAGGTGCAGACAATGGCTCGTGGCTTCGCATGGCTTGACACGGGGACCCATGATTCTTTGTCGGAAGCATCGACATTTATTGAGGTGTTGGAAAAACGGCAAGGATTGAAAGTTGCCTGCCTTGAGGGCATAGCTTACCGAAAGGGATGGATAACGGCGGACAAGCTAAGAGAGGTGGCACAGCCAATGCTGAAGAACGACTACGGGAAATACCTCATTTCAATTCTTGACGAGAAAGGAGATGACATAACGAACAACTTGGAGTATTGATTCTTATTTAAGAAGTAAAGTAGCAAGGAGAGAAGTGGTAAGTAGGAATGTTTTGCCACTTTTGTCCTTCATCAAAACATAAAACAATGGAAGTAATAAAGACAGACATAGACGGCGTGTTAATAATAGAGCCACGCATTTTTAGGGACGCACGAGGATATTTCTTCGAGAGCTGGTCGCAAAGGGAGTTCGACGAGAAAGTTGGACATTTGACTTTTGTTCAAGATAACGAGAGTATGTCTTCATATGGAGTAATGAGAGGACTGCATTTCCAGCGTCCGCCATATACACAAGCTAAGTTGGTGAGGTGCGTAAGAGGTAAAGTCCTCGACGTTGCGGTTGACATAAGGAAAGGCTCGCCCACATACGGAAAGCACGTTGCCGTTGAACTTACCGAGGACAACCACAGGCAGTTCTTCATCCCGAAAGGCTTCGCCCACGGTTTTGCGGTATTGAGCGAAACAGCTGTGTTCCAGTACAAGTGTGACGAGTTCTACCATCCCGAAGCGGACGGCGGCATAAGCATACTTGACGGCAGCCTTGGAATTGACTGGCGCATACCTACCGAGCACGCAATACTCAGCGAAAAGGACACGAAACATCCGCTATTGAAAGACTTTGACTCACCTTTCGTCTTTTAAAGGTAAAATGGTAAAAAAGTAAAAAGGTAAAACAAAGGTGAGAAGGTAAAAGGGTGAAAAGGTGAAAAAACAATCAACTATGAATTGCATTTCTACTTACTCCTCCTCTTCTTACTCCTTTACTCCCAAAACTACAAACATCATGAATATACTTGTAACAGGCGCAAACGGCCAGCTCGGCAACGAAATGCGCATAATAAGCAAAGACACGAACGACAGCTATACCTTTACGGATGTCGTAGAGGTTGAAGGCGTTGAAACGACAATCTTGGATATAACCGACGCCGAAGCCATAAAGAAGATAGTCAAGGAAAAGGATATACAGTGCATAGTCAACTGCGCCGCATACACAAACGTTGACAAGGCGGAGAGCGACGAAGCGTTATGCTGGAAGCTCAATGCCGATGCACCGAAGCTATTGGCGGAAGTTATGAAGGAAGTCGGAGGACTGCTCGTGCAGATTTCGACGGACTATGTTTTCGGCGGTGACCCTTACAATACGCCTTGCAAGGAAGACCAGAAAGGAACACCTACAGGAGTCTACGGTAAGACAAAACTCGAGGGCGAGAAGAACATAGAGGCGGTAGGCTGCGATTACGTAATCATCCGCACCGCCTGGCTTTACTCTGAATTCGGAAAGAACTTCGTTAAGACCATGCTCAATCTCACTGCCACAAAACCAAAACTGAATGTCGTTTTTGACCAGGCAGGTACACCGACCTACGCTTATGACCTGGCCTTAGCCATAAAAACTGTGCTTGAGGATTATGCACAAGAAACTTCCAAACAGGGCTACAGCAAGACCGGCATCTATCATTTCAGCAATGAGGGCGTATGCTCATGGTACGACTTCACGAAGAAAATAGCCGAATTGGCAGGAAACACCGTCTGCGACATCCAGCCCTGCCACAGCGATGAGTTCCCAAGTCCGGTGACACGCCCAGCTTATTCTGTACTGGACAAGACAAAGATTAAGCAGACCTTTGGACTGAATATACCCTATTGGACAGACTCACTAAAAGTCTGCATGGGGAATATGGGTGCAATCAAATAATCAACCATTCTTTAAAGAAGCAACAAAATGGATTTCAAGAGAAACATCATCATAACTGGCGGTGCCGGCTTCATCGGCAGTCATGTGGTTCGCCTTTTCGTGAACAAGTATCCGGAGTATCGTATCATCAACCTTGATAAGCTGACCTATGCAGGCAACCTGGCTAACCTCAAGGATATTGAGAATAAAGAGAACTATGTCTTTGTAAAGGCTGACATCTGTGACTACGAGGTGGTGAAAGACTTGATAGTGAAGTACAACGTAGACGGCATCATCCACCTCGCAGCCGAGAGTCACGTGGACCGTTCCATCAAAGACCCGTTCACCTTTGCACATACCAATGTCATTGGTACGTTGACTTTATTGCAGGCTGTCAAGGAATACTGGGAGAGTCTGCCCGAGAAATACAAAGGTAAGCGTTTCTACCACATCTCTACGGACGAGGTGTATGGTGCGTTGGAGTTGACCAATCCCGAGGGTATTGAGTCTCCGTTTAGCACAAAGGCAAGTTCTGAGCATCACCACGCCTACGGCACTGAGTTCTTCACCGAGGAAACGAAATACAATCCACATTCGCCATATTCCGCCTCTAAGGCCAGCAGTGACCACTTCGTGCGTGCCTTCCACGACACCTACGGAATGCCGACCATCGTGACAAATTGCTCGAACAACTATGGGCCGTACCAGTTCCCGGAGAAGCTAATCCCTCTGTTCATCAATAATATCCGCCATCGCAAACCGTTGCCTGTCTACGGCAAAGGAGATAATGTGCGCGACTGGCTATATGTAGAAGACCATGCACGCGCAATAGATTTGATTTTTCACGAGGGCAAGGTAGCCGACACATATAATATCGGTGGCTTCAACGAATGGAAGAATATTGACATTATCAAGGTGGTGATTAAGACCGTTGACCGCCTGCTTGGTCGCGCAGAGGGAGAAGATATGGGCTTGATAACCTATGTTGCCGACCGAAAAGGTCACGATATGCGCTATGCCATCGATTCACGCAAGCTCCAAAGAGAACTTGGTTGGGAGCCGAGCCTCCAGTTTGAAGAAGGAATTGCGAAGACTGTGCGTTGGTATCTTGACAACCAAGAGTGGATGGATAATGTTACGAGCGGCGACTATCAAAAGTACTACAAAGACATGTATAGTTTGAGGGAATTGAATATAAGTGTATGGCCCAACACGAAATAATGAAAATAGTATATTAATAAGAGTTATGAGAAAAGTAGCATTGATTACTGGTGTTACCGGTCAGGACGGTTCTTACCTGTCTGAATTTTTGATGTCAAAAGGTTATGATGTGCATGGAATTATCCGTCGCTCGTCGGTGGACTACAGGGAAAGAATTGCCCATTTGGAAGGCCAGCCCAACTTCCACCTCCATTTTGCCGACTTGGGTGACTCTATGTCGATTGTAAAGGTGGTGGACAAGGTGAAACCTACCGAGATCTATAACCTTGCCGCACAGAGCCATGTACAGGTGAGCTTTGACTCGCCTGAGTTCACAGCTGATGTGGACGCCACGGGCGTGCTCCGCGTGCTGGAGGCCGTGCGTGCCTGCCATCTGGAGGACACCTGCCGCATTTATCAGGCTTCCACCTCAGAGCTTTATGGCAAGGTGGAGGAAGTTCCTCAGAACGAGAATACGCCGTTCCACCCTTATAGTCCTTATGCCGTGGCCAAGCTTTATGGTTACTGGATTGTGAAAGAGTATCGTGAGGCTTACAATATGTTCTGCTGCTCGGGCATTCTGTTCAACCATGAGAGTGAGCGTCGGGGCGAGACTTTCGTTACGCGAAAGATTACACTTGCTGCAGCACGCATTGCACAGGGGAAGCAGGAGAAGCTCTATCTTGGTAACCTTTCGTCGCTTCGCGACTGGGGCTATGCCAAGGATTATGTGGAGTGCATGTGGCTAATTCTTCAGCATGAGAATCCTGAAGATTTCGTGATTGCCACAGGAGTTCAGCACAGTGTACGTGAGTTCTGTCAACTGGCATTCCGTTATGCAGGCATTGAACTGGAGTTTGAGGGCGAGGGCGAAAACGAGAAGGGCATCTGTGTGTCCGGTCCCGAGAACCTTGTTGGCAAAACACTTGTTGAGGTATCTAAGGACTTCTATCGCCCGACTGACGTTGTGAACCTCTGGGGGGATCCCACCAAGGCGAAAGCAAAACTCGGTTGGAATCCACAGAAGACATCTTTCGAGGAACTTGTGCGCATCATGGTGGATTATGACATGCACAAGGTGGCAGCTGAGGATGCGAGCGAGAAGGTGCGCAAGATGAACCTTGCCGAATATCTTGAGAAGGGTATTGTAAAATAACAAATCTTTGTTCCGTCGGATTTTCAGTCCGGCGGAACTTAGCATTAATGCATTATGGAAAAGAACGCAAAGATATATGTTGCCGGCCACCGTGGAATGGTTGGCTCGGCCATTGTGCGTGAGCTGGAGCGTCAGGGATATACAAACATAATCACTCGCACGCACAAGGAACTTGACCTGACAAGGCAGGAGGCCGTGGAGGCTTTCTTCGCTGATGAGAAGCCAGAGTATGTGTTTCTCGCCGCTGCCAAGGTGGGCGGCATCGTTGCCAATGAGTCTGCGCTGGCGGATTTCATGTACGATAACATGATATTGGAGATGAACGTCATCCACGCGGCTTGGAAGAACGGTTGCAAGAAGTTGGAGTTTCTTGGTTCGTCGTGCATTTATCCTCGAATGGCGCCTCAGCCTATGAAGGAGAGTTGCCTGCTCACTGGTGAACTGGAGAAGACCAACGAAGCTTATGCTTTGGCGAAGATTAGCGGACTTAAGTATTGCGAGTTTCTGAACCGTCAGTACGGTACCGACTACATCAGCGTGATGCCTACCAACCTCTATGGCCCGAACGACAATTATCACCCCGAACACAGCCACGTGTTGCCAGCACTTATCCGCCGATTCCACGAGGCAAAGGAGGCTGGCGCAAAGAGCGTTACCTGCTGGGGCGACGGTTCTCCGTTGCGTGAGTTTCTGTATGTAGACGACCTTGCGAATCTCTGTGTGTTCCTGATGAACAACTACAGCGGAAACGAGACAGTCAATGCCGGTACTGGCAAGGAGCTCACTATCAAGGCTCTGACGGAACTGGTGGCAAAGGTTGTTGGCTACGATGGTGAAATCCGTTGGGACACTACGCGGCCAAACGGTACGCCACGCAAACTTCTCGACGTATCAAAAGCCACAGCCTTGGGCTGGACATATAAGACGGAGCTCGAAGACGGCATCCGCCTTGCATATCATGACTTCCTTACTAATCCGATGAGGGCAGAAAGGTAATATAAATATGCAACTTGTTCTTTTATCCGGCGGCTCAGGCAAACGCCTGTGGCCGCTTTCAAACGATTCTTATTCAAAGCAGTTTCTGCGTCTCCTGCCTGCACCAGACGGTGGTGAAGAGTCGATGGTTCAGCGGGTAGTGCGCCAGATAAAATCGTCTGCGCTTGGGGCAGACATAACGATAGCTACCGGCGAGTCTCAACGTGATGCCATTAGCTGCCAGCTTGGTGATACCGTGGGTGTTGTGACAGAACCCGAACGCCGCGACACTTTCCCTGCAATTGCTTTGGCATGCCTTTATCTTTCCAAGCAAAAAGGTTGTGCTGCCGACGAACCGGTGGTCGTTATGCCAAGTGACCCATATATTGATGATAGCTATTTCGATGCTATTGGCCGGATGGTTGAGGCTGTGAAGGATGATGTTGCCAATCTGGTGCTCATGGGAATCCGTCCTGATTATCCTTCTACTAAATTTGGTTATATTGTACCAGAGGCGGCTTCCGGCAGCAATGTAGCCGGCGCGATGAGGGTGAAGCGTTTTACGGAGAAGCCGACAGCGGAGAAAGCCGTTGAACTTATATCTCTGGGAGCCTTATGGAATGGGGGTGTATTTGCTTTCCGACTTGGTTACCTTCTTGAAATTATTTCCAAATATGTGGACTGTGGCCATAGCTTTGATGAGTTGCGTTCGTGCTATTCTTGTTTTCCGAAGATTAGTTTCGATTATGAGGTGGCTGAAAAGGCAGACTCTGTTGCTGTTGTGCCATTTGCCGGGGTATGGAAGGATCTTGGCACATGGAATGCATTAAGCGAGGTTCTTGGCAGTAGCACTATCGGTAAATCTACACTCGACTCGGCTTCTGTAAATACTCATGTGGTAAACAGACTCGGTATACCGTGTCTTTGTATTGGGGCCAAGAACTTGGTTGTTGCTGCCAGTCCTGACGGAATTCTCGTTGCAGACAAGGACTGCTGTGAGTCAATCAAGCCTTATGTTGAGCGCCTGTGTGCACGCCCGATGTTTGAGGAGCGCCGCTGGGGAACATATAAGGTGCTTGAACACCATAATGGTGGAGAATCAAACTCCGATACGCTTGTTAAGCACATTTTCCTCAATGCGGGTAAAAACATTAGCTATCAAGCCCATAACCATCGCTCAGAGGTTTGGACATTTATTGAAGGCGAGGGCGAACTGATGCTTGATGGTGAGGTAACAACGGTTCGTAGGGGTGATGTTGTCAATATTGCAGTCGGGCAAAAGCACGCCGTACGGGCGGTGACAGATCTTCGTTTTGTTGAAGTGCAACTAGGCTCTCCTCTTATTGAAGAGGATATTGTGAGATATGAGATGTCTTGGCCTGTTCAAAAAGGATAGTAACTGCAATAGAACTAATATGACCACCAAAAAATTGAAAGGCGCGATATGCGAGACGATGCAGTACATAGGCATCATAGCATTGTCCTGCCTTTCTGGTTTGTGGTTGGTGATTAGGCAACAGGAAGAGGTTGGTGTGAATTGTGTTTGTCTTGTTTTATAACATAATGCGTATGACAAATGAAGAGAAATGTATATTATGGTGAATACACGTTGAAATATTGGATAGAATTGATGATGAAAGGTAATATTAAACTGCCACAGTATCAAAGATTTTTTGTATGGGACAAGGGGCGTGTACAGAAACTCATCAATTCTATCAAGGGTGACTTTTTTGTGCCTCCTGTTACTATTGGCCTTTTCAAGGAAGGTGATAAGTCGGTAAATTACATACTTGATGGACAACAGAGACTGACAAGTATTCTCCTGGCGTATTTGGAATTATTTCCCAAGAAAGAAAAAGATATCAAAGCTGACATTGATTTATTCGCCGATGAAAATGACGACAATAATGACGATGACATTCTTGAAAACATACAAGAATGGACTTTCATGAAATTGACAGAGTTGGGGAAAAGCAAGGCGGAAATATTGGACAATTGTGACGAAAGGCTTTACGAGTCAGTAAAATATGGTAATTCGAATAGCTTCTTTTATAAGAAATACCTTGGATTTACTTATATCGTGCCCAATGAGAATGATGAAAGCGCACAACAAAAGTTTTATTCTTCCGTATTCAGAAACATTAATCAACAGGGAGAGAAGTTATTGCCTATCGAGAGCCGCAAGTCGTTGTATTATTTACGAACAGACCTAAATGGCTTTTTCGAGCCAAGTTTCGCCAACATACGGGTAAATAATACAAGAATGGATTTCGTGAGATACCTAGCCTTGTTGTTCCAATATCATAAATGCAAGAATACAAATAAAGTTTCGAAAGGATATCCGTACAAGAAGTCGGAAGACTATTATGAAAACTTCATTTATTCCATTGTGGGTGAAAGGCCGTTAGATACGTTTGAAGATTTCAGAAATGTATTTCCTGAAGGCTATGATGATGATTTCAAAAAACTTGAACGCACTATTACGGCTGTTTTTCCACAAAAGTTCACATCGGTGATTGATTTGGACATGTATATGTTTGGAATGGCCTATCAAATCCTATTCATGAAAAATCAAATCGATTTAAGCCGGAAAGATGAATTAGTTCAGCATATAAACGATTGCATAGAAGAAATGAAAAATGTTGATGGGCATAAAAAGAACCCATCTTTCTTAAGATTTATGCGCTCGCGGATTCAAAGATCAATTGAAATTTATGAAACCTATGCAGTTGCACCATAGTCTTTTCATCAAAACTCCAATTGTACAGGTATTGGAAAAAGCCTTAGCTGCTTGTCGAACGATAGGTGATGGCATAGAGGCATATCCTTTGGGTGACTATATTCTGCCATCTGTATTTCTAAACTTGACTGGGTTTCAAGAACAGAAGCTTAGATGCATTTGTTGGGATGCGGCTACCATAGATTATGAGTTCAGAAGAGACTGGATTAGTGATGTAGGGAAGTTGGGAGAATACTCGTCTTACGATGCTAAAAATCTGGTGTATAAGAAGTTGTCAGGGAAATTAGATAAGAAGCTCTGTGATAATTATACCCAAAGTTCTTTGTTTACAGACTCGAAGAAGAGAGCTATCATAGATAAGGTTTTCCGTTGCATGGATGATATTTTGCAAGAAACTATCATGGTAAAATGGAAATCGAAAGATTATGTTGAATATCTCATATGGAGAAGGAAATTGAAATCTTTTCATTTCGCAAAAGATGCTTTGCTGGATGAATGTCTTAAAAATGTGTACGACTCTCTTTATAAAGGCCGAAACAGATTCGCGCACAATACGGTTTCCTACCAGGAGAACTTACCTTCTCTCCGAGAATTATCAAACCAAGAGATTATAGTTGACAACTTTTTCTGCTGGTTTACTTTGCTAATGCTCATAGACGAAATCTTCATTTGTTTGTATGATGCATTTTTAGAGATGCTTGGAATTTTGTAAAATGCCGTCAAAAGAGGAACTCACAAAATTGACCGTTTCATTCTATGACAATGTAAGAGTGCCCAAACGGCTTGATATGTCAGTCGGTAGAATTCTGAATGGAATCCGTCGGTGCGCTTACGGTAAAGTCATAAATGATGCTAGGGTATGTCTTAAGAAAGGCGACAAGGATGGTTATGACAGACAGAAGGAGAGTCTACCTGCTGTCACATTCTGTGGCACATTCAATTTTGGCCATAGGGCAGAAGAGTGCAATCACTACAACTGTCTATTGGTTATTGACATTGACAAGTTGGAAGAAGACGAAATGGAAAAGACTAAGTCAATATTGGCAGAAGACCCCTATGTGAGTGCTTTTTGGACATCACCCTCAGGTAATGGATTTAAAGGCCTTGTACACCTGCAATATGACGAAAGACTTTTCTCCTATGATATTAAGGACCGGCACAAGATGGCTTTTAAGCAGGTTTTCAAATATCTATTATCAGAATATGCAATAGAATTAGACAAGAGTGGTTCCGACATAAGTCGTCTCTGTTTCATGTCGGCAGACAAGCACCTCACCGTGAAAGAGTACGCGAAATCTTTTTTTGTTGAAATGCCAACCATTATCGAAGATAAAATCAAGAATGGAAGAGGAAACAAGGCAACTATTATCAAACATATCGCAGCGAATGATTGGAATCACATATATGGAAAAGCAACCAACTACAAATTCAACAAACAGAACCGAGAACAGTTGCTTTATTTATTGAGAAAACTAAAGAAACGCAAGCTCAGCATAACTGATAGTTGGGAAAACTGGGTAAAAGTGGCTTTCGCCATCGCTTCTAGTGTCCATCCGGAAAAGGGGAGAGAACTATTCCTGAACTTTTGCCGGTTGGACGGTGCAAGACATGACGAGGCTAAAAGTGAGCATTTAATATGGGATGCATATCGCAATAATCAAGGCAAATGTACCCTAAGTACCATCATATACTTGGCAAGGCAGAAAGGTGTCGTGCTGGACAGGTAAGACTGTGCATAATGCACGGTGTGTTTTGGCATGAGAAAATGAATAGAGGGATGCCAACCATCATGCCGCTAACTGGCAATTCATCTCTTCCGAACTTTATTCATATTATGGCTAATTAATCTTGGCTGTAAACGCAGGTCTTAGTAGCATTTTTCTAGCCTATGTCAAGTATTTCATTCATCGACAGGGATAAAGTAGTAATGACGCTCATCAAGGAGCGTTGTAAGTTGGCGGATAAACAAGCAGAGATTAATCAACATGAAGAGTTCTTGAGTCGCCAGTGTGTCAAAAGCAAGGGTAATCGGTATTTGGAGCGTGACATCTATAAGATGTTCCCTCCGAGGCGAGAATGGTGTTCTTTAGGGAAACGCAGGCAGCAACTGGATTCCGTGAAAAGGAATGAATACAGGCTAAAATACACATATTTGCAGGCGAAGCGGGTAAAGTGTGAAGAGAATTGGTATCTGAAACTTTGCGAATACGCTGATAAGGTTGTCAAAATGGCAAACACGCAAACAGGGAGCATACCACCACCCAAAGTCGCGGTCATAGAGAAGAAGAGGGATGCGAATGATAAAAAAGTCCATTACCGCCCGATATGTACTTTTCCCAGTGAGATAAAGATTGTGCTTTCCCTATTGAATAAATTTCTTTCCCGGATTTTGGACGACTATTTTTTTGACTGCTCGTATGCCTTTCGTACAAAGAAGATGGGGTTTAAACTTCAGCACTTGAATGCGGTCAATGCCGTGCGAGAATATCGTAAAAAACACGAATGTGATGCTCTTTATGTGGCAGAGTGTGACATGAAGAAATTCTATGATACTATCAGCCATGATTTAATCAAGGAAAGATTTTCCATATTGCTCGGACGTGCAGTACGGGATGGGAAAATACTTTCCTACGAAGCCAGGGTGGTCAAGAATTGGGTCTATATGTACGTGGACTGCTTTGACTTCAGGAAGAATGTGCATATGAACAACCAAAAGCCATCTACCGACAAGTTTTGGAATTTGCATGTCAAAGATGCTGCATCATGGAAATGTCAAATCGATTGGGTGGATGAATTATCGAAAATTAAAGGCAACAAGATAAGAGGAAAGGTTGGTGTGTCGCAAGGTGGGGCTTTATCGGGTTTAATAGCCAACATTGTAATGCACAATGTTGATAAAGTCGTGTTGAGGAACATAGGGGAGGAAGATATCTTGTATTGTCGTTTTTGCGATGACATGATAATGGTAGGTACAGATAAAGAAAAAATTTCCGCCGTGTTCAAGGCTTATGAAAGAGCGATACACAGTTCAAAGTTGTTTTCTCATTCCAATATGATGAGTGTAAAACGTGCTAGTGATTTCTGGGATGGTAAAACGAGAGGGCCATACGAGTGGGGAATAAAAGGTAAAGACACATACCCCTGGATTACATTTGTAGGGTTTGACATTAATTGGCGTGGTGATATGCGTATACGTAAGCCGTCATTCAAAAAACATTTAAAAAAGCAATATGAAATTGCGAATGAACTGTTGTTGCCATATACGAAAGGGCAAAGACCAAGATATAGTGCAGATACAATTATGTCAAGTTTGTACAGCAGGCTGATTTGTATGAGCATTGGGCGAGTGAATCTATGGAACTATAAGCATTTTGACAATAAATGTAGTTGGATGAGTGCCTTTTCCATATTAGATGAAAACCCATGGAGCGTCTCCCAAATGAAACGATTGGATGGCCACAGAAATGCTATTCTGAAAAGGGCGCGCGAAGTACTAACTAAATTGGATTGCCCTGCCGTAAAAAAGAAGGACAATAGTCACCAAAGTGGAGAGGGAGGTTGTTATAACTTTTATGGTAGTCCGTACAGCTATTATGGACAATGTTTTGTATATAAATAATGAATGGAAAATACTATATATAGGTAGGCAATGGAGCTTCCTCAAACGACTAATGAAATAATCTTATGGCTTGCCTTAAGAGATATCATATACTCATATTCTCTAATTCTTAATCCATATGCAAGATTATAATTTTCTCTTTTTTCTCTCATTATATCTTTAAAGTCACCAGAAGGCACATAAATTCCATTTTTAATATTTAAATGATTCGGTAAGTACTCAAGCTCTATATAACAAGTTCTGTTCACAATATCATTATCCTTTGGCACATTGAAAAACATCAAATTCGATTCTACCTCGATACTTATTTTTTTATCAATCTCATCAATATAAATTTCTAAAATAGCAGCTCCACTTTCATACATATATTTATCCAAATATGAATCTCCGCTAATCCTTATTATTTCTTTAAATAGTTTATCTGTCTGTTTCATGTCAAAAGTTTATTTGGCTATTATAATCAGCATCACTGCGAGTACGAGGAAGCCGAGGTAACCGATGCTTGGTCTAATTCTTGTGACAACATGGGCTGTTCCCAATACCGTTCAAGTTTATCATTCAGTATGTCGCACACTTTACCGACTGATACAAGAGTATTCAAAATTCCGGTGTTTTTGCTACCTCCGGTCAAGTAATCTGCCCTTATGATTTTAGCACTTCTTGTTTTTGTTATGACAAACATCTCAACATGTTGAAAAGGAATAATCTCATATTTCATCCTTGCCGGTATCAGATATTCGAGGCGGTCATCAAATATCCTTGCAAGCGGTTTGTGCATCGCAATCAATATAAGCCAACCTATCCCAACAATGACACCGAATGAAAAAAACGCTATCCCAATATAACCTATGTATTTATCTACATCGACACGAGGATAGTTTTTCATAAAGAACCCTCCAACAACAAACAACAAGCTGGTCAGTGTAAGACCAATCACTCGCCATATACTTGGGTATACGTCAATTCGTTTATCTGTCAGTTTCATTGCTTGTAAGGAGTTCGAACATCATTATCATTATTGACGAAATTGCTAACACAATCAACGCTCCGATTATTGCATGCAAAGATGCTACGCCCACAGTTTCAAGGTCGTTGGATATGTTGTTAAACCATAGAAAGCCCCGCATCTGATTGGCCCATATCGTTGAAAACAGAAGATTTGAACAGCATACCAATGACGATGTAATGTTGTGGGATAACTTAAATATTGCATATCCGAATACAATCTGAAATATCGGCAGTGTAAGGCATACCGCGCTTCATTCATAAAATGCCGAAGTATAACCAATTTGAAGATATGTGATAACACATATCACAAACAGTCGGACAACAGATTTACGTTTGCCTCTATTTCCTTTAATCAGGATTGCCAAACTTATCAACAGGGCTAATGCCAAATCAATAAACACCCGTATTCGCATACTGATTTCATCCTCATTGGCTTTTGGAACTGCGTAAAGCATTATCATCGCCTCCATCAGAAGCAATCCGACTATAATAAAGACTATTTTCTTCCACTTTTCCATACACCTTATGTTATTGTCCGTGCCGCAAAGTTAATACAATTCCCGCTAAAACCATGCGTAAAGTGCTTGAACTGAACTGAAAAACTGAAATCTTATCCTTCTTTGGCGTGACTCTGCTGCTTCGGCCTCATTTCCCAGCCTGCCCCCTTCTGTTTTGGCTACTAATTAACGTAGTTTGTACCTCGCTTGTTTCTTGAATTGGATATAGAGTTGATTCTCTGCAATGGTAAGCAATTCATTGACAATTGATTATCGTTAATTGACCATCTGTATAAATAACAAACAAAAAGGAGATGCCTTTTAGCCACCTCCTCTTTGAAATTTTACTTCCACGCCCTGAACATCTTATCCCCAATATTCTGCGACACATATTGCATTGGCAGCTTTGCATAAATTTCAGTTGTCTTTATTGAGGTATGCCCCATCATAAATTGTAACACCTCTTTGGATATACCTTGTCCGAGAGCCACCGTACAGGCAAATGTGTGCCGGAAGCAGTGTGTGGTTAATGGGAAAGAACAATTGAGAGCCAAGCCTATACCTTTTAGGAACTGGTTGTATTTCTGATTGGAGGTTATTTCCATCTTGTAATTGTTACGTTCCAATATCTTTCGTGTGATTGGCAGGACTGGAGTAACAAACTCGTTTCCAGTCTTTATACGATGTCCGTCAATGTAATCTTTGCCGTCAATGGTGACAATGTGCTGTTCATAATCGAACGATTTGGCATCGCTGTATGCCATGCCTGTAAAAGTCTGGAAGAGGAAGAAGTCAAGATACCTGTTCATTATGGCATCCGTGCTTTCTTCCCGCATACGGATTCGCTTTTTCAGTTCATCAAGATACGACAGCAATTATTTTGCCCGGCATTTCTTCTCTTTCACCCATTCATTGAATGTACTGGGCGAATATATGAATAGCCCATAACCGAAAGCATAAATGCTATTTAACGTGAGTTCGACGAATTCAAAACAAAGCAAGCTGTGTGTCAAATGTAC
>ERZ791905.599-NODE-599-length-33303-cov-18.201666_pt1 | contig 33303 bp, 40 predicted proteins | sample MGYA00510147_ERZ791905 | MGnify/ENA primary metagenome ERZ791905 (study PRJEB30046, sample SAMN00792084) | human gut metagenome | study: EMG produced TPA metagenomics assembly of the A metagenome-wide association study of gut microbiota in type 2...
GATTTGAATCTATGCCCAATTAACAACCGTCAGGGAATTGTAATTGATGGTGAAGATTCAAAGGTTATTTGCAAAGACTAATTTGAAAATTCCAGTTTGTCAACTACAAGTGACATTGAAAGAGTCAGCCCATTCAAGGTGCTGGCTCTTTCAAAAATTCCATTCTAATAAATTGCATGATAACTTAGAGTAAAAATGAATACCCATTAGCCGGAAATGAATAGAAAATGAATAAAAGTGTGGTATTTCGTATAATTATGAGTTAGTATGCATCAGACACACTTTTGTAAAAAGGGAGTAAATTAAATAATGCATAAGATTATCAAGTAGTTCATCCGCATGCTCCGCAACATTTATTTTATATGCCATACTTCGCCCTCATTTCTCTAAGCGCAGTTCTGGCATCCTTTACCTGTCCTGCCTCTATTTGCTTTTCAGATATTTCAATATCTCTGTACATAGCAATCTGTCTCATGGTTGACTCATAAGTCTCCATGCTCATAATTACCATATCTCCATATCCATTTTTCGTAACATAAATTGGTTCCTCTGCTTTATGACACATATCAGATATCTCTGATGTATTCTTCAAATCTTTAATTGGAATTATTTGTGGCATAATGTACACCTCCTATTTACGGTCTAATTATACCATAATTATGTCTTTTTCAATTTAATTATCACGTAAAGTGAAATTTTTAATTTTTAATTTCTATGTCCCTATTTACATTTGTGTGTCTGATGTATCAACAGTATAATTATACATTTCACGAATTACGTATGCAATTAGAAAATCAAGTAGTCCAAATTCCATAAAATGAAATTTTAGGGCAAATTACAGACATTGGCTTGGCTGTAGTATTTTTAAACAACGTGTGTTAGACTACTGTTATACAAATCAGAGTTTGGAGGTACACGATGATAATAAAAATTGTTACAATTTCACTGATGGCAGTGTTCTACATCTGCTATTTTGCAAAGCTGATTAGTCAGAAAAAGCAAGGCATAAAGACAGATCAATTAGGAAAAGGAAAAGAGGGATTTGTCAAATTTATAGAAGTGGCTCTTAAAATAATCACATATTTGCTTCCTGTAATACAGATTATCAGTATTGTGTTTTATTCGGGAACAGCACATATTGTGTTGCAATTTACAGGAGTTGTAATAACAATGTTCGGTGTACTTGCTTTTATTGTTTCTGTTACACAAATGAAGGAGAATTGGAGAGCAGGTGTGCAAAAAGAAGAAAAGACCAGTTTGGTAACAACGGGCATCTATTCTATTAGCAGAAATCCTGCATTTTTGGGTTTTGATTTAATGTATATAGGAATATTGTTTTCGTTCTTTAATTGGTTCCTTTGCTTTGCCACAGGTTTTGCAGTGGTATTTTTTCATTTGCAGATAGTCAATGTAGAGGAAGATTTTTTGATAGAAGCATTTGGAAATGAGTACCTGCAATACAAATTAAAAGTATGCCGATATTTAGGAAGAAAAAGATAACTTGAAGTTCTTGGGACTAAAGCCAATATAAATAATACTAGACAGATTTGTCCAATAGCGTAAATACGGCATTTTCTCGCTTTGTGTCGTGTTATGTTTAGTAGAATAATATTACTCTGTCAATGAAAGGAGGAAACAGTATGGATCAGAAAAAGATTGGACGTTTCTTAAAAGAACTTAGGAAAGAAAAGAATATTACACAGGAACAGCTTGCTGAAAAGATAAAAGTTTCAGGCCGAACGGTTTCTAGATGGGAAACAGGTTCTAATATGCCTGATATTAGTTTGTTGGCTGAATTGGCTGATTTTTATGATGTTAGTATACCTGAAATCATTGGTGGAGAAAGGAAAAGCGAGAATATGAATGAAGAAATAAAAGAAACAGTATTGAAATTATCTGATTATACAGAGACAATTAATCAAAAAATTAAAGGAAAGTTATTTGTACTTACGGTTATTGCAATAATAGGAATGATTGCGTTTGTGATTATTGAATTTACAGGACTAGATACACCTGGAAGTGTCTATGAAAGAGTAGCAAGTGCAGGTCTTGGGTTAGATTGTGGTATGTTAATAGTCCTTGCAATGTATCTTTCTGGACTTTTAGGAAAGATTAAGGCAAGACGAAAAATGAAACGATAGTACAACTGTAAATAAAAAGTCTGATAGACCGTAAAATTCTAGTTTGACGGAGTAATAGATATGAAAATCCGAGAAGTGAATGAGAATAAAAAGCAATTTATAGCATTATTGTTATTAGCTGATGAGCAGGAAAATATGATTGATCACTATCTTGAAAAAGGTACTATGTATGTACTTGAAGATGGTAATGTAAAAGCTGAATGTGTCGTTACTGATGAAGATAATGGAATACTTGAAATTAAAAATATTGCAGTTGATCCTCAGAATCAAGGACAGGGCTATGGGAAAGCATTGATTGACTTCCTTGTAAGTAAATATTCAGATGAATATTCTATTTTGCAGGTTGGAACAGGTGACAGCCCGTTGACCGTACCGTTTTATGAAAAATGCGGATTTGTCCGATCTCACAATATTCCGAATTTCTTTACGGACAATTATGACCACCCAATTTATGAGTGTGGTGTACAGTTAATAGATATGGTATATTTGCAAAGATGTTTATAACTTCCAGTTTGTCAATTACAGGTGACATTGAAAGAGTCAGCCCATTCAAGATGCTGGCTCTTTCAAAAATTCCATTCTAATAAATTGCACGACAACTTAAAGTAAAAATGAATACCCATTAGTAAGAAGTGAATAGAAAAATGAATAAAAGAGTGGTGTTTCGTATAATTATGAGTTAGTATGCATCAGACACACTTTTGTAAAAGGGGAGATTTCTATTTACTCTTCCATTCTTGTTTTTCTTATAGACTCTAATACTTGACTCTCCAAAGTATCCTAATACCCACAACAAAGAATGTACCTTGGCACATTCTCGCACCTGCGGCGGTCGCTTGCGACATCTACCTTATACGCCGCAGTGCGCATCCTCGCGAAGCGTTTTTTACTTTACAGGAAAGCAATTTCCTGTAAAGCAAGAAAAAAGCAATCCTTTGACCTAATCAAAAGACCGCTTTTCTTAATTCTTACTAATTCTTATTAATTCTCATTCATCTTAGCTAATTTTGCTGCCTGGTCTGCTGCAATCAGAGCATCTAAGATTTCCTGGATGTCACCATTCATGATTTTATCCAGTTTATAAAGGGTAAGATTGATTCTGTGGTCGGTTACACGTCCCTGTGGGAAGTTATAAGTACGAATCTTCTCCGAACGGTCACCGGTACCAATCTGGCTTCTTCTGGCTTCTGCTTCTGCATCATGCGCCTTCTGGCATTCTATGTCGTATAATTTAGCACGCAAAAGGGCAAATGCTTTCTCTTTATTCTGAAGCTGTGATTTCTCTGTCTGGCTGTAGATTACAATTCCGGTTGGATAATGAGTCAGACGAACCGCAGAGTCTGTGGTATTGACACACTGTCCTCCATTTCCGGATGCACGCATAACGTCGATTCGGATATCTTTTTCATCAATCTGGACATCAACTTCTTCTGCCTCCGGCATTACTGCTACTGTAATGGTAGACGTATGGATACGTCCGCCGGACTCTGTCTCAGGTACACGCTGTACACGATGTACACCAGATTCATATTTCATAACAGAGTAAGCACCCTGTCCGGTAATCATGAAAGTAACACTCTTCATTCCACCGATTCCGATTTCTTCGCATTCCATCGTCTCAACTTTCCAGCGTCTGCTCTCTGCATAATGGACATACATACGGTAAATCTCAGCTGCAAACAAAGCTGCCTCATCTCCGCCGGCACCGGCACGGATTTCCACAATGACATTCTTATCATCATTCGGGTCCTTTGGAAGAAGAAGAATTTTCAGTTTCTGCTCTAATTCTTCTACTCTCGCCTTGGAATCATTTAATTCCTCTTTGGCAAGTTCTTTCATCTCTTCATCTGTCTCTTCGTCCAGCATTGCAAGAGAATCTTCAATATTCTGCTTGCACTGTTTATATTCTTTATAAGCTTCCACGATAGGTGTCAGATCACTCTGCTCCTTCATCAGCTTACGAAAACGTTCCGGATTATTTGCCACATCCGGTTCACTTAACTCACTCATCAACTCTTCATAACGAATCAATAAATCCTCTAAACGATCAAACATTTTAATTTCCTTTCCCTTTTACCACACGGTCATTTCGTGCAAGGTCTTTGATTACTTCAACTTCTGTAAATCCAGAGTTACGCATCAGCTCAGAGACTGCTTCTCCCTGGTCATAACCAATTTCCATGTAAACATATCCGCCAGGATTCAAATAATCCTTTACCTGTCCGGCAATCTTCCGATAAAAATCAAGACCATCCGCCCCGCCATCCAATGCGTTTTCCGGCTCAAAATCCCGTACCTCCGGCATCAGTGACAGAATCTCTCCTGTCGGTATATAAGGCGGATTCGCCATGATTACATCAAAAGTCTCGGTAATATTATCAAATAAATCACTGCGTATCCAGTCCGCATCCACTTCATGCATCTTTGCATTTTCTTTCGCTACCAGCAATGCAGTTTTCGAAATATCACTTCCAACACCGGTAAGTTCCGGTGCATTTTTCAACACACTGATTAATACACAACCAGACCCTGTACAAAGGTCTAATACTTTCATCCCCGGCTTTACAATCTTCAATACCTGCTCCACTAAAGTCTCGGTATCCTGCCGCGGTATCAGAACATTGGAATTTACTTTGAATCGAAGCCCCATAAATTCCTGTTCTCCAATAATATACTGTAACGGAATATGTTCAGCTCGTTTCTGTACTGCAATCTCATATTCTTTCTGAGCATCCTGTGTAATATCTTCTTCCCCGTGAACGTAGTAGTAACTGCGCTCAATCCTGCATACCATCTGTAAAAGATACCATGCATCCAGTGCGGCATCCGGCACTCCTGCATCTGTAAGACACTTTGTACCAAATTCCACTGCCTCTCTATAAGTCATATATTACGCCCTTTTCTTTTACATTTCGCTCAAATATTTTTTCCAGTCAAATACTGCTTCCACGGAAGCAATACCAACCTCAATCATAGAATCGTCCGGTTCTCTTGTAGTGAGCTTCTGTAACCATAATCCAGGTTTACTTAAGAAATTCACTACCGGATTATCACTTTTTCCGGCAAGCCGGATAAATTCATATGACACACCAGCAATCACCGGTATCAGCAGCAAACGAAGCACTACCTTCAAAATCCGGCTCTTTACATCAATAAATGCAAAGAAAATAATACTGATAATCATTACAAACAGGAGAAAACTTGTACCACACCGCTTATGCAGTCTGGAACTCTTTCTCACATTTTCTACATTCAGTTCCATTCCATGTTCAATGCAGTTAATGCATTTGTGCTCTGCTCCATGATACATGAATACACGCTGGATATCCTTCATTAAGGAAATTGAAGCTATATATGCCAAAAAAATCATCATTCGGATGACACCTTCAATCAGCGCCAGTGCCACATGGGATGTAATAAACTTCTGAAAAATCAAAGAAAGATAATATGGCAGAATCATAAAGATTCCAATGGCAAGCACAAAGGAAAATGCAACGGTAATACCCATTTCTGCTTTTTCTTTTTTTGCTGCTGCCTCTTTTGATAATTCTTTCTTTTTTGCTTTGGTATCTTCCTCATCCTCTTCAAAGAAAGATGCGGAATATGTAAGCGTTGATATTCCAAGCGTCAAAGACTCCACAAAACTTAACACTCCACGTAAAATTGGAATGTTCCGCAATGTCTTGTTTTTAATCAGTCCATAATACTCTTTGGTATCAACGGTAATCTCTCCATCCGGCTTCCGGACTGCCACGGCGTACTTTTCTTTATTTTTCATCATTACGCCTTCTAAAACTGCCTGTCCACCGATTCCCGAATATTTCATGTGTGACCTCTCTTCCTGTTTCTAAAAAAAGGTTGAGATTAGAAACCTCAACCTTATCTTTCAGTCACATTGTGCAATTTCTATTTCATGCCGTATTTCTTATTGAACTGCTCAATACGTCCACGAGCCTGGTTAGCTTTCTGCTGTCCAGTATAGAATGGATGGCATTTGGAACAAATTTCAACGTGAATATCCTCTTTGGTTGAACCAGTTACGAATGTGTTACCACAGTTACATGTAACTGTTGCCTGATAATAATCTGGATGGATTCCTTCTCTCATGTCTCTCACCTCTCATATATGAATTGCTTCGCAATTACGACATTTGTCTAATTTAAGTGCGATACTGTTTAGTTTCCGAATAAACAGCTTATTCATTGTAGCATAGGAAAAGCTGTTATGCAAGTGTTTTTAAACAAATTTTGTCTTTTTTACAGTCTGGATATATTCCCGGTTGTTTTTCGTCCGGACAAACATATTCAAGATGCTCTCAACCGCTTCATCGGTACGCATGCCATTGATTGCCTTACGCATAATAAATACGGCCTCCTGCTCTTCCTGTGTCAGTAAGAGGTCTTCTCTTCTTGTACCGGATTTTACAATGTCAATTGCAGGGAATACACGTTTTTCAGATAACTTACGGTCAAGCACCAGTTCCATGTTACCGGTTCCCTTAAATTCCTCGTAAACAACATCATCCATCTTGCTTCCGGTATCTACCAGTGCTGTTGCAAGAATCGTAAGGCTTCCGCCCTCACGCATATTACGGGCTGCACCAAAGAAACGCTTCGGCATATGGAGGGCTGCCGGATCAAGACCACCGGATAAGGTTCTTCCACTTGGCGGAACTGTAAGGTTATATGCTCTTGCAAGTCTTGTAATACTGTCTAAGAGAATCATAACATCCTTCTTATGTTCTACCAGACGTTTTGCTCTCTCAATTACCATCTCGGATACTCTCTTATGATGCTCCGGCAATTCGTCAAAGGTAGAATAAATAACTTCTACATTCGGTCCTTCAATTGCTTCCTTAATATCGGTAACTTCCTCCGGCCGCTCATCAATTAATAAGATAATCAGATGCATCTCCGGGTTATTCTGCTTTACTGCCTGTGCCACACCTTTTAATAATGTAGTCTTACCTGCTTTTGGTGGGGAAACAATCATTCCACGCTGTCCCTTACCAATCGGAGATACTAAATCTACAATTCGCATTGCCATTGCACTATGGCTTGTCTCAAGCCGGATTCTCTCATCCGGAAAAATCGGAGTTAAATCTTCAAAATTCTTCCGCTTTACAGCCTCTGACGGATGCAGGTCATTAATAGAAGTAATGTATAATAATGCAGAGAATTTTTCAGCCTGTGTCTTAATTCTGGTATTTCCGGTCACAATATCTCCGGTTTTCAGATTGAACTTACGAATCTGGGATGGAGAAACATAGACATCATGCTCTCCCGGCAGATAATTTTCACAACGGATAAATCCGAATCCATCCGGCATAACTTCAAGAATTCCATGTGCCTTCACACCGCTGTCTAAGTCCTTGTTTTCTTCTGCCACACGCTCCGTTTCATCTTTTTCCGAAATATGCTCATCCGGTGTATGTCTTACTGTGCTTCGACGCATCTCGCCCTCATGTCCCCTCGCTGCATTTTCCCGGTGCGGACGTTCTGCGCGATAAGTTCTGGTTTCTGCTACCTGCTCCGTAGTTTCTGTTGTACCTTCTGCTTCTTTCTTTGCTTCCTGCACCTTTGCTTCCTTTTCATCTTCCGCCAGCATAGCTTCTACTAATTCAGCTTTCTTTAAGGTAGAAATTCCTTTCATTCCCCTTGCTTTCGCCAGTTCACGCAACACTGCTGCAGAAAGACTTTCATACTTCTCTCTCATTCTATTCTCCTTACCTCTTGCTTATTTGATTATCTGCTAAATAATTGGGATTTCTTTTTGAAATAAAAATAATTGGAACGTAAGATTCGTCTTTTCGTATTATACAACAGTTTCTTTCAAATAGGAAGTCCTTTTTCTTGCTTTAAAAATTTTTTAATGATATGATACTAGACGGAAGTAATCAATGGCTAAGAAAAGGAGACGAACTATGGATACCAACGAAAAAGCAATTGAAATGCATAAAAAATGGAATGGAAAATTAGAAACCATCTCCAAGACACCGGTAAAGACCCGGGAAGATTTATCTATCGCATACACACCTGGTGTTGCGGCACCTTGCCGTATCATCGCAGAAAATAAAGAAGAAGCTTATACTTATACCATGAAAGCCAACACCGTTGCCGTTGTATCAGACGGAAGCGCTGTTCTCGGTCTCGGAAACATCGGACCGTACGCAGCCATGCCGGTTATGGAAGGAAAATGTGTACTGTTTAAAGAATTTGGAAATGTCAACGCTGTTCCAATCTGCCTTGACACACAGGATACCGATGAAATTATAAAAACTGTTAAAAATATTGCTCCAGGATTCGGCGGCATCAACTTAGAGGATATTTCCGCCCCACGTTGTTTTGAAATTGAAGAGCGTTTAAAGGAAATGCTTGATATTCCGGTCTTCCATGACGACCAGCATGGTACTGCTATTGTTGTTCTTGCCGGAATCATCAACGCTTTAAAAGTAACCGGAAAAGAAAAAGAAAACTGCCGCGTTGTTGTAAACGGTGCCGGTTCTGCCGGTGTTGCCATCACCAAACTGTTACTGACTTACGGCTTTAAAAATGTTATTATGTGTGACCGCATGGGAATCATCGGCAAAGATTATCCTGACTTAAACTGGATGCAGAAGAAAATGACCGAAGTTACCAACCTTTCCAATGAATCCGGTACCCTTGCCGATGCATTAAAGGGTGCTGATATCTTCGTTGGTGTTTCCGCACCGAATATCGTGACTCAGGAAATGGTTGCATCCATGAATAAAGATGCCATTCTTTTTGCCATGGCAAATCCTACTCCGGAAATCATGCCAGACCTTGCCAAAGCTGCAGGTGCTAAAGTGGTCGGAACCGGAAGAAGTGATTTCCCGAATCAGGTAAACAACGTCGTTGCTTTCCCGGGAATCTTCAAAGGTGCTTTAGAAGGACACGCTTCCCAGATTACAGAAGAAATGAAGCTTGCTGCTGCAAAAGCAATTGCAGGGTTAGTATCTGATGAAGAATTAAATGAAGACTTTATTATGCCGGAAGCATTTGACCCGCGTGTTGCCGAAGTGGTAAGCCAGGCAGTCAAATCACACATCCGCTAATGACAAACGACACGATTTCACTGTGGGGGGAGAAGCGCTACCACTCTCTGGACTACTATTTAAAAAATACCTATCACGAAAAGGTATACCGGATTGCATTAAATGCCGGACTCAGTTGTCCCAACCGTGACGGACGCTTAGATACCAGAGGCTGTATTTTCTGCTCTGCCGGTGGTTCCGGAGATTTTGCCGCCTCTCCCACACTTTCTATCACAGAGCAGTTAGAAACTGAAAAAAGGATTCTGAGAGCAAAAAGAAACTGCAACAAATTCATTGCATATTTTCAGGCATTCACGAATACTTATGGTTCTGTGGAACACCTGCGGGATCTTTATATGCAGGCAGTAAATGACCCGGATGTGGTTATTATTTCCATTGCCACAAGACCTGACTGTCTGCAGCCTGAGATTCTTTCACTGCTTGCCGAAATCAATGAAAAGAAAACCGTCTGGGTGGAACTTGGTTTACAGACAATCCATGATGACACCAGAGTGTTTACACGAAGCGGCTTTACTTATGAGACTTTTCAAAAGAGTCTCTTCGCCCTTCACGCCCTCTCTATCAAGGTGATTGTTCATCTGATTTTAGGACTGCCCCACGAAACAAGAGAAATGATGTCTGCATCCGTTCAGGCAATTGCAAATCTCCCGGTCTGGGGAATCAAACTGCAGCTGCTTCATGTATTATCCGGCACCGATTTAGCCGCTTATTACGAAAAGACGCATTTTCCGGTATTTTCCATGGATGAATACTGTGAAATGATTATTGACTGTCTGGAGCTTCTGCCGCCGGAAATGGTGATTCACCGGATTACCGGCGATGGTCCGAAGGATTTACTGATTGCGCCGATGTGGAGCACCGGAAAACGGACTGTTTTAAATCAGATTCACCGCCGCTTAAAAGAACGGAATACTTACCAGGGACGCTTAGCAACTAAGAGGTGATTTTATGGCTGAACCAGCTACTTTATATAAATTAATTATTCTGCACATGCTTGAACATATTGATTTTCCATTGTCCAATGCGCAGATTTCAGATTTCTTTTTAGACAGGGAATATACCGACTACTTTACGATTCAGCAGGTCATTCATGACCTGATGGATTCCGGGCTTGTCCGTACGGAAAACACCCACAACAGTACACGATATATCATTACTCCTGCTGGAAAAGAAACGCTGCATTTTTTTCATGACAAAATATCCCCTTCTATTGAAGAAGATATTGCTGCTTATTTTCAGGCAAATAAGCTTGCCATTAAAACAGAAAATGCATATCTATCCGATTATTACAAAACACCGGAACAGGAATACGGTGTGCGATGCCAGCTCCGGGAAAAAGGCCGTACCCGCCTTGATTTTACTTTAACTGTCCAGACAAAGGAACAGGCGGAAGCCATCTGCACCAACTGGCAGAATCAGGCAGATGATGTATTTGCCTGTCTGATGGATTTACTTTTAAAATAAATATCTAAAATAAATGTTATTCAAAGGTTCAAAAAGCGGAACAACGAGAAGATTTTTCTCTCTGTTCCGCTTTCTATAATTTCTTATATTTTCAGTTATTTTGTTCTTTTTATCTTATTCTTTTCTATTTTGTCTTTTCTTATTTTATTTCTTTCCTATTTTGCTTTTTTCTTTCTGCCATTCTTTGAAGGCTTCTGCTTCTTTACGCTGTAACCAAAGCTTCCAAGCCTCTTACCCAGCAGAAAATATTCTCCATGGGAATAAGTCACCAGCCCGCTCTGATTCAGTTCGAATTTACCTTTTTCATTCATATAGGAATCATCAACGGTAACGCCTACTACATCTGCCAGAAACATATCATGGCTTCCAAGATGTAATATCTGGCTTACCTTGCAGGCAATGTTTACCGGACTTTCTGCAATTCCCGGTGCCGATACCTGCGGAAGGTTCAGTGGTGTCAGATGCATGGCATCAAACTTGTCAACGTCACGGCCGGATTTTACGCCACAATAATCCGTGGCACAGACCAGATCCTTCGTCACAAGATTTACAACAAATTCGCCGGTTTCCGCGATTATTCCATGGGAATATCGTTCCGGACGGACAGATATGGAAAGCATTGGCGGATTCGTACATACCGTTCCTGCCCACGCTACCGTAATAATATTCGGTTTTTCTGTCGGTCTCTGGCAGCTTACCATCACTGCTGGAACCGGATACAACATATTACCCGGCTTCCATGTTTCTTTCGCCATTTCAATTCTCCTGTATAAGTTGTTATCTTATTTCTGTCTCTGATATGGGCATTTATACCTGCTGTCATCCTGCCGTAAGCATTTACGCTTGCTGCAATCCTGCCATTAATGCCGGAATCATCTGTTTCTTACGGGATACTACTCCCTTTAAGTAAAAGCTGCCTGATTCATCCGGCTCTCCAAAGCACTCCTTTAAAAGGCTGCCTGCCTGTGCTCCGGCATAGATTACTTCCGAATTCTCATCCAGAATGTCCGTCAGCATCACAAATACAGCATCCAGTTTCTGCTCTCCCAATGCAATTTCCAGATATGGCTGCAGCTTCTTCTTCGCCATGCCAAGCTGCACTTCACTCATGGCACTAAGCTGTGCTACACCAAAATCAAATTCATCGGTATGGAAGGTTTTAAAATCCTGATAAAACAGTTCTTCTGTTGTTTTTTTCTTAAAATCACTGCCGGCTTCAAACATCTTCTTGGCCAGCTCTTCAATATCTACTTCTGCAATCTTCGCCAGTGCTTCTGCTGCTGCCCGGTCCATCTGTGTACAGGTCGGTGAACGGAACATCAAGGTATCTGAAATAATTGCAGCCAAAAGAATTCCGGCTGTCTTTTTATCAATGGTTGCTCCCTTTTCCTGATACATCTGATAAATAATCGTTGAAGTACAGCCCAGTGGCTGGTTCCGGAAAAATACCGGAGCAATCGTCTCAAGGCTGCCCAGTCGGTGATGGTCAATAATTTCTAAGATTTCTGCATCTTCGATTCCATCTACTGCCTGGGATTTTTCATTATGGTCAACAAGGATCACCTGTTTTTTCTGTAAATTTAAAAGATTTCGTCTGGAAAACATACCGACATATTTTCCATTCTCATCCAGTACCGGAAAATCACGATGACGCACTTTAGACATAGTCTCTTTCACATCATCCACATAATCCTCTAATTCAAATGTAATCAGATGCTCCTTTTTCATAATATATTTAATCGGCATACTCTGATTAATCAAACGCGCCACGGTAAATGTGTCATATGGTGTGCTGATAAGCATACAGTCTTTCTCTTCTGCAAGCTGCACAATGGTCTTTGTAATCTTCGCTCCGGAACAGACAATCACACAGCTTGCATTCATTTCCAATGCACAGAACTGTGATTCATAACGGTCTCCTAAGATAACCATATCGTCATCTTCAATATACTGCTCCATCATATCCGGTGTGGTAGCCGCAACAACAACCTTACCTTTTATGAAGTAACCATGCTCATTTCCTGTTACAAGAGTTCCATTTAAAGTTTCAACAATATTCTTATACTGCGTCCGGGCAGTTGCAAGAATCCGGTTGTCCAATACATCCATATAGGATTTTGCAATATCACTGGTAACAACCATTCCCTGCAGATTGTTCTCATTGTCAGTAATCGGCAATGACACGACATCTAAATTCTTCATCAGCTCCCATGCCCGTTTAATGGAAATGTGACTGCTGACACCCTCCGTTCTTCGATATTCAATATCCTTAATCTGTGCACCGACATCTGTTACCAGTTCCGGTTCCGGTACATCAAAAAATTTTAGGACATACTTCGTCTCTTCGTTCATATGTCCTGCTCTTTTCGGTATAAAAATACCGTCCTCTGTTTGATTTTTTAAATCTGCATAGGCAATCGCCGCACAAATAGAATCTGTGTCCGGATTCTTATGTCCAATTACCCATGTCTTTCTCTTTCCCTGTGTCATATAATTCCTCGTTTTAACTACTGCTTAAAAATTAAATACTCCAAGAGAATATAGAATAAATGCCACCAATACTACAAAATTGATAACAGAAAACCAGGTTAAGCATTTTGCATAACCTTTTACGGTATTCAAGCTCTTCTCTAAAGTATCATTTTCCTCTAACTTAACGGTAAGCTCTTTGATTAAGTCCTGCATATTGCGGTAGCACTTTACATCTTCGGTATGTATTTTCTCAGCCAGTTCCAGTTTCATGCTGTCTAACTGCTGGGAAATTTCCTGTAAAGATGCCTGCATCTGTGCAGTCTGTTCTGCGGTTCTTCCGGTGGAATCACTTACGTCTGCTGCAATCTTTTCAGACAGTGCATTCAATTTTTCTTCTACACGGTTAATCATTTCTTCCATCTGACCGTGTACTCCGGTAAGAAGAACATCTGCTTCTGATTTACGTGCATTTAAAACATGCTGCAGTTCTTTTGCTTTTTCTTCTCTTTCATCTACGATATTCTGTAATTCCTGCACTTTGTCTTCTTTTGTAACAAGCAAAGCCTGAAGCTGTTTTGCTTTCTCACGGAATTCATCAATCTGCTTTAATAAGAAATCTTCCTTATCCATTCCTTTATCCACCTTACTGTTTGTCCTCTCTGACCTGTTATGCTGTTCGTTTTCTTTTAACGAAGGGGCTGCCTTTCTGGTCTCCGTATTTCTTATCTGTACCTTCTGTTGTGTCACCGGCTCTTTTCTGCTCCGGTCCGGCGTCCCATAACTCTTCGCATTTTTACGGTAAAACATCGTTTTCAGCACATCAAAAAAGCTTTTCACTACCGTCTTCCTCCTGCGGAATCTCTTCCATTCCTATTACTGCTAGACACATTCTAGCATTTACCCTGTGATTTGTCCAGCAAATGCTCAACCATTGCTTTCTCCTTTGCTGTCAAATCTGCATCTGCCAGCAAATCCGGTCTTCGTTCCATGGTTCTTTTAATGGATTGTTCTCTCCTCCATGCTTCTACCTTTGCATGGTCTCCGGAAAGTAAAATAGCTGGAACTTTCTTTCCCATCCAGTCTTCCGGTCTGCTATACTGCGGATATTCCAATAAATTTCCTTCAAAGGATTCTGTGGTTCCGGATTCATCATTTGCCAGTACGCCAGGCACCATACGGGATATCGCATCCACCATGACCATTGCCGGAAGTTCTCCTCCTGTCAGCACATAATCTCCAATCGACACATAATCCGTCACAATTTCTTCTAACACACGTTCATCGATGCCCTCATAATGCCCACAAAGCAATACCAGGTCTTCTTCCTTCGCATAATCCTTTGCCATTTCCTGCTGAAACGTATTGCCCTGAGGTGTAAGATATACTGTTCTTGGCTTTCTTCCAATCTTCTGCGCCACTGCCTGCCACGCATCATAAATCGGCTGTGCCTGCATTACCATCCCGGCTCCGCCACCATACGGATAATCATCTACTTTTTTATGACGGTCTAACGTATAATCCCGGATGTTAATTGTTTCTATATTTAAAAGTCCTTTGCCAACTGCTCTTCCGATGATACTGGTATTCAGTCCCCGTTCTACCATATCCGGAAATAATGTTAATATATGAAAATTCATTTTGCTACCTACTTCTTATTAATATCACGAAGCCCATTTAAAAGGTGTACCGTAATGGTGCCTTCCTCTATATTGACATTTTTTACACAATCCTTAATTGCCGGAAGTAAAATATCATCTTCCCAATCTTTATGTAATACATAAATGTCATTTGCACCGGTCTGAAGTACATCCTTTACTTCACCTAAATCTTCTCCGTCATCTCCGACTGCCTTTAAGCCAATCAAATCAGCCACGAAATATTCATTCGGAGCCAGCTTTACAGCATTTTCCCTTGTTACATAAAGCCCTCTGCTCTTATACTTCTCTACATCATTTATATTATCAAATTCTTTGAATTTTAATATTACCAGATTTTTAAAGAAGCGCGCCTGTGTAACCTGAAGCTCCATCGGTTCCTTTCCAGTATCCAAAAATACCTGCTTCAGCTTTTTAAAACGCATGACATCATCTGTTGTCGGATATACCTTCACTTCGCCACGCACACCATGTGTATTGGTAAGTACTCCTACCTGCAGCATTTCTTCCTTCCAGTCTTCCTGCACTTTCTTCATATCCTATCCTCTTTCTCTTATACTTCCCGTTCTTCAGGCAAGCCTGAATTTAATTATACAAAAGAAGCATAACTGCCGCAAGTAAAAAAGGTAAGATTCTTAAGAATTCTTAGGAATCTTACCTTCTAACGGTCTCTTACTTTTTTATAATCAAAATTGCTCTTATAAATTAAAGTTTTCTACATTTCGCACTTTTGCAGTATCCGTTGCAGTAATCTGCCGGATTCCGCTCTGTTCAATGTTCTCTCCCACAAAGAACTGATACTGCTGCAGTACCTGATCTTTGTGCATATCGGATAATGCCTTCTCAACATCCAGGCTATGTATATCACTTTCAGAACCTTTCATCTCGTAGGTACGATCCGGCTGGTACTGTGCCGCATAATCTGCTGCCCCAAAATCCTGTTCTCTTCGTACCGGAGTCTCTAAGGTATCCTTCTGCTGCTGTTCAGATGCACCGGCATCTGCTGCCGTCTTAACAACCGGTGTATCTTCTACTGCATTCCGGATATTCTGTATGCTGTTGTAATCGTAAAATCCCGCATTGGGACGAATTCCTGAAATATTCATAACGATCACGTTCCTCACATCATAATTATCTGCTACTAATTTTATCGGATAAATTCAACAAAAATTAACCCTTCTCTCCAAAAAGATTTTCTTTTATTTATCCAGCATTTTCTTTAACTCATTCATAAAAGTATTTACATCCTTAAATTCACGATATACAGATGCAAAACGAACATACGCCACTGCATCTAAATCTTTAATCTTATCCATCAGAATCTCACCAATTACAGTACTTGGGATTTCCTTTTCTTCCCGATTAAAAATCTCTGTCTCCACTTCATCAACCAGTCTGGTTATCTGCTCCACGGATACCGGTCTCTTATGGCAGGCACGAAGTACACCTGCTTCAATCTTGGAACGGTCATACTGCTCTCTGCAGTTATCCTTTTTTATTACAATCAATGGAATTGTCTCAACTTTTTCATAAGTTGTGAAACGTTTTCCACAATCGTCACATAATCTTCTCCGGCGAATGGAGTTATTGTCATCTGCCGGTCTCGAATCAATTACTCTGGTATTTTCACTGCTGCAAAATGGGCACTTCATCTTTTTTCTCCTATTCTAAAAGCTACGCAAAACACGCTTTGTGAATTTTGCGTAAATAATACCGTTTTTCCATCACCAAACGTTCATAAAGAACTGCTGATATCAGCTTTTACAAATATTGGTCGTACTATTTTTAGTATAACTTTCTCGTATTCTTATGTCAACTAACTTTTCACATCTTCTACACAGACATCTACCAGAATAATATCCGGTCCAATCCGCACAACACGTTTCCATGGAATAATATATTCGCATGCCGGACAAAAAATACAGAAAAATTTTCCCGGCGCAGCTACAACCAGTGCACAGATTCTTCCATTACACTCATCCAGTTCCAAATCCACCACATTTCCCAGGCAGCAACAGTCTGCAATATTAATCACCTGCTTTTCACACAATTCACAATAGCGTATCATGTGCCTGCCCCACTGTGCCTTTTCTTCTATTTATACTATGCCGGATTTTTCAAAAGGTTCCTTATACGTTGAAACGGAATAAAATAATATCACCATCCTGAACGACATATTCTTTTCCTTCCAGTCTTACCAGTCCCTTTTCTTTTGCTGCTGTCATGCTTCCACACTCAATCAGATGGTCATAGGATACCACCTCTGCACGTATAAATCCACGCTCAAAGTCGGTATGAATCTTTCCTGCCGCCTGCGGTGCCTTGGTTCCTTTGGTAATAGTCCATGCTCTTGTCTCATCTTCTCCCGATGTAAGGTAGCTGATAAGTCCTAACAATTTATAGCTTGCTGCAATCAGTTTCTCAAGACCGGATTCTTTTAATCCAAGGTCCTCTAAGAACATTGCTTTTTCATCATCATCTAATTCTGCAATTTCCTGTTCGATCTGTGCGCAGATAACAAATACTTCACTGTTTTCTGCGGCTGCCTGTTCTCTTACTCTTGCAACATGTGGATTGTTTGCGCCATCATCTGCAAGGTCATCCTCACTTACATTTGCTGCATAGATAACCGGTTTTGCAGTTAACAAATTATAAGATGCAAACCATGCCTGTTCGTCCTCATCATCACTCAACGGATAAGTCTTTGCCATCTTTCCCTCTTCCAGATGTGCCTTTAAGGATTTCAATAGTGCCTCTTCTTTCGCAAGTGTCTTGTCCATTCTTGCCTGTTTGGTAACTTTTGCAATTCTTCTTTCCAGGATTTCAATATCAGAAAAGATAAGCTCCAAATTAATAGTCTCAATATCACGAACCGGGTCAATGCTTCCGTCTACATGGACTACGTTGGTATCTTCAAAACAACGTACAACATGAACGATGGCATCTACTTCACGAATGTTTGCAAGGAACTGGTTTCCAAGTCCCTCTCCTTTGCTGGCTCCTTTTACAAGTCCTGCAATATCTACAAATTCAATGACTGCCGGTGTTACTTTCTTGGAATGATACATCTCGCCTAACACCTTCAGACGGTTATCCGGTACGGTTACGATTCCCACATTCGGGTCAATGGTACAAAACGGATAATTGGCTGATTCTGCGCCTGCTTTGGTCAGTGAATTAAATAATGTACTTTTTCCTACGTTTGGTAAACCTACGATTCCTAATTTCATGATTTATATTTCTCCTTTGAAAAGTATTGTTTTTGCTGTATTAAAAACTTTCATACAATAACATATAGTGTACCACACGAAAGAAAAAATGTACATTTCTAATTTCTTATACCAGTTTGCCACCAGGCAGCATGATTAAAAACAGCACCTGTCATATTTCAATGGATGTTTCCATAACTAGAGCAATCATAACAGCATCTTTACACCGACAATAATTAAAATTATAACTGACACTATAATCAGGATTTTTCTCTCTGTCCAAAAATTGTCTGTTTTTCTAGTACTTTCAAATGTCACATTTTCTCTTCTATTTACGGGCATATTAGAATTTATCTGTTGTTGCAATAATTGATATTTCACGGATAGCGGATCTTTTGCATCCATAATCTGTTGGTAAAACCATCTAAGCCACACTATATCTGCATCATCATATTCCACATTTCCTTCATGAACCAACTGATTTCTTTTCCATCTAAGTTCCTTGAGTTTTTTATATGTACTTGTCCATAGATGAATTTTCGCCTGAATCACCCTGTTTGTTTGTTCCATATCCTCGATATACCTTGATATACCATGATTTGTTGCATAAATCTCATTGCATAATTTTTCCAAATGAATATACTCATCTAAAAATTGATTATCCACTTCGTCTCTCTCCTATTCCCTGATTGCCTGCACCACTTTCTGCCATTCTTCCATGGTCTTTGAATAAAATACTTCTATCTTCTGCATATCTCTTTCTTTTCCTGCACATTCCAACTGATAGAAATAATCCCCCAGCTGTTTTGCACCGATTCCCCAGGCCTCTCCCTTTAATCCATGGGATATGGTAACAAAGGATTTCCATAATTCCGCAGTTTCTGTGGTATCTTCTGTTCCAGGATCAGATGCAGTTTCCGTTTTCTGAAGGGATTCTGCTGTTTCATTGAGAAGCTGCAGCTTCTTTTCTTTTTCGTCTGCAAAGATGCCTAACAATGTCCTATAGAACTGTTCGTCTCCATCTGCATAAGACAGTCCTTCCTCTACTGAAATGCCGCATTTTTCCAGCTGGTGAAATATAATATCCGTCTGAAGAGAAGCTGTCTTTTCTTCTCCGCTTAAGTAAAGATTCTGTTCCGGGATACTGTCTTTTAAATATTTTTGTAAGATGCTTTCTAAAGTTTTGGATTTTACCGGTTTGGTAATATACTCTGCAAATCCTTCGTTTTTGTACAGTTCTTTTGCACCAGCTGTTGCATTAGCGGTAAATGCCACTGCCTGCGTATAATGATTTCGTCCTTTCTCATCTGCACGGATGAGGTGCAGCGTCTCTATACCATCCGGCTTTGGCATCATATGGTCTAAAAGAAGTAAATCATATGTTTTCTCTTCACATTTTTGAATGGCAGTATTTCCATCCATCACGGTTTCCATTTTAACCTTTGTCTTATGTAAAAGATGTTCTAATACCATCAGATTCTGCTCATTATCATCTACCGCAAGAATGGTAAAGCTGCTGTAATCCGCATTCATACTTTTCACACTCTGTTTTGTAAAATGATGTTTTTCCAATACTTCTACCCACGGAATCTGAACCGTAAAGGTACTTCCCTTTGTCACTTCACTACTCAGGCTGAGACTTCCACCCATAGCCTCTGCCAGTTGTCTTGCAATATCCAGTCCGAGCCCGATTCCGTCTTTCCTGCTGTTTCTGGCATTATTGCCCCGTTCAAAGCTTTCAAAGATTTTATCCTGATCTTCTTTTCCTATTCCAATTCCACTGTCAGTCACAGTTATCTTTAAAAAGGTATCTCCATTTTCCACCGCTTTTTCTACACCCAGCTCCACAAAGCCTTCATCTGTGTATTTCACCGCATTTTCCAGAAGATTTATGATAATCTGACGGATATGTGCCTTGTCTCCATAGAAATGTTTTCCCGGTTTTAATAATGGTTCCTCCATCCGCTGCCGGAAGTTTAAAGATTTCTTCTCTGCCTGTGGTCTCATCTGGGCTGCTGCGTCATGGATAACCTCTTCTAAAGCAAATGCATCCTTCTTTATCTGAAGCGTACCACTTTCTAACCGTGAAGCATCTAACACTTCTTCTATCAGTGCAATCATACTGTCACCGGCAGATGCAATTTCTCTGGTATATCTACGGATTTTCTCTTCTGATGTTTCTTCGGAAATCACTTCATTCATACCAAGTATCGTATGCATCGGAGTCCGCAGCTCATGGCTCACTTTCATTAAAAATCTGGTCTTCGCTTCATCCGCACTACGGAGTCTCTGCATCATTTCCAAGTTTTCTGTCTGGTCGATAAACCAGAGCATGCAGCCATCTTTTTCACCATTTTCCACTATATCTTCCATACGAAGTTCATAGATGCGGTCATTTTTATGCAACAGCCTTTCCCGGTTTGTCAGTGCCTGCAGGATTTCTTTTTGCCTGCTTGCGGCACTTCCTACCTTTATTTCCGGGAAAAGTTCCTTCATACGCTGATTGACGGAAATAATTTTATTTTCTGCATCCAGGATAATCAAGCCTTCTTTTCCATGATTAAATGCATTATCCACCGCAGCCTGCAGAGAGCCAAAATATCCATAACGAATCATTGCCATCATCATGCAGAACATCATAATTGTCATGGCAATGACTACCGGATTATAACTGCCAAATACACCCAGACCCTTTAAGATTAATTCCAGTGCAAAAGTTCCCACACCTGCTATCATATAAATAATCCGCTTTTTATGAATCGGTGAACTCTCCCCGTAACGCATGATACACAAAATAAATACCGCAAGTATTACCGTTCCCAGATGTATATAATGCAGTTTCCAGATGATTCCGGGTATAACTTCAATCCGGTGATATATGCCATCTTTCAATATCCGCATTGTTTTATAAAAATATGGATGATATTCTGCCGTAAATACTCCTGTCAAAACAATTGTATTAATTACTGCCTGAATAAAATAAATAAACTTTGGAATTTTTAATCTGCCAAATTCGGATGCAAACCATAAAAATGCCATCAGAAATCCTGCCTGTCCCACATACTGGATACACAGCCCGGCGAGTGCCTCACCAACGGTATCCGAATGCACCAGTTCCAGATGAACTCCCACCACAAACAGCATGGTAAAAATATCATAAATAATAAATGCAAGCTGTGCTTTGGAAAGCTTTTTATGAAGGCAGACTGCCAACATAAAAAGCATCAGGATAAGCGCTATAATATTTACCGACACAAGAAAATAGAACATACTTCTTTTCCTTTCGTAAAAGTCTTTTTGATCCTTTTACCATATTATAGCGGAATGCCTGATGCTTTTCCACTGATTTTATTTTGCAAACAAAGGAGTAGATAAATAACGGTCTCCGGAATCCGGAAGCAATACCACAATGTTCTTTCCTTTATTTTCTTTTCTTTTTGCCAGCTCAACAGCTGCCTTTAATGCAGCTCCTGCACTGATTCCCACAAGAATTCCCTCGCTGCGGGCAAATGCTCTTCCTTCTTCAAAGGCATCATCATTTTTGATTGGAATAATCTCATCGTAAACAGAAGTATCCAGTGTGTCCGGAATAAATCCGGCACCGATTCCCTGAATTTTATGAGGTCCGACTTTTCCCTGGGAAAGAACCGGACTGGTTGCAGGTTCTACTGCAACAATGTGTACGGACTTCTTCTGTTTTTTCAGATATTTTCCAACTCCGGTTATGGTTCCACCAGTTCCGACTCCTGCCACAAAAATATCAACGCTGCCTTCTGTCTGTTCCCAGATCTCCGGTCCTGTGGTTTCTTCATGGGCTTTTGGATTTGCCGGATTTTCAAACTGTCCTAAAATAATTGAACCTGGAATCTCTTTATGAAGTTCTTCTGCTTTTTCGATTGCACCCTTCATTCCCTTATACCCGGAGGTCAGTACAATCTGTGCTCCATACGCCTGCAGAAGATTCCGACGCTCTACCGTCATGGTTTCCGGCAATGTTAAAATTGCATGATACCCTTTTGCAGCCGCCACAGAAGCAAGTCCGATTCCCGTATTACCGGAAGTTGGCTCGATAATCGTAGCTCCCGGCTTTAATTTTCCCTTTCTCTCTGCATCTTCAATCATGGCAAGTGCCACTCGGTCTTTTACCGAACCTGCCGGATTAAAATACTCCAGCTTGGCAATGATTGCCGCATCCTCTACACCTGCCTCTTTCATATAATTATGAAGATAGAGCATCGGCGTCTTTCCAATCAGTTCCGAAGCACTGTCCACTATTCCTTTCACACACGTTTCCTTCTTTCTATTCCATTCCTTTGATATATCCGGTTGCAGACTGAATTGCCACTGCACCATCTGCAACTGCTGTGACTACCTGACGCAGGCTTTTCGTCCGCACATCTCCTGCCACGAACAGTCCCGCAAGACTGCTGCTGCAGTCTTCTCCTGCAATCACATAGCCTTTCTCATCGAGAACGTCAAGGTTCTTTAATAATTCCGTATTTGGAATCATTCCAACCGCTTCAAAAACACCATCTACAGCTATTGTCCCACCGTTATCTAAAATAATACCATCTACTTTATCTTCCCCGGTGATTTCCTGTACTCTCGTATTGGTAAGTATCGTTACATTGGAAAGCTCTTCTAATTTCTTTTTTGTCTTCTCTGCTCCACGGAATTCTGCTCTCCGGTGAATGAGATATACCTGTTCGCAGATATCGGATAAATACAATGCATCATCCAATGCGGTATCTCCACCACCGATGACTGCGGCTTTCTTTCCCTTATAAAAGGCACCGTCACAGACTGCACAAAAAGAAACTCCTTTTGCCAGCAGCTTTTCTTCTCCCGGCACCCCTAATCTGCGGTTCTGACAGCCTGCCGCATAGACTACGGTTTTCGCTTCTATGTTCTTTCCATCTTCACAGGAAATGACAAAACTTTGCTCTTTTTTTGTAATGGCTGTAACCTCTGCCTCTTCAATGGTTACTCCAAGTCCTTCGGCATGCTCTAAGAATGCCTCTCCTAAAGAATAACCATCTTTGCCCGGCAGTCCCGGATAATTATCTACCCGGCTGCTGTATGCAATCTGTCCGGTTCCAAGATATTCTTTTTCCAGTACAACCGCATCGAGGTTTGCCCGCTTAGCATAGATTGCCGCACTTAAACCTGCCGGCCCACTTCCAATGATAACTACATCTAACATATTACCAGATCTTCCTTTGTTGATTCGTCGCCTTCAATATGAAATGAATTGAGTACCGGCTGTTCCGGTTCCATCAGAGAAAGAATCATATAGCTTGCTTTACTGTCATATGCAAGACGCTTATCTTCTTCGGATGGTCTTGAAGGAGATTCCGGATGGGAGTGCCAGTTGCCTAAAGGCATGAGACCATTGGCACGCATATCCTTTACGGCTGCTAACTGCTCTTTCGGATCCAGTGTAAAATGCTCATTGGAATGGTCGATATTGGCCAACAGATATACCTTTTCTACCACCTTATCCTCTCCGTCTCTGGTTCCGGCAATCAGTCCGCAAGCCTCTTCCGGCACACAGCTTTTGGCATGTGCCAGTATTTTTTCATAATCTGCTTTTTTTAATGAAATCATGCTATCCTCTTTCTATGTTTCATGGGTTATGTATCTGATAACATTTATTTACTGATACATTTATTTATCTGTACATTCTGCCTGTTCATAATCAATCAGCTCTGTTATGGTCGGATGTTCTCCACAAACGGCACATCCCTTGCCATTCCAAGGAAGCTTAATCTTGTGGAATTCCTGCTTAATTGCATCATAGGTCAATAACTGACCGGTCAGCAGATCTCCTACTCCAAGGATGTATTTGATTGCTTCCATTGCCTGAAGGCTTCCGATGACACCACCCATTGCGCCGATAACACCAGCCTGCTTACAGGTCGGTACGGCATCCTTTGGTGGTGGATTCTTAAATACACAACGGTAACATGGTCCCTCTCCCGGAACATAGGTCATTAACTGACCTTTGAAACGGATGATTCCTGCATGGGAAAATGGTTTCTTTGCCATAACACAGGCATCGTTAATTAAGAATTTTGCCGGGAAGTTATCGGTTCCGTCAATGATAAAATCATAATCTGCAATGATGTCCATGATATTTTCACTGGTAATGAATTCACGATATGTACGGACTTCTACATCCGGGTTCATTGCATTAATGGTCTCTTTTGCAGACTGCACTTTTGCTTTGCCAACATCTGCTGTCTGATGAATAATCTGTCTCTGAAGGTTACTTAAATCTACTTCATCTGCATCTGCAATTCCGATGGTACCTACACCTGCTGCTCCAAGATACATTGCTGCCGGTGCTCCAAGTCCGCCTGCTCCGATGATTAAAACTTTTGCATTTAAAAGTTTTTTCTGACCCTTAGCGCCAACTTCTTTTAAAATGATATGTCTGGAATAACGTTCAATCTGCTCATCCGTTAATGCCATAGCTTCCACCTCCCATGAAGTAAAGGAATTCTACATTATCACCATCCTTAAGAACGGTTGTTGCCTTTGCTTCTGTTTCTATAAATTCATCGTTAATGGATACGGTTACATATTCCGGTGTCTCTACATTTTCCTGCTCAATTAATTCCGGAAGTGTTAATCCGTCTTTTACTTCTTTCTTTTCGCCTGCTACTGTAATCTGCATAATTTCCTTCCTCTCACTTTTCTTTATTTTTATTTGTCAAGGGACTGGGTAATCCACTCCTCAAGTACCGCTTTTTTCTCTGCACCACTCTTACGGGCAATTTCTTCGCCATCCTTGAAGAGTACAATGGTTGGTACAGACATTACACTGTATTTCTCTGCCAGTTCTGAATCAAAGTTGGTATTTACTTTATAGACATTTAATCTCTCTGCCTGTTCGTCTGCGATAGCACCAATGACCGGTGACATTTTCTTGCACGGAACACAACTGTCTGAGTAAAAATCAATCAGCACCGGAAGGCTGCTCTTCAATACTTTTTCTTCAAAAGTGTCTTTTGTTACGCGTTCTGCCATTTCTTTCTCCCTTCCAGATGTTTAGTCCTCAACCTTCTTTACAATGAGGTTATAGGTTCCATCTTCGTTATTAACCAGTTTTAAAATCTGATGTCCTTCTTCTTTAATACTGCGTGGTACATTCTGTACCGGCTCGCCGTCATTCATACGGATTGCAATGACTTCGCCATCCTCTAACTCATCAATTGCAACCTTTGCCTTTACAAAAGTAAGTGGGCACACTTTATCGGTAATATCTACTGTATCATCAATCTTGATTCCTTCGATTTCCATCTTATATCTCCTTGTATAATATTTTTATTTCGAATTTCCATTTCGATATTTTCTTTCTTTTTCTGCTGCTTCCGGCAACTTTATTTTTCTTCAAATGCATTGCGGATTACTTTGCGGAATTCATCTTCTCCCACACGCTGTAAAAGTAAACGGAAACGTTCACCCGGATTTGCATGTTCTTCAAAGAATCCAATGGCTGCATCAGTCACACGGAATAATGTCTCTTCATCGGTAATCAGCGGAAGTAACTGTTCTCCTTTGTAAATATGATTTCCAAATAATCCACCAAAGGATACAATATATCCGCTCTTTCCTTCCCATGCATCTGTCGGGCAGGATTTTACACAACGGCCACAGTTGGTACATTTATCATAATCAATGGTAACTTCTGTTCCGGTACATTTGATAGCATCTTCACGGCATGCCTTTTCGCAGACACCACAATTGATACATTTATCTGCTATCCAGCTTACTTCCATACCACCTTTTACACCGATATCATTTTCTTCTGCCTTAAGACAGTTGTTCTGACATCCGGTAACACCAAATTTAAATTTGTGCGGAAGCTCTCTTCCGAAGTAATGCTCATCTAATTTCTTTGCCAGGCTGTAGGTATCGATACATCCGCTTGGACAGATTTCAGAACCCTGACATGCGGTAACAGTACGGACTCTCGGTCCACATACACCAGGTTTTACTCCACCGTCTGCCAACTTTGCACGAACCTCTTCTATATCTTCAAAGTTAATAAATGGAATCTCAATGCCCTGTCTGGAAGTCATATGAACATAGCCTTTTCCATATTTTTCTGCCACATCTGCTACTGCTTTAATATTTTCTGCTGTCAGGTTTCCTCCAACTACCTGAATTCTTAAAGAAAAGAATCCTTTCTGTTTCTGGCGCATAAATCCGCCCTTTTTCAATGCCGCATAATCAATTTTTGCCATTGTCTGCTTCCTCCATTTACTCTTTGCTTTTCTCTGGTCTGCTCTGATCCATTGCCTGTCTGAAGTCTTCGATTAAATCTTCGACATCTTCAATTCCGACACTGATGCGGATCAAGTCATCAAATACTCCGGCGTCTCTTTTTTCTTCCGGGGTACTGTGTACATTTAATGTAGATTCCGGATGAATCACTAATGTTTTCGTATCTCCGATATTGGAAATAATCAGCGGAAGCTTTAATGCATTGATAATATCAAATGCCCGTTTCTTGCTTCCGGTCCGTATGGTTAAAATCCCGCCAAAACAATCCTTAAACTGTTTCTTTGCGATTTCATGCCATGGACTGCTTTCCAATCCCGGATAATTGACTGTGACATCCGGATATTCTCTTACAAAAAACCTTGCCAGTTCTGCTGCATTGTCACAGATACGCTCCATCCGGATTCCCAGTGTCTCTAACCCGATGCAGTTATAAAATGCATTCTGCGGAGACAGACAGGCTCCTGTGTTGCGGAACAGACCATTCCGAAGCTTGGCAGTATAGGCAAATGGTCCAAACTTCTTAAAGTCTGCCATGCCCGGATATTTTTCCACATCCCACTTAAATCTGCCGCTGTCCGTAATAATTCCGCTGATGGAATTGCTGTGACCATTGATGTATTTAGAGGAAGAATTCATTACAATATCCGCTCCTAGGGAAAGCGGCTTCACTAAGAATGCAGTAGCAACCGTATTATCTATAATGAGCGGTACCTGATGCTCATGTGCCAGATTTGCAAGTGCCGTAATATCTGTCACATCAAGTCTTGGATTACCAATGGTCTCTGCAAAGTAAAGACGGGTATGTTCATTGGTCTTTGCTTCAAATGCAGCCAGGTCATTGTTTTCCACATAATGTGTTGTGATACCAAATGCCTCTAAGTCACGGAATAAATCAATGCTGCCGCCATAGAGACTGGCACTGGATACGATTTCATCGCCGGAACGAAGGATATTACAAAATGCATTGTAGAGTGCTGCCATTCCTGATGCACAGGCAACGCTTGCTACGCCACCCTCTAACGCCGTTACTCTTTTTTCAAATGCATCTACCGTAGGATTACTGATTCTCGTATAGGAATATCCCGGTGCCTGGTTATGAAAAATCTTTTCTAGCTTCTCTGCCGACTCATGTGCAAATGCACTGGATTGATAAATCGGAGTTGTTGTTGCACCTGTATTCGGTTCTCCCTGAAAATCTCCATGTAATAATGCGGTATTAAACTTCATCTTACGCTCCAATTCCTGCACGTCTTATCGTGCACTAAATACTTTGAACTGCCTTAGAAAATCTATTTACGATTATTCCTATTTGTTTTGTATGAATTATATTTTACTATATTTTTCTAATTTGTCAATACTAATTTATCAGAGCATTGTTATTTCTCTCCGAATATGTTATTTTATTCACGCAAGCGACCGCCGCAGGCGCGAGAATGTGCCAAGGCTCATTCTTTGTTCCAACAATACTTTTCAGGAAACACAATACATATTTCTGGAATAACGGAAAGGATTTCCTATGTACACGAGAAAAAAAATCATTTTATCTTTTGCCGGAATGTTTTTCCTGCTGCTTCTTATGATGTCAGCAAGTCTTTTTTTCGGCAGTGTTTTATTAAATCCAAAAGAGATTTTATCCTGTCTGATTCAAAATGACCGGACTTCTGTCACAGGTCTGTTACTTTTTCATATCAGAATTCCACGGATGTTTGGCGCCATTGCTGCCGGCATGGGTTTATCCTGCGCCGGAGTTATTTTACAGACTGTTATGAATAATTCCCTTGCCAGTCCAAATACCATTGGTGTCAATTCCGGAGCCGGATTTGCCGTTATGATTGGACTTGCCCTCTTCCATGGCCGTGCAACTCACAATGCCATTTTTGCTTTTGCAGGTGCCTTCCTTACGACACTTCTTATTTTTGCTCTGGCATATATGGCAGACAGCAAACGTACTACCATCATTCTTGCCGGCATTACCGTTTCTTCTTTTTTAAGTGCCGGAATTAATACGGTAAAATTATTAAGTGATGATATCACTTTAAACCTCACTACCTTTATGATTGGTTCTCTTTCTGATGTCACCACAAAAACGCTTTTTGCTCCCGGCATTGCCATTGTCATTGCGGTTATCATCTCCTGCTTTTTCGGAAGCCACATGAATGTTCTGAGTCTTGGAGAAGATGTTGCCCGCTCCCTTGGCATTCCGGTATCGCTGCTCCGTTTTCTGCTGTTGATGCTTTCCAGTATACTGGCAGGCTGTGTGGTAAGCTATGCAGGACTTTTAAGCTTCGTCGGGCTGATTGTTCCTCATATTGCAAGACGGCTCTTCGGCAATGATATGCGGCTTTTAGTTCCTCTTTGTGTTCTCTTAGGTGCAAGTTTCGTCCTCTTCTGTGACACTCTTGGTCGTGTTATTGCCGCACCATATGAACTTCCTGCCGGCATTATTCTTTCTTTTGTTGGCGGACCGTTTTTCTTATATCTTTTATTAGGAAAGAAAGGAGGCCGCAGAGTCCATGCTTAAATTTGATTCCGTTTCCATTGGCTACCACAAGGTGCCTCTGATTAAAAATCTGTCCGTTGAAATTCCTACCGGCAGCATCACAACCATCGTAGGGCCAAATGGCTGTGGCAAAACAACGCTGATTTCCGTATTAAATAAATCCAGCCAGCTTTTTAACGGCTCTATCACATTAGATGGCGAAGATATTTATCATATGAATGGACACCTTCGTGCCCAGAAAATTGCATTTTTACCGCAGATTCGTGAAGTGATTCCTGCTCTTCCGGTTCATACCTTAGTGGAGCATGGACGCTTTCCATATCTTGGCTTCTCCAGACGCCTCACCGAAGAAGACCGCAGACTGGTGGAAGATGCCATGGAATTTACCCATGTTACGGATTACCGCAACGTTGCAACTGACACTCTTTCCGGCGGAATAAGACAGCGTGTCTTCTTTGCCATGACTTTAGCCCAGAACTGCGATACGATTATTTTGGATGAACCGACTACCTTCTTAGACTTGGTAAGCCAGAATAATTTCTACCGGATGCTTCCAATCTTAAAGGCACAGGGAAAAACAATTCTTCTGGTGCTGCACGACCTTGCCAAAGCACTTACTATTTCAGACAAACTTATCGTCATGGAATCCGGTGCCATCTGCTTTCAGGGCACTCCGGATGAATGCGTACAAAAAAACGTCTTAAATAAAGTATTTCATACTTCACTTAAGACGTTCTCTGATGCAGAAGGAACTTACTACTTCTTTGAGTAAGTTCCTTATTTTTCCAATGTTTCATTCATACTTCCCATCCGGTAACCGCAAAGGTCTAAGGTTACATAGGTAAATCCATATTCCCGGAAAGCTTTTATAATTCTTTCCCTGTTTTCCACTTCCATCAGTTTTGAAAACTCTTCCGGTTCAATCTCTATCCTTGCCATCATTCCATGAATTCTTACCCTCACCTGATGAAATCCCATATCCAGCAATAACTGTTCTGCTTTATCTACCATTGTAAGTTTCTCTTCGGATATGGTCTCTCCATAGACAAACCGGGATGACAGACAGGCAAAGGACTGCTTTTCCCAGGTTGGAAGATTCAATGCCTTCGAAAGAACACGGATATCCTGCTTGGTAAAACCACAGTCTCTGAGCGGACTTTTTATTCCAAGCTCTGCCACTGCTTTTAATCCCGGACGATAATCTCCGTTATCATCAAGGTTAGAGCCTTCCGCCACATAGGCAATTTTCTGTTCTTCTGCAATCTTTAATATCTTTTCAAATAATTCATGCTTGCAAAGATAACAGCGGTTCTTAGGATTCTGTGCAAATCCTTCGATTTCAAGTTCTTCCGATTCTGTAATAAAATGTCTTATATTTTCTTTCCGGCAAAATGCTTCTGCTTCCCCTAACTCTCTCTTTGGAAATGAACAGGAGGACGCAGTTACAGCAATTGCCCGCTCTCCTAACACATCATGCGCCACTTTCAAAAGATAGGTGGAATCCACACCACTTGAGAATGCAACTGCCACGCTGCCTAATTTTTCAAAATATTGTTTTAACGCTTCCTGCTTTTTTAACTGTTCCGGAGTTGGCGCTGTTATTTTATTCATTTCTTATGCCTCTACTTTGTTTCTTCTCTAAGTTCTTTCACCGTAGCAAGCTCCAGACCGACCTTTTCTGCAATCACATCATCTGTCAGGAGATCTAAAAGGTTTCTTGCAACACTGATTTTTTCTCTGGCAATTCCACGGGCTTCGCCAATCCTGATGCCCTGTGCCTCGCCAATTTCTATTCCCTTGTTGGTCATCTCTTCCGCAAACGTACACATTGTAATCACCTCTCCTGCTTTCGCACGTTCTGCTACTGTTTTCTCTATTTTGACATAGGTTTCATCATTTGTAAACACCCGAAGTAGATTCAAAACCGCTTCTACATGGCAGATTGCCTCCGGATGTTCCTTGGGATTATATCTTCCAAGACGTTTTTCTGCAAAAAAATCTGCTACAATTTTAAAATCGCTCTTAAACTCTTTTCGGACTTTCTCCGGCAAAAATGCAATATTAAAAACAAATATTTTATAATCATTTACATACGGTCTTAGTTCCGGAGAAACATCTAAAATGTCAAATAGCTCATTCGGACTTTTCCATTCTGTATCACTGAAATTTAAAACAATCGTAATTGCCGGATATTTTCGTTCTTCCCCACGGTCAATCTGCGCCCGATACACAGCATAATCATACCCCATAATCCGGATGGGCATATTTTTGTCTATCAGACTCTCATTTTCAATCCCAAAAGATGCCACTTTGTATAACCCATTCTTATATAATTTCACAGTATCCCGAAACTGATTCCGAAGATTGTTTTCTTCCACCTTATAGATGCTTTCTGTTGGTCCCTCTTCCAATCCTTCTTCCAAAAGAATCTCCTTTCGAAAAAGTAATACATTATATATGTCAGTAAAAACATCCGAAAATGATTCCAGATATTTTTCTGCCAAATCCTTATCTGCCAAGTATTTTCCCCCTGTTAAATAAATATTTTGGATAAAAAGATTCTGAAAATATGAATATAAGATTATCATGAATACAGGCAGTTCAACACGCCTGCATAATAGATGAATATCGAATATTATTATGAACTGATTTTACTTAAGTATAATAGCAAAAATATTCCGAAGAGCACAAGTACTCTGCGGAATATTTTAATCTAATTTAATAGAATTTATATAATCTTTACAAAGATAAAACATTTTTTCTGTTTTTGTAACTATTTTCTTCTCATTTTTGTCATTTTCCATGTAAACGTTTGCGCACATGTACTTTAACATACCAATGGCGATCAGGTCATTGGCACAGTATATGGCTGTTGGCGGATTCTTACTCTGAATCAGCTTCTCCATGACTGCATAGCCAATCTTACTGTGTCCTAAAGAAATCAGATATTCCAATGCCTTTGCTGCAATTCTTCTTTCATCACAGATGACCTCATCTACTTGATAATTGGTAGAATTACGATTTACTGAAACAATTACTTTAGTCCCTATTTACATTTGTGTGTCTGATGTATCAACAGTATAATGATACATTTCACGAATTACGTATGCAATTAGAAAATCAAGTAGTCCAAATTCCATAAAATGAAATTTTAGGGCAAATTACAGACATTGGCTTGGCTGTAGTATTTTTAAACAACGTGTGTTAGACTACTGTTATACAAATCGTTATTTGGCGATTTAGTAGATCCCGATAGATAAGCTTTATAGGGAACAGAAAATTTGAATTTTACTGCTGGTTAGTTGTTTTTTTAATAACGATAGAATGGACACGTTGGTTTTTCAGCGTGTTTTCTATTTAAAAATATTTTTAAATACACCTTGTAAATTAAAGAAAGGTGTGTTAATATTTATTTAAAGAAAATTTTAAATAGGTAAGAGATATGGGAGAAACAAATATTTTTAAAGTGTTAGCAGACGGTCAAAGAAGAGATATTCTTACGATGCTAAAGAATGGACGATTAAATGCCGGAGAGATTGCGGAAGAATTGCAAATTACACCAGCGGCACTTTCTTATCATTTGAAACTATTAAAGAGTGCTGATTTAGTATCTGAATATAAAGAAAAAAACTTTGTTTATTATGAAATCAATACTACAGTTTTTGATGAATTAATTATATGGGTTAATCAGTTTGGAGGAAAAAAGAGATGAAAAAAATAATGTGGATAGTAGCAATGATTCCAGTTGTAGTCACAAGTGTGGTACTACAGTTTATGCCGGATGTTATACCTATGCATCATGATTTGGAGGGAAATACTGACAGATGGGGTAGTAAAACAGAAAGTCTTATTTTTCCGATAATTATTTTGTTTATTACACTATTTTGGCATTTGCTAATCAATGTATTTGAAAAAAAATCAATAACAGCAAAAACTGAAAAGGAACAAATGGAAGCAAAATCCTCTGCAAAAGTATTGTGTGTTGTAGGACTTTCGCAGGCTATAATGTTCGGTATTATGCACTATTTTATTCTTTACTCTTCATGGATACAAGCAAATACGGGTGATTTTCAGGCTACCATTGATATTGCAAAAGTTTCTTGTATTTTATGTGGTATTATGTTTATTGTATTAGGAAATTTTATGACAAAAGCAAAACGAAATGCGGTAGTGGGACTTCGAACCGTTTGGAGTATGCATAATGACGATACGTGGAGAAAGAGTAATCGCTTTGGTGCAATATGTATTATTGTCACCGGCTTATTGACTATCATTACAACTATATATACAAGTGGAATGACTGGCACAATCTTTATGTTGATTTATTTATTATTAGCAACGATTGTAGCAGTTATATATTCGAAAAAGGTGTATGATAAGGAAATAGACAAATGATTTTTTATCTATGTGGATAAGGTGAAAATTTCAGTTTATAGAGTTAAAAATATAAGTTAAGGAGGCATGTATTATGAAAAAAGTAATCTATCTGCTTGTA
>ERZ791905.610-NODE-610-length-32977-cov-9.386641_pt1 | contig 32977 bp, 30 predicted proteins | sample MGYA00510147_ERZ791905 | MGnify/ENA primary metagenome ERZ791905 (study PRJEB30046, sample SAMN00792084) | human gut metagenome | study: EMG produced TPA metagenomics assembly of the A metagenome-wide association study of gut microbiota in type 2...
GAGCGGCTCCCCGTCGAACAGGCGGCAGACGAGGCGGTAGACCCAGACCATGAGCGCCGCGTAGGCGACGGCCAGCAGGGTCTGGCGCACCCCGAGCCAGAAATCGACGCTCGCCATAGCCTCCTCGGGGTCGGTAAGGTAAATCAGGATCGTCGCATCGAGGCGGAAGCCCCAATGCTGGTATAACTCGACATCGACGGCGAAGATGACCGCCGTGGCGGTTGCGACCAACACGAAATAGCCTGTCAGCACCCGCCGCCATATTCTCCCGGGCAGCCGCACCCACAGCGACACAAGGGCCAGCAACAGCGGCAGTGCGGTGACATACCCGGCGACGGTGCTGTCGAGCGTCAGCCCGTGCCACACGACGCCCAGCCATTCACCGACGGAAGCCTGCGCGGCATCGGCCGCATAGTAGGCCAGGAAAACGGGTTTCTGGACGGCCATCAGCAGAACGGTCGCACAGAACACCGCTAAAACAAAAGCTATCTTCTTCTTTACCATGCGCACATCTTAAATTGGCGGTCATATCTTTCGAAGTACCAGAGATTTCCGCCCCGGATTTTCGAATCAGACCGCGTCATTCGTAGCCTGCGGCTACGTTGACAGGTCAGCCCCTAAATCCCCGGCTCGGAAGAAATTCCGGCCGCGCCGGCCGACAAAACCGGGGAAGTGGCTGACGGGCATCGGCGCCGGGTGCTCCCGGCGCAAGGTGCCGGGCTCAGACCTTCTCGCCGTAGGCCAGGTCACCGGCATCGCCGATACCCGGGACGATATAGCAGCGCGAAGTCAACTCCTCGTCGACGGCGGCCGCCCAGATCGTGGTGGTTTTGCGCGGCATATTCTTCTGCACGTAGTCGATCCCCTGTTCGCTGGCAATCACAGCCGCAACGTGCGTATATTTGGGCGTACCACCCTTCTCGCACAAGGCCTTATAGGCCAGCACGAGCGAAGAGCCCGTGGCGAGCATCGGATCGACCAGCAACAAGACCTTGCCTTCGAGGTCGCCGCACGAGATATACTCGACCTTGACCGTAAACTTGCCGTCTTTCGTACTTTTACGGTAGGCCGAGACAAAGGCGTTCTCGGCATCGTCGAAATAGTTCAGGAATCCCTGATGGTAAGGCAGCCCGGCCCGCAGGATCGTCGCCACGACGACCTGGTCGTCGATCAGCCCGACCTCCGCTTCGCCCAGAGGCGTCTCGACGATACGGGGCGAATAGGCGAGCTCCTTCGAGATCTCATAGGCCGTGATCTCCCCGATACGCTCCAGGTTACGGCGGAAGCGCATCGAGTCCTTCTGCACCGACTTATCGCGGATCTGTGCGATGAACTTGTTGAGGACAGTGTCCTGTTTACTCAAAATATGCAGGGTCATAGGTATGAAGTTTGGTTGTCAATAGAGGAAGTTGTTGAAGGGGTAACGCCCGGCATGGATCTCGCGTACCATCCCGTAGAGGTCCGAACGGAATTTCTCAAGGTTGGTCTTGGCAAGCGCCGAAAGGAAAATGCAGGGGGTATTGGCCCGGGCGATCCAGCTCTTTTTCAGGTCGTCGAGCGACAGGTTCTCGCGCGTGGCGGGCGTGAGGTCGTCGTCGTCCTTCCTGACATAGGTATAGGCATCGACCTTGTTGAAGACCAGGTAAACGGGTTTGTCGCCCGCGCCGATCTCCTGCAGGGTCTGCTTCACCACGTCGATCTGCTCTTCGAACTGCGGATGCGAGATGTCGACCACATGCACCAGCAGGTCGGCTTCGCGCACCTCGTCGAGCGTCGACTTGAACGACTCGATCAGCTCGGTGGGAAGTTTGCGGATGAATCCCACGGTATCGGACAGCAGGAACGGGAGGTTGTCGAAAACCACCTTGCGCACCGTCGTGTCGAGTGTCGCAAAGAGTTTGTTCTCGGCAAACACCTCGCTTTTGGAGATCAGGTTCATCAACGTGGACTTGCCCACGTTGGTATAGCCTACCAGCGCCACACGCACCATCGAACCGCGGTTCGAGCGCTGCACGGCCATCTGACGGTCGATTTTTTGCAGATCCTCCTTGAGTTTGGATATCCGGTTGCGGATGATACGGCGGTCGGTCTCGATCTCGCGCTCACCGGCACCGCCGCGGGTACCGGTACCGCCGCGCTGCCGTTCGAGGTGAGTCCACATGCCCGAAAGGCGGGGCAGCATATATTCGTAGTTGGCCAGCTGCACCTGCGTCTTGGCATAGGCCGTCTGCGCCCGCGACATGAAGATGTCGAGGATCAGGCGCGTACGGTCGAGGATGCGGCAGGGCATGGCCTTTTCGATATTGCGCGTCTGCGACGGGGAGAGCTCGTCGTCGAAAATCACCACGTCGATCTGCTGCTCCCGGCAGTAACCGGCGATCTCTTCCAACTTGCCCGGGCCGACGTATATGCGGGCCGAAGGCTGCGGCAGCCGCTGCGTAAAGCGTTTCACACTCACGATATCGGCCGTTTCGGCCAGGAATTCGAGTTCGTCGAGGAACTCTTCGGCCTGCCGCGGATCCTGGTTGTCGCGGATAACGGCGACCATCACGGCGCGCTCCCTGCAATCGGGAACGGCCTCGGAGTTCGGGGTTATATTCTTATTCTCAGTCAAAGTCGTACACTTAATTTTAAACAGTCACATCGTGCCGCAACATGCGGCAGGAAAGGTGCTCCCTGCGGGGAGCAAACATTATGCTACAAAAAGGGTATCCTGCTTTCGGCGGATACCCTATTTATTAAATTGTCATGCAGAACATTCTCAACTCAAACCACATACGTCCGGTCAGTTCTGTACGCGGAAATCGACCGGGAGCGTGTATTTGACACGCACAGCCTGGTTACGCTGCTTGCCGGGGCTCCATTTCGGCGACTTGTTCAGCACGCGGATGGCTTCTTCGGAAAGCGACCGGTCGGGCGACTGCAACACCTCGATATTGGTCAGGCGACCGTCCTTGTCAATTACGAACGAAAGAACGACACGACCCTGAATCCGGTTCTCAAGGGCAACCTGCGGGAACTTGACATTCTGCATCACCCACGCCCGGAACGTATTGAGGTCTCCGTCCTGGAACGATGGCATCGTCTCGGCGGTAATGAAAATCGTGTCGTCCGCAAAATCCTCGTCCTTGGCCGGCGGCACTATTTCGACAATCGCATCAGGATCGAAATCCTCGAATGTGAGATCCGTCTGCACGAACCGGTGATTGGGGATGACCTCGATCAACTGGGAAAGAGCCTTTACCTCAACCTTCTGGGGTTTCTGTTTGGGCGCGTCGGTCGTGACCGGGACAATATCGACATCGACGGGCATAACATCCACTGCGACTTTCTGAATTCTGTACTCGTCCGGCGTATAGGTAAATGCGACAATGACCAGGGACAATGCCACGACCAAACCGATCTCCAATAAAAGGCCTCTCTTATTCCTAAGATCTGCCTTGAATGATTTTTTAATCTCCATATCAATCAGAATTAGGTGGTTAGTACGCGAATCCAGTGCAGCGTATGTATCGTCGGATTCCGGGTCGCTGCCGCCGGAACCCCCTACCGTCCCGGCTTAGTTCTGCACGCGGAAGTCAACGGGCAGGGTGTACTTTACACGTACAACCTGGTTGCGCTGCTTGCCGGGGCTCCATTTCGGCGACTTGTTCAGTACGCGGATGGCCTCTTCGGAAAGCGACCGGTCGGGCGTCTGCAACACCTGGATATTGGTCAGACGGCCATCCTTCTCGATCACGAACGAAAGAACCACACGACCCTGGATGCCGTTTTCGAGGGCGATCTGCGGGAACTTGACGTTCTGCTGAACCCACGTACGGAAGGTATTGAGGTCTCCGCCCTGGAACGAAGGCATCGTCTCGGCGATCAGGAACGGCTGGTCGTCCTCGATGGTCTCCTCGACCACGTCGACCTGCTGGATCACCTCGGTGTTCTCGTCGAATTCGGCGAAGTCCACCTCGGTCGTGATCTTCGTGTCGTTGGTCACCACCTGCAACAGGTCGGCGATCACCTTCACCTCGACCTTCTTGGGAGGCTCGGGCGGCTTCTGATCCTGACGGGTAATCTCGGTAATTTCTTCTTCAACCGGGCCGTAGTTCAAGTCCGGCTTTTCGATCCGGTACTCCTTCGGCGTGTAGGCAAAAGCCGCAATAACCAGGATAAGGGCTACGACAAGTCCGATTTCAAGCAAAAGACCCCGCTTGTTCTGAAGGTCTGCTTTGGGTGATTTCTTGATTTCCATCTATTTTAAATTTAATTGTTCGGCAATGATAAATCGCACATAGGCATGCTATGCACCACAAATATATGGATAAAAATTCAAAAATGCGCCATCCGGCACGAAAATCTTTAATTTTTGCCTACTTTTGCGGGGTAAAAGATCACATCGGAGATTGATAAATGGCCGTTTCGGAACCACTATACGGGAAAAACCCTGCGGAACTCGCCGCCCTCTGCGCCGAGACGGGCCTGCCGCGTTTCGCGGCAGGGCAGCTCGCCCGCTGGCTCTATGTGAAGCACATCGAAGACCCGATGCTGATGACCGATATCCCGGCTGCCCGGCGCGCCTTGCTGGCCGAGCGGTTCCGGCAGGTGCTGACCCCGCCCGAACGGGTCACCGAATCAGCCGACGGCACGAAGAAATACCTCTTCCGCACACAGCAGGGAGCCTACATCGAATCGGCCTATATTCCCGACGGCGACAGGGCCACGCTCTGCGTCTCGTCGCAGGCCGGGTGCCGCATGGGGTGTAAATTCTGCGCCACGGGGCGGCAGGGGCTGCAACACTCGCTTACGGCGGCCGAAATCCTCAACCAGATCGTCTCCCTGCCCGAACGCGACACGCTGACGAACGTAGTTTTCATGGGCATGGGCGAACCGCTCGACAATACGGACAACGTGCTCAGGGCGCTCGACATCCTCACGGCGGAGTGGGGCTTCGGCTGGTCGCCCACGCGCATCACGCTCTCCACAGCGGGCGTCGTCCCCGAGTTGCGGCGGTTGCTCGACAGCACGAAGGTGCACCTGGCCGTAAGCCTGCACAACCCCTTCCACGAGGAGCGGGCAGCCATCATGCCCGTCGAACGGGCATGGCCGGTCGCCGAGGTCGCGGCAATCCTGCGCAGATACGACTTCACGCACCAGCGCCGCGTATCGTTCGAATACATCGTCATGAGCGGACTGAACGACTCGCCGCGGCATATCCGCGAACTATGCCGCCTGCTGGACGGCATCAAGTGCCGCATCAACCTGATCCGGTTCCATAAAATCCCCGGGTCACCCTATTTCTCGCCGGACGACGCGGCCATGGTACGTTTGCGCGACACGCTGACGGCCAAGGGCATACAAACCACGATCCGGGCTTCGCGAGGCGAGGACATCCAGGCGGCCTGCGGGCTGCTGAGCACTTCGGCACTCGAAGGCAGGCAATAGAGCACGGTTCTTGCACGTTATACGGAAAACGAATCCGCATGAAAAAACTGATCTTCATACTGATGCTGTCACTCGCAGCGGGCGCCGCACAGGCACAGGTAAAATTCGAAACAAAATCGACCGACGCCGTCCGGGAGATGGCGGTCAAAACCGGGAAACTGGTATTCATCGACCTCTACGCCACGTGGTGTCCGCCCTGCCGTATGATGGAACGGGAGGTTTTCTCGCGCAAGGACGTGGGGGATTTCATGGAACAGCATTTCGTGGCCGCCAAATACGACGTGGACAAAACCACGGGCAAGGAGCTGCTGAAACGCTACGGCAGCGGGGCAATCCCGCTCTATCTGGTCTTCGACACGCAGGGCGAACTGCTGGGACGCATACAGGGGGCGGCCAAGGCCGACGAGTTCATGGACAACCTGCAAACGATCCTCGACAGGCAGAAGCCCAAACAGGGAAAGTAATCACCTGGGCTCCCGGCCTGAAACTGGCGGCACCGCCAGCCGATGCACGAGCCAGAGATTGACCGCGGCGGCGACACATCCCGCCATTCCGCATAACACGAACTCCCGGAGCGAAAAGGCCCGGGAGTTTATCATGATACACAGTCCCCAACCACAGCAGGCCAGGCACGGCAGCGACGTCGTAATGACGGGGACATAGCGTCCCACGACAGCCCACTGCCCGAGATGGATCAGCAGGTGCATCCCGAACGCAAGGAACAGGGCCAGCCACGGATAATAACAGCCGGCAAGGGCCGCACAGGCCGTTACCGCCACCAGCAAAACCAGTTCTTCGGCAGCCATGGCGGCAAACCGCAAGGGGGAGATCCCGTCGAAATGCGGGAGCATGCGGCGGGCGAGCTGCGGAAAACGCCGCGCCAGCAACTCCCGGTTGCGGCGAAGCCACGGCGGAAGAAAGAGCACCTCCTCGGCGTCATGGAGCAGGAACATCGCGGGCAGCGACCACAACAGCCACCCGGGAAGGAGCGCGCCGCCTGCCATACGGATTTATTTTTTAGGGGTATAGACCACTTTCTTGGTCTCGAAGAACTCCTCTCCGAAGAACCGCGGAATATCGTAGATATACCAGCGCATACCGGTCTGCGCCAGTTCTTCGGCCAGGTCGCCGCCCTTGAGGTAGAGGATGCCGTTCGGAAGCGAGCCTTTCTGTCCCTTCCCGATTTTCGCCCAGATCCATCGGACGAACTCCGGCATTGCCGTGACGGCGCGCGAAACGACATAATCGTAGCGTTCCTGCAGCGTCTCGACACGCACGCAGCGGGGATCAAGGTTCCGCAGCCCGAGCCCGGCGGCGACGCCCCCGACGACCGTGATCTTCTTGCGGATGGAATCGGCGGCGGTGAAATGCGCCTCGGGAAAGAGGATCGCCAGCGGCACCGAAGGGAAGCCGCCGCCGCACCCCACGTCGAGGATACGGGCGCCGGCATCGAACGTACAGACCTTGGCAATGGCGAGCGAATGCAGCACATGGCGCAGGTAGAGTTGGTCGAAATCCTTGCGCGAGACGACGTTGATCTTGGCGTTCCAGTCGGCGTAGAGGCCGTACAGGGCGGAGAACTGCTGCCGCTGCAATTCCGTCAGGCCGGGGAAATATTTGTCGATAAGTTCCATGCGGATCGGTTTTTCCGGGGGGGGGTCAGTTTTTCTCGCCTTCGGTTATCAGGCGGCACATCTGTTCGCGGGCACGGTGTATCTGCGTCTTGACGGTGCCGAGCGGCAATTTGAGGTTGGCGGCGATCTCTTCGTAAGAGTATTCGTCGAAGAACCGCATGACGATCAGCGTCCGGTAGCGCGGGGCGAGGCGTTCGAGATAATGCTCGATCTGCGTCCGCTGCTGCATGCTGATGACGCTCTCTTCGGGCGTCGGGGTCGTCGATGGAGGCGAGGAGAAGCGTTCGTCGATCGACAGGTCGTCCTGGCGGCGCCGTACGAAGTCGATGAACGTATTGCGGGCGATGGTGTAAACCCACTGCCCGAAGGTATAGACGGTACTGTAACGATGCAGGTTGATGTAGACCTTGATGAACGTCTCCTGCAGCAGGTCGTCGGCATCGTTGACACCCCCCAGCCGCTGTACGAAAAGGCGGTGGATCGCATCGCGGTAACGGTTGAACAGGTATTCGAAGGCCCTGTCGTCGCCTTCGAGCACGAGTTCCACCAGGCGCCGGTCTTCGGCGACGATATAGTCGGCTATCTCCATACGCGGTCGTCTCGTCGCAGCAGCATCACCCCGAGCAGAAACGCCCACAGCGGACTGAGCAGGTCGTAAACGAAATAACAGCCGGCCATGCCCGCCTCTCCCAGGCGGCGTGCGATGCGCCGCACCTGGATCGCCACGAGCAGGTAGCGAACCAGCACCAGGACGAGGGCTGCGATCTTATATTCGAACGGCATCACCGCCAGCGCACAGGCGGCCGTGATGAAAAAAAGCGCCCGCGATCCCAGTTCCCACTGGATGTAATTCTTCACCTGCTGCGGATAGAACGGGAATGCCGAACCGTAATAACGCAGCTGCCCCATCCACCAGCGCATGCCGCCCCACGTCTTCTCGCGCAGCGTTGCACGCGGCGAGAGGATCACGCTCACATTGTCATGCGTCATGACCTTCTGCATGTAGAGGTCGTCCTCCCCGATATTCATGTTGAGATGGCTGAACCCCTTGGAACCGAAATAGATGTTCTTGGTAAACCCGATGTTGTGGAGCGTCCCCCGGTAAGGGTTCCGGCGCACGGCACGGGCGATCCAGTCAACGCCGTGCATCATACGCCAGGCGCGCATCATGTAGTTCGCAAAGCCTTTCCCGCGCTCCACGCCGCAGTAACCCACGACGATCTCGCCCCGAGTAAAGCCCTTGGCCATCAATGCCAGCCAGCGGTCGGTCTGGGGGACGGCATCGGTCGAAGTGAAGACCATGCACTCGTGGTGCGCCGACTTGATGCCCACGTTGAGCGCCATCTTGCGCGAGATGGGAAAGCGGGGGTCGAGGTGGATCTTGGTCGTCACGATCTGGGGGAACGACTGTTTCAGCCGCACGAGCTCCTCGTAGAAATCGGAATCGTGGCCCACGTAGACGATCACCACCTCGAAATCGGGGTAGTTCTGCGCCAGGATCAGCGGCAGCCGTTCCTCGACGAACGAATAGTCCTCCGAGAAGAGCGGGATGACGACCGACACCTGGGGATCGGCCTCCAGCACGGCCGGGCGGCGGTTGTTCTTGTAGCCGGGGATACGGCCGTAAACGAAAATATAGTAGTACAGCTGCACGCCGAACATGGCGAGCATGGCCCCTGCGAGGGCGATGCCTTCCCAGCCGTAGCATGTCAGAAAAGTATCGAAAAATTGCATACAGGCGAAATATGCGCAAAGGTACAAAACAATTCAGAATTCAGAATTCCCAAATCAGATTATTTTATGTATTTTTGCCGAATATATGAGCATGAAGTTTACATTACAGCATAAGGATCCGGCGTCCAAAGCCCGCGCGGGCGAACTGGCGACAGACCACGGCGTCATCCGCACCCCGATTTTCATGCCGGTGGGTACAGCCGCCACGGTCAAGGGCATTTTCCACCGCGACGTGCGCGACGAGGCCCGGGCGCAGATCATCCTGGCGAACACCTACCACCTCTACATGCGCCCCGGCATGGAGATCATCGAAAAGGCCGGGGGCGTACACCGTTTCTCGACCTGGGAAGGGCCGATGCTCACCGACAGCGGCGGCTTCCAGGTCTTCTCGCTCGCAGCTTGCCGCAAGCTCAGGGAGGAGGGATGCCATTTCCGGTCGCATATCGACGGTTCGAAACACCTCTTCACACCCGAAAGCGTCGTGGACACCGAGCGCACGATCGGCGCCGACATCATGATGGCTTTCGACGAATGCCCCCCGGGCGACGCCCCGCGCGAATACGCGGCCAAATCGCTGGCGCTGACCGAGCGATGGCTGGATCGCTGCTTCGACCGTTACCATCAGACCGAACCCAAATACGGCCACTACCAGGCGCTGTTCCCCATCGTACAGGGGTGCACCTACCCCGACCTCAGGGCGCATGCGGCCGAAAACGTGCAACAGTACGGCGCCGACGGGTATGCCATCGGCGGACTGGCGGTCGGCGAACCGACCGAGGTGATGTACGAAATGATCGAAGTGGTCAACGCCATACTGCCCGAAGACCGTCCCCGTTATTTGATGGGCGTGGGCACGCCGGTGAACATCCTCGAAGGAATCGAGCGCGGCGTGGACATGTTCGACTGCGTGATGCCGACGCGCAACGGCCGCAACGGGCAGCTGTTCACGGCCGAAGGCGTCATCAACATCCGCAACAAGAAATGGGAGGACGACTTCTCGCCGATCGACCCCGAGGGCACGGCATTCGTCGACACGCTCTATACGAAGGCCTACCTGCACCACCTAGTGACATGCGGCGAAATGCTGGCGGCGCAGATCGCCTCGCTGCACAACATCGCCTTCTACCTGCGGCTGGTGACGATGGCCCGCCAGCACATCGCGGCCGGGGATTTCAAGCCGTGGAAGGAGGCGATGGTCGGCAAGCTCCAAAGGCGCCTGTAAAGAACCGAGGCCGGGGGAGGGCAGGAGGCAAACCCGTCGGGCCACGGGCCACGAAGCGAATAATGGCGGCACTGCGTCCGAGGCATGAAAAACAAATTGTATCTTTGTGCGATGAAATTACGATTTCCGGGGTTTAAGATCTTAGACCGCTACATACTGGGGAAATTCCTCGCGACCTACTTCTTCGCCATCGCGATGATTATCGTCGTGGTCGTACTGTTCGACTACGTGGAGAAGATCGACGACTTCACGGAACTGCACGCCCCGCTCAACGAGGTGATATTCGACTACTACCTGAATTTCATCCCGTTCTTCATCAACCAGTTCAGCGGACTGTTCACCTTCATCGCCTGCATCTTCTTCACCTCGAAGATGGCCTACCAGACCGAGATCGTCGCCATGCTCTCGGGCGGCATGTCGTTCCGCCGCCTGATGTGGCCCTATTTCCTCGGGGCGCTGATCATCGGCAGCCTTTCGCTGACGCTGAACCTCTGGCTGATACCCATTTCGCAGCGGCACATCGTCAATTTCGAGTCGCAGTACATAAAACGCAAGCAGAACGCCAAGTTCAACCGCCACATCTACCGGCAGATCGAGCCGGGGACGTTCGCCTACATCCGCGGCTACAACGACGGTTCGCAGCAGGCGTCGTTCCTCGCGCTGGAGGAGTATTACAGCGGCACGATGACCCGCTCGCTCGAAGCTGCCGACGTGAAATTCAACCCCGAGACCAAACGCTGGACGGCACCGCGCTACACCAAGCGCGAATTCGACTCGCTGGGCGTCGAGAAATTCGAGCAGTTCCGCAACCTCGATACACTCATCAACCTCGAAGTGGCCGAACTGGGCGAAATCAACGACCTGATACAGACCATGAACATCACGGAACTGAACGAGTTCCTCGACCAGCAGCGCGCCAAGGGTTCCGATTCGATCAACATCATCGAGGTGGAAAAGCACGCCCGCTTCGCCTATCCGCTTTCAACCTTCATCCTGACGCTGATCGGCGTATCGCTCTCCTCGCGCAAGGTGCGGGGCGGCACGGGGCTCCATATCGGCATCGGTACGGGACTCTGTTTCTCGTACATCCTCTTCAACCGCTTCTTCGAGGAGTTCGCCAAGAGCGGCACCCTGCCGCCCGGGCTGGCCGTATGGCTACCCAATATCATCTACCTGTTCATCGCCATCTACCTCTACCGGAAGGCCCCGAAATAACATGCGACACATCGACGACATAGCCGCCAAGGTGCGCCGCGCAGAGCGCATCGACGACGCCGAAGCCGCACGGCTCTGGCGCGAGGCCCCGCTGTGGCTGCTGGGCGAACTGGCGACCGCAGCCAAACGGCGCGTAAGCGGCGACAAGGTGTACTACAACCGCAATTTCCACATCGAACCGACGAACCGCTGCGTCTTCAACTGCCGGTTCTGCTCCTACCGGCGTCCGGCAGGCGACCCCGAAGCATGGGACTATACGATGGACGAAATCGAACAAATCGCCCGCGAACGGCAGGGAAAAGGCATCACCGAAGTGCATATCGTAGGCGGGGTACACCCCGACCACGGGCTGGATTACTACACCGACATGATCCGCCGCGTGAAGTCCATACTGCCCGGGACGGCCGTCAAGGCATTTACGGCGATCGAACTATCGTACATGATCCGCAAGGCGGGACTGACGACGGAGGAGGGGTTGCGGCAGCTCAAGCAGGCCGGGATGGACGCCATACCGGGCGGAGGGGCGGAGATATTCGACGAGCGGATCCGGCAGCGGATATGTCCCGAGAAGGGCTCGACGGCCGAATGGCTCGGAGTGCACGAGGCGGCGCACCGGCTCGGCATCCCGACCAACGCCACGATCCTCTACGGGCATGTCGAGGAACTCCGCCACCGCATCGACCACCTGCGGCGCCTCAGGGAACTGCAAGACCTCACGGGCGGGTTCAACGCCTTCATCCCGCTCAAATACCGCAATTTCGGCAACCCGATGTCCGAAATCGGCGAAGTGTCGGTGATCGAAGACCTACGGATGCTGGCCATGAGCCGGATCTATCTGGACAACATACCCCACATCAAGGCTTACTGGGTAATGTACGGTAAGGCGACGACCGAACTGGCATTGGCGTTCGGCGCCGACGACATCGACGGCACGATCGACGACACGACGAGGATCTACTCGATGGCCGGGGCCGAAGACCGGAAGCCTTCGATGAGCATCGACGACATGCACCGCATCGTCCGGGCGGCCGGCTACCGCGCCGTGGAACGCGACACCTTCTATAACGAAATATAACCCTACCCCGCAATGGAGAAACTGGCATATTACTGGAAACGGCTCCGGAAAAACCGACTGGCATACAACCTCGTACTGATCGGGGCGATCATCCTGGCGATGGCCGTCGCGGCCCACATCGTCATGCAGGTCGGCACGCGCCACGGCGCCCGCCGCACGGTGCCCGACTTTTCGGGCGTGAAGCTCGACCAGGCACAGCGCATGGCCCGCAAGTACGACCTCAAGCTGCACATCAACGACTCGCTGTTCGTGCCGGCTTACGAAGGGGGCATCGTCCTCGACCAGCTGCCCGAAGGGGGCGTGGAGGTCAAGCCCGGCCGCACGGTCTACATCACGATCAACTCCTTCCGCCAGAAGATGGTGCCCGTGCCCTACGTGGCGGGACGTTCGCTGCGGCAGGCCAAGAACATGCTGGAGATCGCGGGGCTGGAGATCGACGAGCTGGTCTACCGCGCCGACATGGCGACCAACTACGTACTGGACGAATACTGCGACGGCCGCCCCGTAGCGGCGACGAGCAAGATCGAGGCCGAACTGGGCTCGGGCGTGACGCTCTATGTGGGTGTCGAAGGCGGCTACGGCACGACGGTCGTACCGCGTCTGGTCGGGTTCCCGCTCAAGGAGGCCAAGGGCCGCCTGTGGGAACTGGGGCTCAACGTCGGCAAGGTGGATTTCGACGAAGGGATCAACCTCCTGAACCAGAAGGATGCCCGCGTCTATATCCAGCATCCCACGGCCGAGCGGAGCGCCGGGCTGGGCTCGCGCGTCGACCTCAGGCTGACGCTCGACGAGAAGAAACTCGCCCAATACCGCGCCATAGCCGAAAAGCAGGCGAAGGAGGCGGCCGAAGAGCGATTGCAATCCGAACGCGAACATGCGGATTCGCTGGCTCAGGCGGAGTTCGAACGGGCGGCGGCAGGCTCCGCAGAGGAACAGCCGGCCGACGAGCCTGCGGCAGCCGGAAACGACGAAGGATTTTTCGACTGATGGCCGACGAACGCTACATAGAGGAGGATCCCGAACTCGACCAGGGATCGGAAGCCACGGAAGAGGACGGCGAGGGAGCCGGGCTGTATGAGCACTTTGCGGTCGTAGCCGACAAGGGGCAAACCCCGCTGCGGCTGGACAAGTTCCTGACCGTACGCATGGAGAAATGCTCGCGCAACCGTATCCAGGCGGCTGCCGACTGCGGCAACATCCTCGTGAACGGCAAGCCCGCGAAATCGAGCTACAAGGTCAAGCCGCTCGACCGTATCCAGATCGTGATGCCCTACCCGCGGCGCGAAGTGGAGATCATCCCCGAAGATATCCCGCTCGAAATCCCCTACGAGGACGACGACCTGCTGATCGTCAACAAGCCCGCCGGGCTGGTGGTGCATCCCGGGCACGGAAATTACAGCGGTACGCTCGTAAACGCACTCACGTACCACCTGCGCAACCTGCCCCTGTTCCAGGAGGGCGACATGCGCGCCGGGCTGGTGCACCGCATCGACAAGAACACGTCGGGGTTACTCGTGGTGGCCAAGAACGAACAGGCGCACGCACGGCTGGCCAAGCAATTCTTCGACCATACGATCCAGCGCCGTTATGTGGCACTCGTGTGGGGCAATTTCGACCAGGACGAGGGGACGATCACGGGCAACATCGGCCGCAGCCCCCGCGACCGGCAGAAGATGTTCGTATTCGAAGACGGGTCGGACGGCAAGCACGCCGTGACCCACTGGCGGGTGCTGAAACGTTACGGCTATGTGACGCTGGTCGAATGCCGGCTCGAAACGGGCCGCACGCACCAGATACGCGTCCACATGTCGTGGCAGGGACATCCGCTCTTCAACGACGAACGCTATGGCGGCGACCGCATCCTGAAGGGCACGACCTTCTCGAAATACAGGCAATTCGTCGAAAACTGCTTCACCGTGCTGCCCCGCCATGCACTGCACGCGCGGTCACTCGGGTTCGTACACCCGACGACCCGCGAAACGGTATATTTCGAGAGCGAACTGCCCGCCGATTTCCGTGCGCTGCTCGGCAAATGGGAAACCTACGCAGCGGCATCGAAAGAGACGGATAACGGATAAACGGCACGGCAGCGGACTGACTTACGGCAATACGGCGGCTCGCATCTGCGGACACCCAAAACGGCAACCCCCAAGCATAAAACCGCCGGCCCGCACCCCTCAAACACACGATACAGACCGGAATTACTCCGGGACGAAACAAAAAAACTCACCGTACCTTGTTTTTACCGACCACGATAAAGGAAGTCCGCGCACGCGGGTGGGAGCAGTTGGACGTCATCCTCTTTTCGGGCGACGCCTACATCGACCATCCGGCATTCGGCGCGGCAGTGATCGGCCGCCTGCTCGAAGCCGAAGGCTACCGCGTGGCCATCGTGCCGCAACCCAACTGGCGGGACGACCTGCGCGACTTCACCAAGTTGGGCACGCCGAGGCTCTTCTTCGGCATTACGGCCGGGTCGATGGATTCGATGGTCAACCACTACACGGCCAACATCCGCCTCAGGAGCAACGACGCCTATACGCCCGGCGGCAAAGCGGGGTTTCGGCCCGACTATGCCGTAACAGTCTACACGCGAATCGTCAAGCGATTGTTCCCGCACGTCCCGGTGGTGGTCGGGGGAATCGAAGCCTCGCTGCGGCGGCTGACGCACTACGACTACTGGAGCGATTCGCTCAAGCCTTCGGTGCTGGCCGAAAGCGGCGCCGACCTGCTGATCTACGGCATGGGCGAACGGGTCGTACAGCAGGTCGCCCGGGCACTGCGCAACGGATACAATGCCAAGTTGCTGCGCAAACTGCGGCAGGTGGCGTTCATGGCCGGCAAAGATTACGAGGAGCGGCTCGACCCGGCGGAGACGATCCGGCTGCACTCCTACGAGGAGTGTGCGCGCGACAAACGGGCTTTCGGGGAGAATTTCACGGTCATCGAGACACAGAGCAACCTGATGGAACCGACAGCGACGCTGGTCGAGGCCGTCGACGACCGCTATGTGGTCGTCACGCCGCCCAACACGACGCTCACGACCGAAGAGCTCGACCACTCGTTCGACCTGCCTTACGAACGGGCACCGCACCCGCGCTATAACGGCAAAGGAGACATCCCGGCCTGGGAGATGATCAAACACTCGGTCAACATCCACCGGGGATGCTTCGGCGGCTGTTCGTTCTGCACCATATCGGCTCACCAGGGCAAATTCATCAACTCGCGCAGCGAGCGCTCGATCCTCGACGAGGTGCGGCGGATCGCCTCGATGCCCGGCTTCAGGGGTTACCTCTCGGACGTCGGTGCACCTTCGGCCAACATGTACCGCATGGGCGGCCGCGACAAGGAATTGTGCCGCAGGTGCCGCCGTCCGTCGTGCCTGCACCCGAAGATGTGCCCAAACCTGGACAACGACCACCGGCCTCTGTTGGCTTTGTACGAAAAGATCCGAGCCGTGAAGGGCATCAAGAAGGCCTTTGTCGGCAGCGGCATCCGTTACGACCTGTTCGACGACAGCCCTTACCTCGCCACGGTCGTGAAACACCACACCTCGGGACGCCTGAAGGTCGCCCCCGAACACACCGAAGATGCCGTGCTGAAACTGATGCGCAAGCCTCCGTTCGCACTTTTCGAGCAACTGAACGCCGATTTCCAGCATATCTGCCGCCGCGAGGGGCTGCCCTACCAACTGATCCCTTACTTTATCTCGTCACACCCGGGCTGCACCGAACATGACATGCGCTCGCTGTCGGCGAAAGTACTCGGCAAGCTCCATTTCAACCTCGAACAGGTACAGGATCTCACCCCGACGCCGATGACCCTCTCGTCGGTGATGTTCTACACCGGGGAGAACCCCTATACACATGAAAAAGTCTACGTCGCCCGTTCGCAGGAGGAGAAACGGCGGCAGAAAGCCTATTTCTTCGATGAACGGCCGGCCGGGAAAGGAGAAATTCCGGGTAAAAAGAATGGCTCGAAGAAGGAAAGCCGCCCAAAAGGTAGGCAGTCCCAAACCGACTCGGCAAAAAGCGGGCAAACAATGCGTCCGACACCCGGAATGCGGTGCAAAAATAGGTGACCTCATACGAGTGCACTTGCCATCACTCCGACAAAAAGAAATTTTCCCGTTCCGCCGCCCATCGGTACCCGATCGAAGTGGTATTACAATCCCAATATCACGAAAATGTGCACCAGGTAAGCGGCATACGATTGCGGCGCGATCCACAGCATTATCCGAGATGTTTTGCCAAAGAAGAAACAGCACAGGGCGATCAGTCCGAACGATAGCGAAAAACAAAGCAGCGTTTCATACCACCACCATGAACGACCGATCTGGAAAAAGGCCTGCAGATAGACCAATAGGGCCAACAACAATTCCAGGCCGAAGAGCATCATGCCCAGACGTCGCGTTATTCGAAGAAACCAGCTTGCCTCGCCATGCAACCGTCCCCGTCACGAAAAGTGCCACATGCTGCGCCAGATGAGTCGGTTCCGCTCAAAGCAAACCGCTCAAACATTTCCAGTTGTTAATCGGTCAGGCAGGACGTACCCAATAATTAGCTGCAGAAACGATTATGACAGCAAAAACGATCCACACCACGTTCACCCCGCTCTGCACGCGCATGGGTTTGCGCACGACAAACCAAAAAAGGGCATATACCAGCGAATAGAAAAGCAGGCGTTCGACAAACCAGAGGTGACCGACCTCGACATGCCCCGTAACTACAGAGCACAAAACAGTAAAAAAAGAGGAGCGGAATTCCCAAATGAGGAAATTTTGCCGATATAAAGCCCTGAAAACCGTGACGGTCGCAACTGGAAGGGAGAAAGTAACCGCAAAACAGGAAGTAAAGTCCCATGAGGAATGAAGCGTTGACAGCAAAGAAACTCCGCAGTCAAACTGCGCACTCATCAAGCGAAGGCTGGTATATCCAATTATCGCTATCGCTGTAAGCCGGCCCGGCATGATGGAAGATAACCAATAGGATCAGAAAAACTTTCAAATTGACGAGGTTCCAATCTCGCTGTACGGGTTTAGCAATAGGGTCTGAAGTCTTCATAGACGGTGCAGTTTCTGATAAGATACAAAAGATGGATAGGAATCAAAAAATGCAAAACAATTACCCGAAAATATTTTCAGGAAGCAGATCGACTGCGAGCAATAGGGATTATCGTTGCACTTCGAATTATAATGCATGGCGAGGTATCGTACAATGAATTTCAGTAAACAAAAGCCGGAGAATTCTCCGGCTTTTGTTTATTTTTTATTTCGGCTCCACTTCTCATTAAGGCGTTCCAGAAGGCGGGAAATACGCCGCACGTCTCGTTCATCGTCCTTCATAACCGGGGCTTTGCGAATGCTCCACCACAGAAAAAGATAAAACAAAATAAGTAATATCAATAAATAAAGCAACCACCTCATCTGTATTAAAATAAGTCTATACCTACCATTTTATTTAGACTTAATCGAACTTATCGTCCCATTCTGACAAACATTTGTAGTCGAAAATATATAGCTCTTCTCATAGACATACACATAACAGCTATAAGTGATTTTATCTCTAACTTTTATCCAAGCTTACTATTCAATATCTCGTCATAAATTTCATAGACTTTATAAACCATTTTTTTCAAAGAAAAAAAAGATTCATATCTCTTTTTGCAATTCATTTTGAAGCGAGTTAACAGTTCGGGAGAGTCCAATATTTTATTAATTGCAGCAGATAGAGCTTGAGAATCACATACAGGGACATTCAGCCCCGTATCTCCATGTTTATTTACCCAATTAACCCCAGATCCAAGGATATCACACGCTACAATCGGCACCCCCATCGCCAAGGCTTCGGCCAATACCACGCCAAAAGCCTCCGTGCGAACAATTGAAGGCAAACAAAATAAATCCGCCGCCGCAAAATAGGCTCCTATCTGCTCTTGCGGAATACGCCCGATTAATTTCACACGATCAGCAACCCCCTTCTGCTTAATGAGACGTTCCAATTCATCCTGCAACTCCCCACAACCGCCAATGAGGACGATCGTATCGTCCCTCAGCTTACAAGCCGCTTCGATCAAATACCTAAAACCTTTATAATAAGTAAGCCGACCGATACTCAGCACGATTTTCTTTCCCGGATATTGCGTTTTGATTGTTTGATCAATTCCAGGTAAAAACATAAGATGTTCGGTATCGAGACCGATCGGGACGACCCGGACTTTTTTAACATAAGGCTGCAGATCAGATGAACTATCGAAATAGTTGCGGCTGGTAACGATAATTCGGCTTGCGCGACGTAACAGCATCGTCTGAAACGGGCGGTAAAATATCATCAGACTCTTTTGTTTGACAATATCCGAATGCCAATGGAGTACGATTTTCGCCCTTGTCCGGAACAATAAAGGAGCTAAAGCAGCCCATGGATTAGGTAAATGAAGATGAATAATATCATAATGGTTGCGAATCTTCCGATAAACGGAAAAATAACGCATCGAGATGGGAGTCGAATGAAAAATGGTACGAATCGGCACCCGGAATAATCGATAAGCGGGGGTTAAGTTATCCGTTTCGCTGCCGGCTAAATGTTGGAAACAGAGTTCATCCACATTACAATTCTCAATCTTATTCAAATTTTCAACTAAATCGTAATTCACTTTCTCGATACCGCCGCAGAAAGGGGGATAAAATTTACCAATATGAAGTACTTTCATACAACTTTCGATTTTTACTTATTATGAATTACCACCCCACAAATCGGCGATTTAAAGATCAGTGGCAAGGTAACAAATGAGAACAATGCATAGGTACCCGATCCCGCAATATAATTCAGTTGCAGAATAAGAAGCAGGACGATGGATAAAAAACATAACAAGGGCAGATACAAAATATTATGTAGATAATATACGTTCGCCCATACTTTTTTAGCGAAATATCCAAAAATAAACATAAAAACAATCCCCATCCAACCGAAATCAAGATACCATAAAAAAAAGAAAGTACTCCATATTCCGGGACGGGCATTATGCTTATATATTTGCTCTAAAATATTATAGGGAGAGTTAAATATTTTAAGAATAAATTTAGTTATAACCGAGAAAGTTGCAGTCCCATAATAATGGTCATTTTTTTGATCGATGAATTTTTTAACTACCGGAAACTCGAAAATGGCATGTGTTCCGTATTGAGTAATATTTGAATAAGTAAATAAGTAAACGTAATACCACTCATCTTCGCTTTCCGATAATAGTCGTTGAAAGGATGCTGTTGCCGGAACTTTGTCGGAATAGCCTCCTGTTACGGAAGAAACCGCCATAACCGCAGTCACATCCTGCTCATTTAACCGACGTATGAAAAGAGCCCCGATCAAATATCCGACACCCAATAGAATAAATAGTCCGATGGCCACATTCTTTACCGACCATCGGATTTTGATTTTGCCGGCATAAAGCAACAAGATAAACCAATACACCAGAGGAGTAATAATTGCGAAACGACTACCTGAGAGCAACGCATTGATCATTAGTGAGAAAAATACAAGAAGCGTCAGGATTTTACGTTTGCGTGTGTTCAATTTATCACATACGAGATCGATTGTCAACGGAATATAGGCATTGAATATCAACAAACTTGCAACAATTGAAAATATGTTACCGCTCTCTTCGGTTGCCATCTCCATGTTTTCCAGGGTAGTACTTGCCAAAGATAAGCCGCGAAAGAAAAAAAGATCGTAATAACGGAATACTACTCCAATAAAACCTAACCAGAAAGTAAGGTTATAAATTTTCGTAAGTTTCGGGATATTTACCTGTATCGTCAATTGTTGCCTTTTCGCACGAGTCCGAATCATTTTCGTTCCCAATAAAAAAGCCAACAAGGAAGAAACAATATAGACAACAGAAGAAAAATCCAACGTATTATTAATCTGTATCGGCGCTAAGATCAGCATGACCAATAGCATAAGAATTGCAATCAACACCATTCGTTCTGGGCGAAGTTTATAAAGGAATTTTGTATTGAACGTAATTTCCATCCTCCGAAATTTATATTAAAATTATTATATCCAAGAATTTACAATAGCCCCCTATACAACAGAAAAGATAAAAAACTATTAGTTTTTTATACATCTGCATATTAACTTATTTACACATCTTTTATACAACCCTACGAACGGGAGACAAACTCCGATTACAATCATTGTAATTAGAATGCAAATCCATAGATTTTCGCGCAAATCGCCTGTTCCCACATTTGTCATTCGACTTATTGTGAAAATTACAATACGCAAGATAATACCATGTATAGCCATGATTACCAGTGTCGATGTACTATATCCGATATGTTCTATCCAGCTTACACGACCTAATGCTATTGCAATGGCTATCATCATCATACAACCGACACCCGACCATAAGAGAAAAAGCAAAAAACAGCCATACTGGCCACTGGCCATATCAATCCTCGTAGCCCAACCTTCATGCACGGCTATGAGCAATAATAAGCAGCAACCAACAGCGACAAGTATTACATGCCGAACATGCGTCCAATACTGAACCCGCTCTGCAACCATCCACCCGGTCACATAGAAAGGTAGGGCAACCAGCGCGACATTCAGCCCCATTGGAAGCCACTCAATTCCCTTTGTATAAAGTCCCAGCCCCAAAACAGCACAAAGGACAGAAACTACAAAGATTGTTTTTCGACAACAAATATAGTCAGCTAACAACCGCGCCAATACTTCGGTCGAAAAAAGTGCGGGCAAAAACCACAATACGATGTTATGACTCATCCAACCGTTTATATTCGATCCCCACATTAGCGGTATCAGACGTTGCCACCAAGTGATCCCAGAGCAGACAGGGGGGGGGAGAAATTGCACTCTACCAGCCACCACCATAGCAGCGTCAACAGATAAAAGAATGCATAAGGTAGCAGCAATTTTTGAGACCGGCGAATGATGAAGGTACGCAGATCATAACGATGCCTATTAAACAAGAAACCGGAAAGAAGAAAAAACAAAGGCATATGGAACGCGTAAATAAAAATCACCGTATTCGGCTCTTTCGAAACATGCCCCAGAACTACCAGGATTATGCCTAAAGCCCGTAACACATCTATCCAGTATTTACGCCCTGTAGATATATTTAAGGCTTGCTCATTCATGTGGAAATTTTATTTGCTATTCAACTCTTTCAACACTTTACGAAAAGCCATCATACAGGTCTCGACATTCTGCTCGTTTAATACGGTCTCATAGGGGATTCCCGGAAAACTGGTATTGTTCAACCGATTGATAAATCGGATTTTATCCAAAGTATCCGTGCGCGGAAATTCACCGCGAGGGACTTTATCCATCCATGCTCTCAATTCTTCAAACGACGCAGCAAATGGACAATTTTTCATATCATTATTGAGCGTGCGCACCATTGTTACAACCGGAATATCTGCAAGTATACACTCGATTGCTATTGTTCCAGTCACTGTCACGACCATATTTATCTTGGGAAGCACCTCATCCATACGAACTGAATGACGCAAAGGAACGATCCGTTCATGAGAAGCAATAAAAGCGAGTAACTCTTCCGTGAGTTCATATTTCGACTTGGGATTCGGTTTGACGAAAATCACCGCACCACTAGGTAGGCTGTCGTACAAATGATGGAGCATTTCCAATTGATTACGATAAGGACGTCCCCATACATCCAGATTAGCCTCGGGCTGCATTTGCATTGGATAGAGTAACCGGAAACTATTTTTAAACGAACCCACATTACGGCTTTCGGCCAATGCATTCCATTTACGGATCAGTTTACGCCGTTGACGTTCAATCCGCAATTTCACCCAGGGAGCAGGTGTATTGTAATGTTCTCCACCAAGATAGGCGACCGAAAGGTGTATCAAATCATTCCATCGTTTCAACCGAGTTGAAAGCGTCGCCCTATACTTTTGCATATAATCGGGCTTAATAGTGCGATGGACAATACTGTTGATCAATTTTATTGCCTGTTCGTCAGACATTGTTTCACCCGAGCCGGAAAAGGGTTCGAGCGTATCGTAACGATAAAAGGAAAAACGGCCAGGAGGAAACCGGCAGGTCGAAGGTTGTAAATAGGGAATGGAAAGTTCTCGACAAAGATCAATCGTCTGCAATTCATGGAAAGCAGTACTTTCACCAAAAGTTACATCGGGTCGTTCCTTCTCCAGAAAATCACGGATCAGCTTGCGATAATAGGTATAATGCCCCGTCGACCGATGTCCGAAATAGTTTATATTACGATCGGATAATATTAATGAGCGATCGGCTTCTGTTGGCTCTTCCAACTGGGTTTTATTCGGATAAGGTATCACCCAAACACGCCCACATCGAGGATGGAACAAATGATTTTGCACCAAAAAAAGGACTTGGTGCCCGTCATTAATCAGACAATCAGCAAAAGTTTCCCATATTCTCGTCCGAAAACGATTTTCGACAAATAATATTTTCATAATATCATACCGTAAAATAAATTACAATGGATGCCGCAAACAAAGCCAAACTCAAAATAGAACATTTGCGGAGTTTGATGCCGCGCCTGCTCAGCAAACAGTGCTGAATGGCCAAAGCTATCGTAAAAGTCACCGCATTGAGCAATGTAAAAAGCTCGATCGTCAGACGGCCTTGAAGTAAGTATAGCGCCACAGGCAACAACATGACCGGTACAATGACACGCAAATTCATCTGTCGAATCTGATTCTCTCTGCCCACAAGACCTTCACAAAGCGAAATACCCACCCATAAGGGCATCTGAAGGGCTATTAGAAAAAACAGCCGGGCATTGTCGATCGAAAGACCTTTTAAGAAATAGCGGCTAAGCAAGGGCACGAACAGATAACAGGCCAGACAACCGCACAGCACTAGGCCCATAATCGCTGTATAATAGAGATCGAGTCGACGGCTATTCCCCATATAGAGCTTTTGGAAAAAGGCGATATACAAAAACTGATGAATAATGATAGCGATACCAGCCAGACGAAAATAAAAACAGTAAATGCCCACTTGTTCATACCCCATAAAGTAAGCGATATAGATTCTGGCACTGGACGTAAGCCAATAGATAATAATTCCGGAGACAACCATATGCAGGCTGTAACGAAGAATCTCGCCGCAGTCGTCGTGCAGCAGGGCAGGTATGCTTTTGGTGTGGAGCTTATAAAACTGTCGCACATAAAACCCGCCCAACACAAAAAGGTAAACCTGCATGGCCGCTTCAAGGAGCATAACATGATGAGTGATTCCGAAACTCCATATGACCAAAATCACTCCTGTCAATATGAAATAATATCCCCCGTCGAACAATACACCCAGCCAACCCTTGTCTTCCGATTTGAGGATAGAGCTGTAGAGCCTTTGGAGTGCAAAAATCAAGGTAAAAAGCAAAATTAGCGAAAATCGTTGACCGATCGCTCCGTACCAACGCAACAAACAGGCTATGACGGCTATCCCCAGTACAGGAACTCCATAGAGCATAAAAACCTGCTTTTTATCCCTTTCCCCCCGACGAAGCACGAAATAAGGATAAGCCCCCCCTAAACCCAACATAGCCACGACGGCGAGTACACTCCCCAGCGCGTAGGAGAATTCCACTACACCATACTCTTCAAGGGAAACAAAATTAAGAAAAAAAATAGGGGCCAAGAAGGCAACTCCCTTTGACAATACAAAAAACAGGATGTTATCCCGCACCTTTTTAAAGAGCAGGCTTTTATTGTGCACCACCATTTTTGTGAGACTGTCGCTTTTCATAAATTCGATCTGCCACTTTAGCGTAATGGCAGATGGCCTGATCCGGATCAAATTCTTTGTAACGCAAAGCCTGCCCAACATAAAGCCCCGGCTCAGTGAGCGATTTAGCCACTACAGCCCCGGCCCCTACAGTCACAGCATCACAAATACATACGTCCGAACAAATCAATACGCGCGAACCGACATAGACATTTTGTCCAATTGAGATGCTGCCGTCCACTCTCCAGCGTGCTGCTCCAGATCTGCTATGATAGAACCCATGAGTCCAGAGCTGACTTCCGATGCCAGCTAAAATGGAGTTTGCACCGAGACGGACACTGGCCGTCATGTCGATAAAATGCGATACGCCGATTATGGCATTTATACCCAGGATTAGTTCCGATTCGCGCAGATTGGAACTTGCCGAAAGAATCCTGTTGTATTTATTGATAACGGCTTCAGCATCCAATTGCACTCGGAAGCCCCTTAAGCAAATTCATGCGTTGAATGCGCGATCGAGTGCCCAGATGAATAGATTTCGTGAGAATTAAGTTCCCACTTTGAATCACAGCCCCTTCTCCCAGGTAAATACCTGAAGTCAGGATCAGTGAAAACCCAATTCTGCTTTTACGGCCGAAGGAATACCCTTCCCCGCCAAATATCCTTACAAGAGGGAATGCGATACACGAAGGTAACAGAAACAAAATAGATGCGATAAGCCAACGCTTCATAAGAATCGATTCTCTATTTTATTTTTTAACTACGTTCTTCCGATAATAGACACAGAGGGCGCTCAGATAATTGGCAAACGTAACCATATAAGAGTTTTTCATCTCCCATTTACTCCGGTGTGCAATGATTTCACGGGCTTTGGCTTGGTAGCCAAATCTCCGGCAAAAAGAGTCGGAAGAGCGTAAATCGTCGCGCAAGGTCTGCTCCACCCGAATACCCAGAACACCGTTCATCATCAGATGACTGGAGAGTGATACGGCTTTAGCTCTTACCATAATATTCCAGGGCAATTCTTTTTCAAAAGCTTTGCGCAGAACATATTTATTGACGCGTACAGGTTTATTGCTGAATCCATCAAGTCCAGCCATAGTCTTGTTCGCCAATTTCCAAGGAATAGTCGATGCAAATTGACTGAAACGCTGTTCGTAGAAGGGTAGTACCGTAGTAACCCCGCGATTATGGGCCATATCGACCATATAACGAATATCATCGGTATACTGCTCCTGCCATTTTTTCTCGATAAGTCGATTAAATATCTCCCTGGAACTCATTCCAGCATGCAAATCAACCCGGTACCAATCGCAGATTTTCTCAAAATTGGACATATCGTATCTCCAGGTTTTGTATTTGACCGGATCGGCCATAAATTTCCTTCGCAGGATAAACCATTCGGGTACCAACGCATTGACAAGCAGATGGGAGTACTTCACTCTTCGGTCAGCCGCATTATAGAGTTTCAAAAGACAGGAAAGCCGCTCATACAAGTCCACCACTCCTTTACCGAATGCCCCCCAACCACCTGTTCCCTGATGAGATATTCGATCAATTACCTTCATATCTACGCTATTGACTGAAGGAGTATGAAGTCTGGTATCCTGTCCAGCAAAATAACGCACTGAAATGTCGTTTGATAAATGAGGCCGAAATATCCAATTTCCAAAAACTGGATTATTCATCTTTTGTAAATCATCTTCATAATCAGCCACAATTTTAGGATCTGCTGGATCGACCGTCACAACTTCCGTATTATACCCTAAATAAGAAGCCAATTCTTGAGCATATATAGTTTCATCTTGCGAACTTCCCGCAATACGATAGGAAACAACTCGTGTTTGTTCCGGACAAATATTATGTAATGAAGCTAACATTACACAAGAGTCTATGCCTCCGGATAAATAAACCACATTATTTTCACCAGCCCAATCAGCATGTACTTCCAATATCTTTTCACGCAGCAGACGTATATTTTCTTCCTCCGAATAATCGTTCTCAGAATACTCGATCGGCAATGATTCTCGCTCAATAGATTGCAAGGTTCCTCTTGGTATATAGTGCAACATCTCACCAATACGCACCTCATTCACATCTTCGTAAATAGTATAACCATCAGGTATGAACTGCTGATAAAGCAAAAAATCCGTATAGAATTTATTTATGTCCGTGGAAACATTATAAGCGATATCGTGCATATTGGTCGCCACAACTAACCGTTCTGTAAGCGAATCAAAATAATAATATCCAGATTTCTGCCCCATTGAATCACGCATCATATTTAACATACCGCTCTTCCGGTCAACCAAAACAATAAAATATCCTCCGGCAAATATTCGATTAGCTAATTGGTGGGAAAGTTCACTCCTTAACACTGAAACCGTCGCAAAAAATTCTTTTTTAGATATATTCCGATTCATTAAACCATATGCCCAGAATATACGCTCACCATCATCCAAGAAAATCTCATCTGATTCCACACGTCCTATACGAATCGAATTACCACAAATTTCTATATACATTTTTCAATCATTTTATTAACAATTTTAAAGCATAGATATAATGCCTAAATAAACAATAGCATCTCAGAATTATGAAATCATATCTGCCTCCAGACTACTTTAACAAAGACTTCATTTTATATGAACACTAGCGATTGTCATTTAAAATTCAGCACAAGCCTTTATCACATTTATAGTAAAAATATCCTCTTTCCAATGACATCACCCTTGGTATTGACACCTTTTTTTCACTAGCTATTTTCAGAAATATATCCCTGAAATAACGTCACCAAATTATCCTGCAACAATACCTCGACAAACTCTCTGAAAACGCCCTCGCCTCCTCGTTTCTGAAGAGATACAGTTGCCAACCGACGTATATACTCCGGAGCACTCGCAGGAACTCCGGAAACACCGACCTTCCGAAGCAATTCAATATCATTAAGGTCATCTCCAATATAAGCAACTTCATCCAATGAGATGCATAGTTCACCACATAACCCTTGGGCAATTTCAAGCTTATTTGTCACACCTTGAAAAAGGTAATCAACACCTAATTTCTCCGCTCTGCGTTTGACAATAGACGTGGTTTCTCCCGTCAATATGCCCACAGGTATACCGGCCCGATGCGCGAAAAAAACCCCCGCACTATCATAAGTATGGAATTTTTTCCATTCATTTCCAGTCTGATCGTAATACATACCACCATCAGTCCAAACACCGTCAATATCGGTAAGGATTAATTTTATATTATTCATATTCAGCTATATTTCGAGCAGGCACACCTTCGCAAACAGCCTGGGAGGGGGGGGGGAACTGCGAAGACAAACAGCATTAGCCCCTATTACACTGTAATCACCTATGGTTATTTGCCCCAACATATATTATGACATTATTGCCAATAATCGGCCGGCCGCCGTTTCTATCCCCTATAGTAACACCCTGAGACAGTTGTCTCCAATTACGCATCGGACACCAATAACACAGCCGGCACCATGATTTATCTTTAATCCCCGACCAATTTGAGCAGAATAGTAAATTTCAACCAGACCGGGAATTCGTTCCAAAACAGAATAAACAGAGGCTTGCTCTTCATTACCCTTCAGATAAAGTAATCTGGCCAATCTGTAAGTTAATACAGGGTGTAATTGCGGTGTTATGTTAAGCCGATGGATATCTATTACCTCACCATCATACCACCGACGATAATCATCTATAAATTGATCAATAGCGTTTTTATATAATTCAACATCATAATCCAGCTTTTCCTCACTGAAGTAGGTCTTTGATTTCTAAAAGTGGACAAGTTGATATATCTCAAATGCATCCATTCTATGAAATCATTTCCGGGTATATTATTTCATCTGCAGGAATATCATGGAGCACTTTGCGTCCGATCACTTCCGCGCGATCCACCCATTTATATCCATCCCCGGGACTCAAGAGATGAATATCGTTTTCAGAGATTATTTCTCCCTGTCGAATACTCCTCCGGGTTGCAATCGACCGCTCCAATTTAATTTTAGCGCTTAGCACATCCTTTTCAATATACAGATCTTCTGTCCCCATCCAACGCTCTGCAACTCGGATATCCCGAACCATTCGGTATACGCCATCCGGCCCCAATGACCCAGCCTGATCGGTACCTTTCATACGACGATCGATCGTAATATGCTTCTCGATTATTTCTGCCCCCAGCCCCAACGCGACTATAGGAGCTGAGATGCCAATCGTGTGATCCGAAAAACCTATTTTATACTGGGGATAATTTTTTTTCAGATAAGATATGGTTTGCAAATTTAGGTTATCCGGTGCTGTCGGATATTGTGATACACAATGAAGGATGGAAATATCATCATGATATTTAGTGATGGTGGCCAGAGCATCATCTAGTTCTTTTTTTCCGGCCATCCCCGTAGAAAGAATGATGGGAATGCGTGTCTCAGCCATAGCTTCCAATAATGGCAGATTCGTCAGATCACGACTTGCAACCTTCAATTTATCCGGCGTAAACAATTTTAAAAGAGAAAGACACCCTTTAGCACAAAGGGTTTCGATAAAATCCAACCCTTTGGATTTGGCATATCGATATACTTCATAATGGGCTTGGTCATCCAGTTCGAGATAAGCCCGATGTTCCCCATACGTAGCTCCAAAAGAATTTGGGGTGTTGTATGGTCTATTCATTTGAGAAACAGTAAGTTCCTCTTTCAAATCCCGACGGGTCATCTTGACTGCATCCATAGGTTGCAGATCCAGTCCGAACACATCTTCCTCTATCGGTCTACATATCAATTCGATGATCAACTTTGCAATATCGACGGAACCGTTATGGTTTTGCCCAATTTCACCGATAATATATGTCTTTCTCATATTTATATTTTTATTTTTGATTGGATTTAATAATCTCATCCATTGTTGCATACAGGCATGCATGTCCATCAAGGTACGATACGACATCTTTTATCGTGAAGCGAGGATTTACCTCAAAAACAGCCTGAAAAATTTTCTGCTGGATACGAAAGTCAGTCAATGTATCTATGGTTAAGCGGATTGTCCGCTTTTCAAGGTCAGCCGGAATCGGATTTAAGATTATTTTAAAATCGTTAGGATGAGTATAAATATAATTTGTTACGTGTTCGTGATATACTTTCTCCACCGTCTTCCGAGCAACAAGTTCCAATGCTGCCAGTGTAACATATTCAGCCCAAAAGCCAAAATGGGTTTTTATGGTTGGAGTATGATTGCTCGTACAAAATGATACATAATCTGCATCGATATTTTCACTCGCTAAAATCAATGAATCAAGCGATTCAATATCTAAGAAAGGATTATCAGCACAAATTCTGATAATTTTCGAAATCCCATAATATCGGGCTGCTTGAATAAAGCGATCCAAGACATCATTTTCATCTCCCCGAAAGCATTTCACCCTGTGTTCCCGAACTAAATCGCATATGGCATCATCAGGAGATGATGATGTTGTTGCCACAATAATACTGTCAGCCAACTTACACTGTGTTAACCGAGAAAGCAGAATGCTGAGTATTCCATCATTTCCGTAAAACGGAAGAATCATTTTAGACGGCAGCCGGGTTGACCCAGTACGAGCCTGAATTATTATTCCAAGCTTATTCATTAATATTTATTGTATTGGTCTTATTTTATATATAGCGGTTAATCCACTTTCGAGTAAAATCCAGTTTAATTATATGTTATGGATTTAGGCTTTAACAGATGACTGTATACCTGCCTGAAGAAGGTTCCTATTATACCTTCGCGGTAAACAATCCTATGTTTCCATCGATTTGCCATCCAGCGACGAAACTTAAACCGGATTATCTGAACAAATCCTTTTTCAGGAAATTTTTCGCTAAATTCGGGATGTAAAATATCATTCAAGACCCGCTTTTCAAGTTTTATATCCCGTTCAAAGGGAGGAATCAATGCTGCATCCAATCCTAAATTGTCAATCGAAATGGCATTCATACAATTCAAAAAGCGATGCATATTCATGCGGCTTGCCATTGCATAAAGTTCCGGCCAATCGATTACATCAGCATGGCGTCGAATAAACATGGCCCAATCGACCACATGCCTAACACCAATCTCCTCGGCGGCAAAATGTGCAGCGGCATGGCGCAAGAGAAAGAGCGCATTGAATCGGGGCGACGGAAGATAAATACTCGCACGTCCCAACCGGATCATTTCTCCGGGTATTTCGGCATATTTTTTCAAGAGCCATTCTATATCCCGATTCGAGGCATGGGCATGTATATTCAAAAAATCGTAATGATTTTCGACCAAAACTCCGTCAAAAAGAAAAACCGTATGATGATGTTTATCTTCATCAATCTGAATACTCCGCTCGTGATATAATAATTCATCCGCCTCTTCCTGCCTGCCAAAAAGCCAAATATCAATATCTCCACATGGACGATGTTCCGGACGCGGATAATAAAGACTCAACCCATATCCTTTCAGGAGCATTAGCGGAATAGAATGCGATATATAGAAGTCTGCGATTTCAGTCAGAACTTTTTCCTGTTTCCGGTAACAACGCTCTATCTGCTCAACATGGTAAGCCCACTGTACACGTAAAGACAACGATAAATTTTCTTCCGCATGCAATAGCCGTAAAGCATCCCAAATCAATGCTCCCGTCCCCTGTTGGAAGGAAAGATCGTAGATTTTCTGCCATTGCTTATCAGAAACTACCACTGGCATTTCCGCAGATCGTTGCATCTGCAATCCGATGCGCAATAGAAAAAAATATGTCTTTTCGATATCAGTCATCTACCTCCGTCCTTATACATGCTCTGATAGTATTGCTGATACTCGCCAGAAGTTATGTCGTCCATCCACGATTGGTTTTCGAGGTACCAGCGGACAGTTTTTTCGATTCCTTCCTCGAACTGCAGGCTGGGCTGCCAGCCCAGTTCGCGCTTGAGCTTGCGCGAGTCTATGGCGTACCTCAGATCGTGGCCTGCGCGGTCGGTGACGTACGTAATCAGTTTCTCCGATGTCCCTTCGGGATTGCCCAGCAGCCGATCCACCGTCCTGACGATCACCCGTATCAGGTCGATGTTCTTCCATTCGTTGAAGCCCCCGATGTTATACGTATCGGCGACCTTACCCCTGTGGAAGATCACGTCGATGGCCCGCGCATGGTCTTCGACATACAGCCAGTCGCGCACGTTCTCGCCACGGCCGTACACGGGCAGCGGCTTTCGGTGGCGGATGTTGTTGATGAACAGCGGAATGAGCTTCTCCGGAAACTGGTAGGGCCCGTAGTTGTTCGAGCAGTTGGTCACCAGCGTCGGCATCCCGTACGTGTCGTGGTAGGCTCGCACGAAGTGGTCGGACGAGGCTTTCGAGGCCGAGTAGGGGCTGTGCGGCGCGTACTTCGTCTCTTCGGTGAAGAACTCCTCGCCGAAGGGCCCGCCGCCGCTCTCCCCGCCCGCAGCATCTCCCTCAGGACGGGTAAGCTCCAGCGCCCCGTACACCTCGTCGGTGGAGATGTGGTAGAACAGCTTGCCTGCCCAATCACCGTTCCAGTACTCCCGCGCAGCTTCGAGCAGCGAGAGCGTGCCCAGGACGTTCGTACGCGCGAAAGTGAACGGATCCCTGATCGAGCGGTCCACGTGGCTCTCGGCCGCGAGGTGGATGACCCCGTCGATGTCATACTGACCAAACAGCGCCCGCAGCATATCCAGGTCGCAGATGTCCCCCTTCTCGAACACGTAGTTCGGGGAATCCTCGATGTCCCGCAGGTTGGCGAGGTTCCCCGCATAGGTCAGTTTGTCCAGGTTCACGATCCGGTAATCCGGGTATTTCGTCACGAACAGGCGTACTACGTGCGAGCCGATAAAGCCCGCTCCGCCCGTAATCAGGATAGTGCGTTTCATGGGTTATTTTCTGTGAGTCGTTTCATGCAGTAGATCAAAGCCTCCCTCCAGTGGGGGATGTCCATTTGGAAGGTCTCTTTGAATTTGGTCTTGTCCAGCACCGAGTAGGCCGGGCGCTGGGCCTTCGTGGGGTATTCCGACGTGTGACAGGGGATGATGCGGCACGTGCCGTGACCCGCGGCCGCGGCGATCTCCACCGCGAAGTCGTACCACGAGCACACGCCCTCGTCGGTGAAGTGGTACACCCCCTCGTTGCCCGCGTAGCGCCCCGTCTCGATCAGGGAGAAGATCGCAAGCGCCAAGTCTCCGGCGTAGGTCGGAGTGCCCACCTGGTCGAAGACCACGCGCAGCGTCTCGCGCTCCGAGGTCAGACGCAGCATCGTCTTCAGAAAGTTGTTCCCGTACTCCGAATAGAGCCACGCCGTGCGCAGGATCAGGTAGCGGCACCCCGAGGCCTTCACGGCCTCCTCGCCCGCCAGCTTCGTACGCCCGTAGGCCCCCAGCGGCGAGGTCGCCATATCCTCCGTGTAGGGCCTGTGCCCCGTGCCGTCGAAGACGTAGTCCGTCGAGACGTGGATCAGCGTCGCACCCGTTTCTTTGGCCGCAGCTGCGAGGTATGCCGCGGCCTTGTGGTTGAGCAGGTCGGCCCTTGCCTCGTCCTCCTCGGCACGCTCCACGTTCGTGTAGGCCGCGCAGTTGACGATCACGTCGATACGCTGTTCCTTGACCGTTTGAAGCACCGCCCCGGCGTCGGTGATGTCCAGCTCCGCGACGTCGGTGGCCAGGTAGTTATTGGGCGATACGCTCCCAAGCTGCCGCAGGGAGCTCCCCAGCTGCCCCCGGGCGCCCGTAATCAGGATATTAAGCATAGTAGTCCGTATTGTAGTCGAACAGTTCCGCGGCCTCCTCCAGCCGCGGGTGGCCGCTGTCCTTGGGCGAGAGGACGACATCCCCCGGCGCCAGGTGCCAGTCGATGCCCAGCGTGGGGTCGTCCCA
>ERZ791905.618-NODE-618-length-32504-cov-7.790810_pt1 | contig 32504 bp, 27 predicted proteins | sample MGYA00510147_ERZ791905 | MGnify/ENA primary metagenome ERZ791905 (study PRJEB30046, sample SAMN00792084) | human gut metagenome | study: EMG produced TPA metagenomics assembly of the A metagenome-wide association study of gut microbiota in type 2...
GTAGATGGCAGTGATCTGGGGCACGCCGATACCGGCCACCACGCGGGTGGTGCAAATGGAGCCGGGGCCCACGCCCACCTTGATGGCCTGCACGCCCGCCTTGATAAGGTCGGCCGCTCCTTCCGCCGTAACCACGTTGCCGGCTACGATGGGACGGTCCGTCAGCTTGCGGAGGTTGGAAACCACGTCCATCACGCGGGTCGTGTGTCCTGTGGCGGCGTCAATGAACAGGGCGTCCGCTCCGGCGGAAATCAGGGCTTTGGCGCGGTCCAGATAATCGGGGCCCACACCCACGGCGGCGCCGCAGCGCAGGTGGCCGTGTTCATCCTTGGAAGCGTCTGCAAACATGGCGCGCTTCTGGATGTCCGTTTCCGTGATGAGGCCGGCCAGCACACCGTGTTCATCCACCAGGGGAAGCTTTTCAATGCGGTGGGTGTAAAGGATGTGGCGCGCTTCCTCAATGGTCGTGGTGGGAGCCGCCGTGATCAGGCGGGCAAGGGGGGTCATGACATCCTTGACCCGGACATTCTGGTAATCGTCCACGCCGCGCATGTCGCGGCCGGTGATGATGCCTTCCAGCTTGCGGTTGGCATCCACGACGGGGAAGCCGGAATAGCCTTGGTCCATCATGATCTGGTGGACTTCTTCCAGCGTCATGTCCTTGTTGACCGTGACGGGGTTCGGGATAACCGCGTTTTCAAAACGCTTCACGCGGGAAACCATGGCCGCCTGGATGTCAATGGGGTTGTTGCGGTGGATGACGGCCAGGCCGCCTTCCCGCGCCAGGGCAATCGCCAGTTCCGATTCGGAAACGGTATCCATGGCCGCGGACAACACGGGGATTTTCATGTCAAAGCCGGGAACAAGCTGGGAACTGATGTCCGCGTCGCCGGGAAGAATCGCGCTCAGGCGGGGCAGCAGGAGCACGTCATCAAAACTTAATCCAAGAGGGAAATCTGCCATGCGATAATCTACAGCCGGACATCCTTTAACGCAAGCCGAAACACAGGAGAATCTTATTTTTGAATGAGCGGCGCAGTTTCTTTCTTTGCCCCATGCCATATTCGCGGGCGTTTCCGTTTCCCGTGCAGAAACTCTTCCCTCTTGAAATGGGGAGGCCGCCTGCCTATCCTGAAAAAGAAATGACGTCCATGAGTGCTCCCGAACCTTACCGAGTCCTGTTTGTCTGTCTGGGCAACATCTGCCGCTCTCCTGCCGCGGAAATCATTTTCAAAAAAATGGTCGCAGAACAAGGTCTGGAACATTTGATTGAGAGCGATTCCGCCGGAATGATCGGTTACCATCGGGGCTGCCCTCCGGATAGCCGGATGCTGACGGTGCTGAAAAAATACGGATATGAGGATCCGGGGCTTAAGTCGCGCCCCGTGCGGAAAGAGGATTTGGAACAATTTGACCTGATTGTGGGAATGGACCGTGAAAATCTGCGGGATTTGAAACGGTTGGATAAAAAGGGACAGTGGGCAGGCAAGATAGCGCCCATGTGTTTTTTCACGACTCGTTTTCCGGATGAAGAAGTGCCTGATCCCTATTATGGGGGGCAGGAAGGCTTTGAATATGTGGTAAAACTGCTTCAGGACGGTTGCGGCAATCTGCTGGAGCGTTTGAAGGAGCAGCTTTCCTTGTAAATTCAGGCGTGGAGGCTGGGAAAGTGGTGGTTTATCCTGCTTTCTCTCCATTCAGACATGCCGGGGTTGCTGAACATGCCCGCAGGCGATAACCGTTTTTATGGATTTTGGATTTCTTTTCCAATTCAGGGAGATCATGCTTTTTCCGTTGAAGAGTTCATGAATCCATGTTAAATGAAAAATTGCCGTGTTTCATGGCGCGCAGTTAAAGGCCATTTGGATATGTTGCTTCCGGAATTTTCCATATGGGCCAGAGTTTTCCATTCGGAAGTGCAGAGAAGAAATTTTTACCATTTATTGAACCACGGCTGAGGCCAGGGGGCATCCCGTGTTGGACGTGTTGAAACAGGAGGTTTTGTTGTTATGGATAAGGAACGGATAAAAATTATTGCAGTTTTTCCAAGATTGGGATGATGCAATGTTTGCGTTTCAATAGCTAATCCGATTCAAACCATGAAAGAACAATCCTTTGATAACGATGTCAATTCCCTGACGGGCATGAGCAATTCCAATAGCGGAGCTCCCTCCGCGATCGACGAACAAGCGCCAACGGACGCTTTTGAAAGAAGCTGGGACTGGGATTTTGAAGTCAGGGAGCTGGGGCCTGATGAAACGGCCGAATGCAAGGTGACCATGGGCGCCGACGATCTGGCTAACTTGACCGTGGATGGAGAAGAACGGCTGGACATCGGCCCGCGCGGACAGTACGGAGGCGGCAGTTACGAGCCGCAGACGGCTTCTTTCATCATTGAGCCCGGAATGCATCGGGCGCATGTGGACTATAGCAATATTTCCATTCCCAATGCCAATAACAACATTGCCAAATTCTCCTTTGACCTGAAGGTGGAAATTACCAACCGGCAAACGGGTTCTTCTTCTTCCTATGTGCCCCCGGAGGCGGAAACGGAGCCAGTGGACAACAACGACGAGGGCGACGATGATCCATGCGGAGGCTCCAGCAGCGGAAGCAGCAGTTCTCCCAACAGCAGTTCCAGCAATCCATGCCCTAATGGCGACAACGGCGGGGATGAGGATGAGACTGATCCGGACAATCCTTTTTCCCCGGATGACTGCATGGACAACCGGGGCGGTTCCCCCAGTACGTCTGCCGTGCGCAGCCTGGTTTCCTCCGCCTCCGCATATGGAAGGTTCTCTTCCGCAGGCAGACGGGTAACTGCCCAGACGCGGAAAACCAGCATGGTATGGCGCACCAGCTTCGGTTCCTTCCGCGGTATGGAAGGCGTGCCGTACGGGATGCTGGAAATTGTGGCTTATCACTTCTCTTCCAGGTTGTGGACGCCCGCAGCCCTGCAATACCTGCATCCCATGGCCAGCTGTATTCTGCCCCCTTCCGGTCGGGAGTTGGGGGCTGACATGGCATTCCAGATCCGGAACGGAGGCACCCGCGCCAACTATTACTGCTATGCCGGCGCGGCTAGTGCAGGCTCCATCGGCGGCTCGCGGAAAAGGACGGGTTCCGTTTCCATGGCGTATGCCGCGGCAGAGGGGCGTGTTGTCTCGGCTTCCGCCAGCGCGGCGGAAATGAGGGTCAGCAACGCCGGGGGCAATACAGTCATCTACGGCGGTTCTTCCGTTTCCGCTTTGGGCGCGGCCTCCGGCTACCGGACCAGGCTGGGTTCTTCATGGACGGCTCAGGATTTTGCCAATTACCTGGACATCGTCCGAAGCGCAGATGATGTCATCCGCCAGGTCTGGAACCTGTGGGACGGTCTGGCCAATATTGAGAACGTGACGAATACGGGCTATGTGATCGCCTTTTATCTGCCCGAGCAGGTGGGGGCCAAAAACGTTTCCACCGGTCTTTACGCCGTTACGGGGACGCCTTTTAAAACCTTCACCATTGAGGGCAATGCGGAGACCGGCAAGCTCACCGTCACGGAGCAGGCGGAAGGGCGCGCGCCTTACGTCACCCGCTACTGGCAGGGAACGGGAGGGGCCTGGTGCATGTCCCAGGGGGAAGGGGAAGACGCGATTTACACGATCCGTGAAAGGCAGGAGGTGTCTTCGGGGATTTGGAAACTCTTCACTACCGTGCAGCGCGGGGAAAACGGCGCTCCTATTTCCCGGGTGTGCGAAACCTATGAACAGGGCCGCAGCGGCAACCTGTGCACCAGCCGTATTGAGGCTTATGGAACCGACTATGCCCGTGAAACGACTTACGCTTATAACGCCGCGGGCAAACTGATCCGGGAGACGGCCCCCGACGGAAGTGAAAAGACCTGGTCTTACGACGCCTTCGGGCGTGAAACCGTCCGGATGGAACCCTGGGCGGGCGGGGGAAGGAAGGGCACCTACACCTATTACCGCTGCTCCGACCATGCCGATCCGGATATTGCGCACCAGTACGTGGTGCTCACGATGAACGCTGCCCGGCTGACGGATACGCATTACGCCTATACGGAAGCCAACCATGTGCGCCGTGTGGAAAAACGCACCACGGCGTTGGGCGCGGAGGGAGAGCAGCTGGAAGTGACGGAAACGTGGTTGCCGGCGGCGCCTAACGAATACGCCCGGGGGAGGCTGAAGATGAAGCAGTCCGCCAGCGGCGTGCAGACGGTCTATGGCTATGAGGCGGCCAGCCAGTACGGCGCCCTCTACAGGGAGACCAGGGAAACGCAGATAGCGGGGCAGGCCGTGCCGGGGCACAGCACGAGGAAAGTCACGTACGTTTCCGCTCAGGGAAATAACACGCGCGTTGAGAAATACGCCTTGCTGACGGATGGAACCTGGACGCTGACGGATACGGCGGATTACGAATACGACAAGGAAAACCGATGGATTAAGCGTACGCGCGGCAACGGCAGGGTGACGGAACGGGAGATGATGTGCTGCGGCCCCTTGTGGGAAAAGGATGAAGACGGCATCATGACTACTTACTCCTACAATACGGCGCGCCAGCTGGTGGAAGTCAGCCGGTCGGAAGTCACGGACGGAGAAACAATCGTCACGCCTGAAACCATCGTCAGCTACACGCGGGACGCCTTCGGCAGAATCCTGCAAACGCGCCGGGACGTCGGCCCCATGACGACGACGGAAAGCAGGGCTTACGATTTGCTGGGGCAGCTGGTGCAGGAAACGGACGTATTAGGAAGGAGCAATACGCATGCCTACAGTGCGGACGGCCTGACGGAAACCGTCACCACGCCGACGGGCGCGACGCTCGTCACTATCCGCCATGCGGACGGAACCGTACTGGAACAGAGCGGCACGGGGCAGAGGCATCTCCTCTACCGTACGGAATACTCCGCGGAAGGCGTGGTCCGTTCCACGCTGCTTCCCCGGGCGGAGGGAGAACCGGCGCTGGTGGAACAAACCGTCACGGACGGCAGGGGCAACATGGTGCGCGTCTCCCGGGCGAACGCCAACGGCGGCCTTATTCATGACCGGCGCGCTTTTGATCTGAACAACAGGCTTTTGCGGCAGCAGGTGGATGGAATGGCTCCATTGCTTTATGACTATGACCCGTTTGGCAATATCGTCAAAACCACGCTCAAGCTGGCCGAAAACCCCACATCCGCCAACTCCCTAGTCACGGAGTACGCCTATGCCCGCCGGCAGCGGGAAGACGGCGTGTACCGGGTAACCACAGTCACGCGCTGCAACAGCCAGGGAACAACATATACGGAAAGCACGGCCGAACTGGTTTCCTTCCTGTCCCCCTTGCTGGCCGGAAAAAACATCTCCACCGATCCGCGGGGCAATGAAACCCTGCAATGGACGGAATACACAGCTCCGGCCGGCCGGACGGTAAAAACGCAGTCTCCGGCTTCTTCCGTCATTGCGGAAACTGTCGTCATAGACGGTTACGCCGTATCCCGGAAAGACCATGCGGGAGTTCTGACCACCTCTTCCCGCGCTTATACGGCCAGCGGCAGCACGGAGACTTATACGGACGCCCGCGGCAATGCCGCCGTTACCGTCTTTGACATCGCCGGCCGTGAAACAGCCAGGACGGATGCCGCCGGCAATACGACCGCCATCCAGTATGACCCGTCCACGGCTTCTCCCTCCTGCGTCACGGATGCTTTGGGCAACACGGCCTGCTACGCTTACGACCCGCGGGGACGCAAAACCGCCGAATACGGTACGGCCCTTCAGCCCTCCGTCTTTGGCTACGATGATGCGGACAGGCTGGTATCCCTCATGACGTTCCGCGTTCCGGGAGAAACCATCGCTGCCGATCCGCGGGAACGGACGGACGGGGACGTGACGGCGTGGAGCTATGACGACGCCTCCGGCCTGATGACGGTTAAAACCTATGCCGACGGCCATGGGGAAAGCTACTCTTACGATGACTGGAACAGGCTGGCGGTTAAACGACAGGCCCGGACGGCGGACGGGCAGGGAACGCCTCTGGCGACTTCTTATGCCTACGATTCGCAGACGGGCAACCTGGTCTCCGTCACTCACAACGACGCGACTCCTTCCATCACCTGTACCTACAATCACCTTAACCTGCTCACGCAGGTCACGGACGATTCCGGCACGAGGACGCTGGCTTACAACCAATATAATGAAGCGGAATCGGAAACTGCGGCAGGGCTGGCGGCAAGCGCGCTCAACTATCTGCGCGACGGTTTGGGGCGGCCTTCGGGTTACAGTCTGCATTACGGGGAGGGCGTTGTCCAGCAGACGGCCTGGGAATATGACGGTTGCGGACGTCTTTCTACGGTTTCGCTCAATAACGGCGCCGATCCCTTCGTCTATGGTTACCACGCCGTCAACGGACTGCTGGAAACGCTTGATTACCCCAATACCCTCCGGAGATGGTACACCCGGGAAGAAAAACGGGATCTGCTGACCAGAATCGACTATATGCGTCCCGGCAGCGTCAACTACCCGGCCAAAACCGACTACGCCTATGACGCGCTGGGGCGGCCCACAGAAAAGAAGGACTACTTCAATACCCCTGCTCCTGACCTGACGCACAGCTACAGCTACAACGGCCGCGGCGAACTGGCCGCCGACGCGATGAGCCGGGGGGGAACATATTCCTATGTGTATGACAACATCGGCAACCGCGTCACCTCCCGGGAAGGTTCGGGTGCGTCAGCGGCGGCGTACACGGCCAACAGCCTGAACCAGTACACGGCCATCACCCGGGAGGAAGAAGCGCCTTTCGCGCCTGGCTATGATGCCGACGGCAACCAGACAAAGATTCAAACGTCCACAGGAGAATGGGAAGTTTCTTATAATGCCCTGAACCAGGCGGCAAGGTTTATTCAGGGGAACAGGCGGGTGGAGTGCCGCTACGACTATCTGAACAGGCGGATTGAGAAAGCCGTCTATGAAGGAGAAGTCCTGATGTCGAAAAAACGATTCATTTATCACGGCTACCTGCAAATCGCGGAACTGGACGCCGCCGACGCGACGGAAACAGCAATGCCCGTACTGCGAAAAACCTATCTGTGGGATCCGCTGGAACCGGTAGCTACGCGCATTCTGGCCATGAGCCTCTTTGATGAAACGGGAACCTGGGCGGAAGACCTGTACTATACGCACGACCTGTTGAAAAACGCTACGGCGCTCTTCGGCATCCGAGCGGGCCGCCGCGCCTTGTACGAATACGGCCCGTATGGGAATATTCTCAGGATGGAAGGGAATGCCGCAGAGGATAATCCGTTCCGGTTCTCCAGCGAATACGCTGATGACGAACTGGGGCTGGTTTACTACAATTACCGCTATTATAATCCCCAAAATGGCAGGTGGATAAGCAGGGATCCTGTTATAGAGAAACAGCGAGATAATGTTTATACATATGCGTATAACACCCCTTCTATTTTGATCGATGCGCGAGGGCAATTCGCGTTTGCGATTGCTCTATTTAATCCTATAGGAGTGGCGGTAGTAGCGGCGGCGGCAGTAGTTGTAGCTGTTGCGACGGTGGTGGTAGTTGCTGAAAAAGTAATAGATGAAATAAACTCGGATACTGCAGATAAAGCAGTTCCAGAAACAGCTCCAATAGCAATTCCTCAAAAACCTAAATATGGGAATTGTTCAAAACGGAGACATAGTGAATTAAATAAAGAGGTTGGTCGTAAATGCAAAGGTCCATCAATGCATTGTAAAAACAAAAATATTTGTAAAGATGAAATAGAAAGAAATATAAAAAGATTTCAAGATTGTATTGATGCAAGAACAAAAATAAATAATGAGTGTTTCAATGGTGGAGATAATGCACATAATGATGAAATTGAGCGCGCTTTAGCGGGTAAAAAACGTTGCCAAGATAAACTCAATCAATTATTATAAAAATTTCCACAGTCAAAAAATTCATAAAATTAAATTTTTATCTATCGTGAATACTAATTTCCTATCCTATCAATCCTTTATTGATGCAATGAAGGTTATATATCCTGTATTTCCGCTTCCGAATAATAAACAATTCGAAATATGCATTGATTTGATCAAATCAGAATCTTTTGCGTTACCTGCAATTGAATTTTGTGAATATGTTCATATTCATAAAATAAATTGGTTAAAATGCTCGTGGGAACATGATTTAATGCCACTTGAATACGATACAACAATTTTGCCGAATTATATATTTTCGACATCTTTTCTTAGATATTATTTCCCGGCATGTTTAAATTTAACTATCAAATATTTTTTTGGGGATTATCATAAATATGAAGTTGGGAATATCGATTCATTTGTAGAACATACAATTGATGCTGTTATTGAAAATTATAAGGATTTGAATGAAAGTGAAAGAACGTTGTTGGGAAGAATATTAAAGATAATAGAAAACAATCCATTTTACGATTATAAAAATGAATGCATAAAATTAAAAGATAAAATTATGAATAATTAGATATAATAATTTATATTGTCATCCTCTCTTCAAGATTGAGAATATAGGATTTCCTTTATTATATTCATCATCATATCTAATGACCGTGTGGCATATATCCGATTTGACGTTTCGAAAGAAGATGTTCAAGCGACCCTCTTCATGTTCTTTTCTAGAAGAAACTACATATCAAATTCTTTTTAATGATTAATATAATATGTGCAGATCTAAATTAGAACAGCAACATTCAATAAGAACGGTCAATGGTTTTTACAAGATCTTGAACTAATAGTATTGTGAAGTAATATTACAATATGATCGGACAACGGAAACGATAACGCCCGTATTAAGAAAAACCTATCTGTGAAATCCTCTGGAGCAGGTAGCCACGCGCATCCTGGCCATGAGCCTCTTTGATGAAAAGGGAACCTGGGCGGAAGACCTGTACTGCACGCACGACCTGTTGAAAAACGCTACGGCGCTCTTCGGCATCCGAGCGGGACGCCGCGCCTTGTACGAATACGGCCCATATGGGAATATCCTCAGGATGGAAGGAAATGCCGCAGAGGACAATCCGTTCCGGTTCTCCAGCGAATACGCTGATGACGAACTGGGGCTGGTTTACTACAATTACCGCTATTATAATCCCCAAAATGGCAGGTGGATAAGCAGGGATCCAATGATGGAAAGGCCTCAGGAAAATCTGTATGGCTATGTGGGAAATTTCCCCAGCGCTTTTATAGACATACAAGGAAAATTTGGGTTTGCATTGCCGGCGTTGTTGAATCCAGTTGGATTGATAGTTGCAGCTGTTGCAGTAACCACCGTAGCCATTACTGAAGTTATTGCTCCAGGAACGACAGAAAAAGTTATTAAAAAAATATCTGAGAATGTAATTCCTAAAGTCGAGCCAATTGCCGTGCCTGTTTCAAATACAGTTCCCAAAGCAGATTGTGAAGAATTAAAGCGGAAAAAGAAAGAAGCTAAAGAAGCATCTCGAGGTCAATCATGCAAAAAATTATGTATCCCAGAGCATCCAACAGCTTCTGTTTGTGATGAATTTAAGAGACGGGCTCAAAAATTAAAAAATGCTGAAGAAGCAAGAAAAATGTATGATTCAAATTGCTTTGATGGTGGAGATAATGGACATATAGAGCAGTCTGAAGAGATAGGAAAAGGTGCCGAAAGATGTTGGAATTTATATAAAGAATGCAGAAAAAAATTACTATAATGGTGAATTATTATACTCATAAAAATTTGAATGATATGATTCGGGAAGTGGAAAGAGAATTTCCTTTAGAAAACTCTTTTTTTCCAACAAAAAACATTCGCAATCTTATTGCAAATCCTGATTATCCGGATGATGAAGGACGAGAATGCGGGGAACCGTTTTTAAACCAGCGCTGGATTGATGTTCCTGCGATACAATGGTACGATAATGCCGAATTTGTGAGTTTTGCTACAAGCAGAGCCCTTGCATATTTCTTCCCTTCTATTATAAGGAATTCTTATATGGAAGAAATATCAAGGGTGAATAATTATATGGCTGACGCTGAGGAATGGATGATGAATAAACTTATTGTCGTTTGTTTTTCGGAGAGAATACGTACTTATGTACAAAAAGAAGTAAATTATATATACCGTTCTTATACAAAAAATCAGCTTGAAATTGTAAGGAAGTGGATATTGTTTCAAAATAAAGATAATTATTTTGCAGATAGCTGTAACAACGCTCTTAAAATATTAGATTCGGCAATTAAAAATAAAAATTAATTATAAACATTATAATAAATTCATATAAATGAAAAATATTAAAAATGAAAGAAAATGTTAAAATTTTTTCAGTAGTAATAATTACGGTATTAGTAAGAGATCGGGATGATAATATGCGTATCCATCTCTATAACCCTAACAGACCTGCAGGAAAAACAAATGCAACATTTATTAATGGAATAAGACAGTGACTATGAATATTATTTATTTATTTTTATTTCGGCGGGTAATATTTTATTTGCGGGAAACAATAATATTACCCCGTTGGATGCAGCTGTAGAAACCGCTTTGCATAAGATAAAAGAAATCAGTTCAGATATTGAAATAATAAATAAAAGTCTGTCTACATACATTCCCTTTTTATGTGAAGAGAGAAGTATTTTGCCTTTTCTTGGTTATGAATGTTGGGTTGAAGAACATCCTTGTTTAAAGGCTGAATTTCCTGATAAGTATGATATTTTATTTTTGACAGCAGATGAAGAAAGAAAAAAATATAATATTTTATTTTTGAATGATAATAAAATATATTTTTATTATATATGTCTTCTTGAAAATAAAATGATGAAACAATATTCTATTATGGTTTCTGATTCTGAAGACGTCGTCAGTAGCGCTTTGATGAAAATAATGAAACAATATAAATTATCAAATATGATTAATCAGCAAGTGTCGTTAGAAAATCTGGAGTTTATAATTAATTTATTTGGGGCATATGGAAATGAAGTTGCTGGAACTCCTCTGGTTGCATACGGATACAATTCGAAAATTTTTGGAGTAGTTTTTGGAGGACTGTTATTACCGCGTGAGGATTCAACAGCCTTTAAAATTTATTCACTATTCAACTCAATGATGGCATATTTTGAAAATTTGAAAAATAATGATATACCTAGATGTGATTCGTTATTTATTAATAGATTAAATTCAAATATTGAAAAAACCATTTTGAATAGTTCTTTCTTTGAAACTACTAAAACTTTGGATGGTTGCCCCGGGAGCCAATGATGGAAAGACCTCAGGAAAATCTGTATGGCTATGTGGGAAATTTCCCCAGCGCTTTTATAGACATACAAGGAAAATTTGGGTTTGCATTGCCGGCGTTGTTGAATCCAGTTGGATTGATAGTTGCAGCTGTTGCAGTAACCACCGTAGCCATTACTGAAGTTATTGCTCCAGGAACGACAGAAAAAGTTATTAAAAAAATATCTGAGAATGTAATTCCTAAAGTCGAGCCAATTGCCGTGCCTGTTTCAAATACAGTTTATATTGGTTTGTCAGAAATCATCCGTCTAATACATTTGACATATTGGGAAGACAATGTCCAGATATGTCATGGGTACAGCCAGCTGCTATGAACGCGTATATAAAATGCATTGAAAATTATTCTAAAAAATTGCAAGATTGTTTAAATGACTGTGAAAATCGTTTACAGGGACAATGTGGAGGATGGTTAAATTCATATGACCGTGCACAACAATCTAACTCTTCTATTGGAGGACCATCTGTAGAAGAGAGTAAAATTCAAGGAATTCTATTTATTATTGCATTAGCTTTTATTTTTGTCGAATATAGAAATTGTAAACTAAAATGCAGGCAAACATATGATTAAATCGAGAAAAATTATGAGAAAAATATTTCTATTTTTTGTTTTATTATTCCCGATGAATGTATATTCTGATGTGAATAATGGTCAAAATTTAAACTGTGCTGGGAATGATTTTTCAATAAAAGAACAAGAATATTTAAGAAAATACGTGCTTCGATCTACAGCTTCTCTATTAAGAGCTGTAGGTAATTCCAAACATTCTTCTTCTATATTAAGTGATCCAAACAACCAATTTATATTGGATCAGTCTATAAGGTTTTATCTGAAATTCGATACTGAATATTTACCGAAGATAGTTCAAAAATATCTTTCCAGATGTTTTTTTATAAATCAAATTTTAATGGATAAGAGTAAATGTAATTATTTTAAAACCGTTGTTCTGTTAAACAAAAAGAATGTGATTGAAAATCAATTTCGTAATGATATGAAGAAACATGGATATGACTGGAACACCATATTGGCTCATTTTATAGGAAAAAATCCAAGAGATATTATGGCAAAGTCAGTCGCAAATAGTTTTGAGAAATTTATCAATAACGGAACAGTAATCATAGATCCCAACGATGAAAGTACGATGGAAATAGTCATAAAAAATGCATACATTGAATTTGCTAATTATCTAGATGAGGAATCTCAGAAAAAGTAATATACTTGCTGAGGAGTATATAAAGTTAATTATGTCTTGAAATGAAAATTACCTAATTTCTGTGGAAAAATTTATTGAGCGGCATTTTTATCTTATTTCTAGTTAGTTATATATTTTTATGAAAAACAATTTTTTAATTTGAATTTTTAATTAAATTTTGAAAAATTACAAAACAATATGATGAATGTGTGAAGCGATGTGATGACCAAAGACAGGCAAGTTCAGAAGAACTGAATAGAAAAACTGAAGATACTCATTCCAAAGTGTGGGAGGATATGATGAAAACTTCTAAAGAATGTGATGAATCGCGATGGGATAGAGCGATTAAATTATTGAGTGAAAGTTTGGGGGCGGCTCAGGCTTGTCGTCCAGTCAATGGCCCCCCTATACGATACAATCCTGATTGTCTAGGATCTTCGATACCAAAAGGGGTCGGTCAATTCATAACTGTGGCATCTATTCAGGCTAAATACAATGAATGTGTAGAAAACTGTAAAAAACAATTTCCCCATGTATAAAATATTAACCATTTCGTGTATAGCCAGCTGTATGTTGAACACAGCATCAGGAGAAAACAACCAGTTTTTGAAAAAATGGGAGATAAGCCCTTCTTATTTGAAAGAACTGGAGTCTTCTTCTTCCGGATTAAAATTATTTTCTTCTGAAGAGAGGAAAGCCCTTTATCACTACATTAATCAGGATTATGCTGATAAATTCCGTTTGATGGCTGGTTTTTTGAAATGCTCTCAAGAAGGAGAGGAAGGAAATCCCGCGATAGATTTGGTCGATCCCCAATTTCTTCAGGGTTTAAAAGGTGTGGTGGAGAAAGGTATTAATTCTGACTGGTTCCCCAAATTACCTATTTTTTATCAAAAGCAAATAAAGATTCAATATGAGGAGTTGTTGAAAATTACGCAGAATAAGAGTAAGCAAGTAACTCTAGATATAGCTGAAAAGTTGCTTGACAATTCCTATGGAAGTAGAAGCAGTAATCTTGAATATTTGAAAGAACTTCAAAAATACGGATTTAGAAATAACGACGATCTTTTTAATAGATTTTCAAATTATAATCTAACTCTTGCTCGAAAAGCTGTAACTGCTGTTTCTTCCAAGTTGTCAGCCAGTCATGGATATGCGGAGGCGTTTTTGGAGATAGCTAAAATTTTAGAAAAGGAAACGGAAGAAAATGAGTATTCCCCCTCCGAAATGCTTTCCGCTATGATAATAAAAAAAGCTACCCAGGGTAGCATGAATGCTCAGAACGTTTTAGGCCTCTATTATTTGCAAGGGTTGGGAGGTTGTCCGCAGAACTTTAAGAAAGCATCTGAATGGTTAAAAAAAGCAGCAGAGCAAGGCTGTGAAAGCGCTAAAAAAACGTTGGAACAACTTCCCTTGCAACTGAAATAATATGGACTAAGAATTTCTACATCATCAGCTCTTTTTTGAGAGGGACAAGAACCAAATTCAAAGGATGGGAAGGCAATATTAATCTTTTTCATTGAAGATAAAATAACTGAATTGTTTACTTTAGTCTTGTTTTATTGATTTTTTCGGATCAATTTATTGAATGTCAATAGTTAAAGTGTTCTGAAAACCTTGCGGCAAGACTATTCCATGCAGTTCCGGGGAAATATCATTCAGGCATGAATCAATTAATGACATATTCTCTCTACATCATTGGGTTTCCATCCCTTTACGGCGGTGCGGGGGCCGAGCTTTATCACCAGATTAAGGTTTGGAGACAGATGGGGATGGAAATGCATCTTATCCCCACCCAGAAAAATGCACACGGCGCCGGGCTTTATCCGGAGATGGTGAAATTGGGTGTTATGGTGCATGAAGGCTATGATTGGGAGGCCATTCCGGCAGGGGCTCCCGTCATCAGTTTTTGTAATGAAGAGTTTCTGGCTGCTCTCCCGAAGATACGAAAACGGACGGGAAGGACAGTTTTCGTCAATTGCATGACCTGGCTTTTCGGCAGGGAAAAGGAAGCCATGAGGCGGGGAGATATTTCCCTGTTTCTTTATCAAAATAGCAACGTAATGGGAAACGTCATGCCTCGCCTGAGGGCTTTAAATCCCGACCCGGCCATCCGGTTCATGACGTTTAGGCCGTATTTTGATGCGGCAGATTTTCCTTTTGCTGCAGGGCGTTCCACGGACTGGTTTGGAGCCGGACACATTTCCCGGCAGGATGAAGATAAGTTCAGCAAGGATACGTGGCATATCTACGAGCATTTTGCTTCTCCTGTCCGGAAGAAGGGCACTTTTCTCGGTTTTGACCGGCGGAGCGAGGCGAAGACCGGCAGGCCTCCCGATTGGGTGGAGACTTTCCATGATCAAAAGTCTTTGTCCCAACAGGAGTTTTACCGGCGCTGCCACATCGTTTTGCAGCCCACCGATACGACGGAGAATTGGCCGCGTGTGGGTTTTGAGGCCATGGCAAGCGGGAGTGTGCTTGTTGTGGACAGGCGCGGGGGGTGGGAACAAATGGTGGAACACGGGAAGACCGGATGGCTGTGCGAATGCCCCGGTGATTTCATCACGTACGCCACTAAGATGGCTTGGGAGCCCCACTACCGGGAAGACATGGCCGCTGCCGCCCGTGAGCGGGGCATGGCCCTGGGCGGCCAGGAAGCTTCCATGGAAAGCTGGCAGGAGGTGTTTGAGGCAATCAGCCGGATACCGGATTCGTGAAGTGCCGCTTTTGCTCTGACCGGAATGCGAACCGTTTCTTCCCTGCGGGTCAGATGAGCCATGTGCCGTATTGGCGGAGGTTCTTCTGCCTGTGCATGCTGTAGGCGATAATGTATTTGAGGAGGTCTGCCTGGGAGTAACCGTGTTCCGCGGCCGCCAGGCAAATGGAGCCGCTTTTGCCCAGGTGGCAGCAGATGTTCATTTCCAGAATGCGCCGTTCTCCCGTCTCGAAGTCGATTCTATAGTCGATGCGGAAATAGTCCATCGGCCCCAGAGCGCTCCAGATTTTCCGGACGTCACAGGCGATGTCCTGCTCCATATCCTGAACGGAGACCAGTTGGTAGCCCAGATGGTCGTGCAGTTTCAGGTCTTCCGTGATGATGCTGCCCGGTTTGTCGGATTTCGGCTGCACATATCCCAGGATGACGGGGTTTTCCCCGCCCAGTACGGGAACGGTGACGTCAATGCCTTCGCAGTATTGTTCCACGAGCACTTCGTGCCCTTCTTCCATCAGGCGCCGGGCGCATGAGTCCACGGCTTTCCAGGAGCTGCAGATGCTGTCTTCCCGGATGCCGCCTGAAGCGGCTCCAAAACGCTTTTTGACAAAATAGGGGCCTGGGAAAGGGGCCTGGGCCGGAATACCTTTTTCTCCGGAAAGTCCAATGCCTTCCGGAACGTTCAATTCCAGGGAGCGGAATACCATTTTGGTCAGCAATTTGTCTTCCGCTATGGCGCGGATGTTGGGAGGGGCGCCCAGGTAGGGAATCTGAATGAATTCGCAGTAGGAAGAAATGAATATTTCAGGTCTGGACATGGCGAACCTGTTCATCAGGGAGAATACATAGTCCACGTTTCCCTTGGCGAATTGGACGGAATAGGGTTTGGAGGAGGAGACGACGTCATAGCCTATGTCCTGGATGGCTTTATAAATGTTGTAGTGGTACTGAGGGTAGCCTCCATTGCCTGTGTAGGGTTTTTTGGAGAAATCGGGAGCGTCGGGGGCATATGGAGCCAGGAACATGATCCTTGCCGGCTTGCCATATTGATTGAGTTGGATGTCTGGTATTTCAAACATGGCTTATGGCTATTACGTGTAATGTTTCTTGGATTATGGAATGGGCCGCCATGTTCAAATAATATAAAAAAGAAGGGACGGCATAGCCGTCCCCGGAGGTGGTGGAATAGAAGAGGGAGAACTTCTTCCTTATTTTCTGGACATTCCCCTGGCGACGCGCTGAACATATTGTTCCATGGCCGGAAGTTCCTGTTCAATGCATTCCACCAGTTTGAGCTGCGTACGGCAGCGGATGAGATTGTGGTTCGGCCGTGAGACCTTGAAGTATGGGTCGCCTTCCAGATAGTCCGTCAGGAAACGGATGCCGATTTCCAGCGTGATGAGTTTTCCTGAGAAGGCAAGCTGGTCTATTTCCGCCTGGGTCAGGAAACCGTGGGCAGCAGACAGATACCCTTCTACAATGGATTGGAACATGGGCATGCGCATGCGCACCTTGTCCAGGTCTTCTTCGTCTTCTTCCGTAGGCGGAGTGACGGTGCGCACCATATCTCCGAAGTCGTACAACACCAGGCCGGGCATGACCGTATCCAGGTCAATGACGCAGACGGCGTGGTCTGTGTCCTCATCCAGCATGACATTGTTGATTTTGGTGTCGTTATGAGTGATGCGGGTAGGAAGCACGCCTCTTTCCTGGAGATTCAGCAACCGATCCACATCCTGCTCACGGGCTTTAATGAATTCCAATTCAGGCAGACAGGTGGAAAGACGCCCCTGCGGATCCAGTTCCGCCACTTCCATCAGGCGGTTGAAGCGGTTCCGGGTATGATGGAATCCGGGTATGGTTTCCACGATGTCGTCCGGGTTCATGTCACTGATCAAATCCTGGAAGGAGCCAAAGGCAAATCCCGCCTGGTAGGCCTGGCGGGTGTTTTCCACCACGTCGTAGGTGTGCGTGCCGGCCAGGTAGTTGTAACAGCGCCAGATGCCGTCGCCGGGGATGTCAATGTAGTTGCGTCCTCCCCGGGCCGGGTAGAGGTTGAGGGTTTGGCCGGCGGAATCTTTCAGGCGGCGCAGGACTTTCCAGTTGATGTGACGCGTGACTTTTTCCACATTGCGCATGACGGCTTTGGGGTCTTTGAAGACGTAATCGTTGATGCGCTGGAGGATATAGGAATCTTCCGTCCCGTCGCTTTTACGGTAGGTGGCCTTGTAAGTGGTGTTGATGTGCCCGCTGGGGATTTCCTTCCCGGTGACGAATTCCCCTTCAATGGCGAAGAGGTCTCCAATTCCGGCGATACGGCACAGAAGCTGGTCGGGAGCTGTCGTTACGGAGAGAGGGGCTGTCATGTCAAAGGTTGAAAGAAAGTTGAATGAATAAGTTAACGGATGAATTTATAACCTACAAGCTCATCAAGCCTGTTCCTGAGCCGGGAAATACCGTCTCCATTGAGCGCGGAAATGGGGATGACGTCCACTTTCGGGAAACGCATGCGGAAGTTAACCAGATTTTCTTCCGCTCCTTCCAGGTCCATTTTGTTGGCGACGACGAACCAGGGCTGTTTGGCCAGGTCTTCTCTGTACAGTTTAATTTCCGTGCGGAGATTCTGAAGGTCTTCAATGGGGTCGCGGCCTTCGCTGCCGGCCATGTCCAGAACGAAGACGAGCACTTTGCAGCGCGTGATGTGGCGCAGGAATTCATGTCCCAGGCCCCGGTTGTTGTGTGCGCCTTCAATGATGCCGGGAATGTCCGCCACAATGCAGCGGCGAAAGCTGTCGAATTCCACCACTCCAATGATAGGCTGAAGCGTGGTAAAAGGATAGCTGGCTACTTTGGGCTTGGCTTCCGAAATGTCTCCCAGCAATGTGCTTTTGCCCGCGTTGGGGTAGCCTACCAGCCCGGCGTCCGCAATGCGGCGCAATTCCATAAAGAAGACTCCTTCCTCCCCCTCCGTTCCCATCTCGGCTTCCGTAGGCGCCTGGTTGGTCGCGGAACGGAAATGCCAGTTTCCCTTGCCGCCGAGGCCGCCCTGGCACAGCGTGAACCGGGTGCCGATTTCCGTCAGATCCGCTATTTTTTCCAGTTCAATGCCTTCACCTTCCCGTTCCAGCCAGGTCGCCTCCGCCATGGAAGAGGCATTGCTGCGGTAGATAATGGTGCCGGGGGGCACTTTCCCGATGACGGATTTGCCGTTCTTGCCATGTTTCTTGGCGCTTTGTCCGCCTACCCCATCCGTGGCGATTAATTTTGGATCATAAAAAAAAGAACGCAGGTCATTCGTGTGCGGATCCACTTCCAGAATGACGCTTCCGCCATCGCCTCCGTCACCGCCGTCCGGGCCCCCCTTGGGCACGAATTTGGCCCTTCGGAAGCTGACCAGCCCGTTTCCTCCCTTTCCTGCCCTGGCGAATATGCGGATGTTGTCAACAAACATGTTCTAAATATGAAACATTTTCCTTCAAAACGCAAGACATGTGCAGGGCTGCACGGCTTTTCCACGGTGTAGGCCGCTGACTTTTTCGGTGAAAGAGGATTTCGAATCATTACGGGAACTCCGGATGTTTTTACGATGCCCCGGATTGATTTGTGCCGTGCTGGCTGTTTTCTCAGCAATAGATGAAAAGAAAAATTCCTCTTATTAAAAGAGTCAGGGATAGCGGCAGCAACATGCCGCTTTTATTGGTGTCATGCAGACGTCTGCATGTAACGGACGGGGAAGGGAACCCAGGGTGAATAAACTCCATGCCAGAAAAGGAGCGGCAGATGCCAGACAGCAGATAAAAATTTCAGTTGAGTTCTTTTGATTCGAGCCGCTCCAGGCAAATAAGAAAATTATTGAGATAGTGAAGGGCATGTCCAAAGGCGGGACGGCAGTTTGAGCGCATATCCAATCCCTATGCTCCGAGAGGACGGCCCTCCTGGAAAACGGCATATTTGAAAATGGCCTGTTTAGCGATTCCCAACAAGTTGTACCCCTTGAAGATTGACGTTTGCGCAGTGTTCGTGTCCGGCATGATCCGTCGCAGTTTCGGAAGGTCTGTTTCCAATCAGGAAAAAATTGATTCAATATTTCATGTAATGTTTTGAAATGAGTGGATTACTTATGGAAAACCTCTCTGGAGGCCACTGTAATTGCTTAAAATATGTTTCGAAAGTCTGCGGGAAAAATAAAAATTGAGGAGTATGAACCCATATCATGAATTTGCATGGAATTCTGTCTTTCTGGGGAAAGGCGGATATTGCCATTTTTCTTATACGTGATGGGCAAACGGTCTTTTGGATTGAAAATGAGTATGGGCGTGGCATGATTTCCGGGAATCATGCCACGCCTTTCCATCCACCTTCCCGACGGTTCTGAAAAAACCATAGTTCTTCCAAAGAACGGTGAATATTTCGCACGCATCGGACGTGACGAGCATTGCGAGATCGTGCTTCCCTTTCAGTCGGTTTCCGGAGAGCATGCCTTGCTTCAGTTTAAGGAAGGGGGATATGTCCTGGAAGACCTTGGCTCCACTAATGGAACTAAAATCAACGGCCTGACGCCGATGGTCGCCGCGACCCTTTACGATGGCGATGAAATCGCTTTGGGGGATGCCAGGCTCCGGTTTGCGGAAGAGCCATCTCCGGGATTTTCTGCCGAATCATCCGGGAGAGAAGAAGATGCCGTCCCTTCGATCGCTATGCGGAACTTACAGCAGTTGGCGGATGAAGCCGCCCGCACGACCCGGAATCATTATTTATGGATGGCTCTTTATGCCGTCCTGATATTTTTTCTGGCTGTGTTTGCCGGATTAACCTACAAACATTACAGGGTAACGGGTGAATTGCTGCCTCTTCAATGGCTGGATATTGAATCCCCCAAGGCCGCCTTGAAATCCATGCCTCTTCCTCAGACGGAAAACGGTATGCAGCACTGACCGGAATTTTTCAGTCCTGCCGTTTTATGGACTGGCCGGAGTATTTCCGGGCATGCGTTCCACATCCGTGAATAATGTGAAAGGAGTGGCGGAGCCCTGTTCCAATTCCAACAGGTATTGTTTAATGGTCAGGCCGCTTGCATATCCGGTCAGTTTGCCGTCGGCTCCGATGACTCGGTGGCAAGGGATGATGATGCCGACAGGGTTCCGATTGTTGGCCTGTCCTACTGCCCGGCATGCTGATGGGCGTCCTATTCGCCGGGCAATGTCTCCGTAACTTCTGGTTTCTCCATAGGGGATGGCTTGAAGGGCTTTCCAGACCGTTCGTTCAAATTCGGTTCCCTGGGGAGAAAGCGGCACGTCAAATACGCGGCGGGAACCTTGAAAATATTCATCCAGCTGGTCAGCCGTTTGACGCAGCAGGGGTGTTTCCTCCCATTCCAAATGCTCCGGCTGTGCCATGCGGCTGAAGAAAAGATGGGTGACGGCTGTGCCGTTTTCCACAATCACGACAGCGCCTGCAGGCGTCTGGTGGAGGAGCGCTCGGGCATGGGGAGGAAAAGTGGTTTTCATATCATGACCATAGCATGTGCCGGGTTAAAAGTTCTATTCATTTTGCAGGATATTTCGCCATTTGACAGGGGAAAGGAGGTATGAGGTCCCGAATGATGTATTTTGTTTGAAAGGCTGCGGAACTAGGTGCAGTATTGCTCCGTATGAAGAAGAGCCTATTTGCCGTGTTATTGACTGCATGCCTTTGCATGTCTGTAAAGGGAGAAGATTCCAAACCTCCGAGGACCCTCCCCGGCGGATGGGTTTATGTCTGGGGTGACGAGTTCAACGGTTCCAGGATAGACGCCAAAAAGTGGAAACCGGAGTTGGGAGTAATCCGTAACCAGGGATCCCAGCAGACTTATACAGGCCGACCCAAGAATATGAGATTGGAGGATGGCTGCCTGGTTTTGGAAACCCATTTTGAAAAGTTCGCCAATATCAATTACAAAAAAAGTTCGGCGGATTGGATCAAGAATACCAAGTTCATGCCCTATACCTCCGGTTCCGTTACGACGATCAAGACAAAAAATTTCATGTTCGGCAGACTGGAAGTGCGTGCCAAGGTTCCCAAAACCAAGGGCATCTGGCCAGCCATCTGGCTGCTTGGCAAGAATAAATGGGGCTGGCCCGCCAATGGAGAGATTGATATGCTGGAGAATATTTCCCAACAGCCGGATGTGGTTTATTCCACTTTCCATTTGAGTCCGGACGGCGTGTCCAAAAGGGATGCTTCCCGCGGAGGGACTGTGAAGATAGATAATCTTTCCGATGATTTTCATACCTATGTCATGGAATGGGACAAGGATTCCATCAAGTTGATGGTGGATGACAAGCTGGTGAAGTCCATTGACCTTAATACCACCAATTATGCCAATGGGGCGGGGAATCCGTTCCGTACGCCGTTCTATCTCATTCTCAATTCCGCCGTGGGCGGCACCTGGTGCGAGAAAGCTCCTAAAGACGGGCAAGGGTATCCTGTAAAATTCCTGGTTGATTACGTTCGGTTCTATCAGACGAAAGAACATGCCCAGCAGGCTAAGCAGTTTGACCCGGAAACCGGCCTGCCCAAGAAGAAATAGCCTTTTTCCAGGTTGAGACATGTCCGGCGTGGCGGCCGGACATGCAATATGTCACTTGCCTTGTCATTTCACAAATGGCGCGGCTTTTCATATTGGATTCTTCTGCAGTGTTTCGGAACGGGAGGCCGTGAAGGTCACAAGTCTGCATTTCCAGAGGAGATTGCTGTATAGCTCCGCGGGAATGTGCTTACCTGTGTTTTCTTTTTTATATTTAACGGAATAGCGCAAAAAAACGGCTCCGCCGGATGACGGAGCCGTTTTCGTTGGTCCAAAAAAGGGTTGGCTGATTTTAACAGGATGTTCCCGTGGTCTGGGCCAGTTCCTGGAAACGGGCCAGGATTCGAGCTGTAACAGGACCGATTTTTCCAGAGCCCAGCTGATAGCCGTCCAGTTTGGTCACGGGAACGCATTCCGCGGCAGTGCCGGTCAGGAAGCATTCGTCCGCACAAGTGATGGTAAAGCGGTTCATGGTCTTTTCCTGAGCCGGGATTTGCAGCTCCCGGCAGATTTCCAGCACTACCCGGCGCGTGATGCCGTCCAGGCAGCCGTCCGTAACTGGCGGCGTGAACACGGTACCGTCCTTCACGATGAAAATGTTGTCGCCCGTGCATTCGGCCACATTACCCAGGTCGTTCAGCATCAGGGCTTCCGCCGCACCCTGGCGCACAGCTTCCATTTTGGCCAGGATGTTGTTGAGATAATTGAGCGACTTGACCTGCGGACAAACAGTGTCCGGACGGTTGCGGCGCACGGAGCTGGTAATCAGGGCCAGCCCGTTTTCATATACATTCGGATCGTACAGGGAGATTTTATCCGCAATGATGAAGACGCAGGACCGTTTGCAGTTGAATGGGTTAAGTCCCAGATTGCCGACGCCGCGGGTAACCACCAGACGGATATAGCCGTCGTTCAGGCCGGAGGCCGCGACCGTTTCGCATACGGCGTTGGAGAGTTCTTCCTGAGTGTAAGGAATATCCAGCAACAGATAATGGGAGCAGTTGTACAGGCGGTCCATGTGGTCTTCCAGGCGGAAAACGCGCTTATTATAGAACCGGATACCTTCAAAAATGCCGTCTCCATAGAGTGTGCCGTGGTCGAAAACCGAGGTTTTTGCTTCCTCCTGTTCCACCAGCTTTCCATCTAACCAAATCTTCATTGTTATCTAGAATTGAGAAATTACTTATGCCGGAACAGAATACTCCTATTTGAGGAGGGGGGGAAGCTATAAATGCGCCGGAGGAAAATAAAAGTTCCATCGCTTGCGGCAATGGCGGCAGGGAGGCTTGCAACCGCTGAAAATATAGTCGGTATTCATGGAGCAGACTTGACATTTATTTTCCGGTGTTTTTAGCTCTCGCGCGCAATGTCAGATCCTTCCAAGTTCCGCAACCTCGCCATTATCGCTCACGTTGACCATGGGAAGACGACCCTGGTTGACCAACTTTTGCAGGCGGGAGGCGCCTACCGTGCTAACCAGGCCGTGCAGGAACGCGCCATGGATTCCATGGATCTGGAACGAGAAAAGGGCATCACGATTAAGGCCAAGAATACATCCATCCTCTGGAATGGATATACGATCAATATTGTGGATACTCCCGGACACGCGGATTTCGGCGGGGAAGTGGAGCGCGTGATGAAAATGGTGGATGGCGTGCTTCTGGTGGTGGACGCTTTTGAAGGGCCGCAGGCTCAGACGCGTTTTGTGCTCCGCAAGGCCCTTCAGGAAGGTCTGATGCCCATTGTCGTCATTAACAAGATCGACCGTCCGCATGCCGATCCCGCCGCCGTGCATGACCAGGTGCTGGAGCTTTTTCTGGAGCTGGGCGCCACGGATGAACAATTTGAGGCCCCTTTCGTGTACGGTTCCGCCCGCGACGGTTACTTCATGAATTCCATGGAGGGGGAACCTCCTGTGGACTGCACTCCTCTTTTATTCAAGATTGTGGAACATATCCCCGCTCCGAAGGATGCCGATCCGGAGGGTGAATTCAAGATGCTCGTTTCCAATATTGACTGGGACGATTATGTGGGCCGTGTGGCTATCGGCCGCATTACTTCCGGCACTGTGAAGAAAGGGGATACCGTGTGGCTCCATCAGAGCGACGGCTCCTGCATTTCCGGAAAAGTGACCCGCATGTTTGAATATTCCGGCCTGAGCACTACGGATTCGGCCATCGGCGTGGCAGGCAACATCGTAGGGGTGGCGGGGTTTGAAAACGTCAATATCGGGGAAACCTTGGGCGGTTCCGCGGATACGGAGCCCCTTCCATTCGTGGCGATTGATCCTCCTACCATTTCCATGGAATTTTCCATCAACAACGGGCCTTTCGGAGGGCGCGACGGCAAGAATGTGACTTCCCGCGTGATACGCGACCGCCTGATGAGGGAAATGCGGACGAATATTTCCATCCAGGTGGAGGATACGGACAAGGCCGGCGTTTTCTCCGTTTCCGCCCGCGGCGCCATGCAGATCGCCGTGCTGGTGGAGACTATGCGCCGTGAAAATTATGAACTGTGCGTTTCCCGTCCCACCGTGATCATGAAGAGGGATGAAAACGACCGCCTTACGGAACCGTATGAAACGATGTACGTAGAAGTTCCGGACGAACATGCCAACGGCGTCATGAAGCTTCTTCACGCCCGCAAGGGACAGATGGAAGACATGGTATGCAGGGAAGGCACGGGCCATACTTTTATTCAGGCTTATATTCCCACCCGCGGTATTATCGGTTTTGAATTTGAGCTGGTCAATCTGACGTCCGGCCACGGTATTTTCTCCCACCTGTTCCGGGATTACGGGCCTTATGCCGGGGACATCACCACGCGTACCACCGGCACCCTGGTTTCCATGGAGACGGGCGTTTCCACTCCGTTCGCGCTGGTAGCGCTGGAAGAACGCGGGCGTCTGTTTGTGGGGCCGCAGGAAGATATTTACGAAGGCCAGATTGTAGGCGAAAACCCGCGGCAGATGGATATGCCGGTCAACCCGTGCAAGGAAAAGCATTTGAACAATATCCGCTCAGCCACGAAGGGAGACGGCATCCAGCTTTCCCCTCCCGTCATTTTTTCTCTGGAACGTGCCATTGAGTACATTGAACCTGATGAACTGGTGGAGGCTACGCCTCATTTTATCCGTCTGCGCAAGCGCATCCTGAACGCCAATGACCGCGTAAGGGAATCCCGCAAAGCAGGAAATTAAGGTTCCTGGAGCGCTGGGGAAAGGCTCCTGTGTTCAAGCGGTGATGGGATAGAGCCGCGTTGCCGGGTTCCCTGCGGTCCGCTGAGCGGAGGAATGGCCTTGTTCGGTTATGAATAATTCCGGTTTTTCCTGTGCGGCTATTGTGTTATATGTCCGCAGCGGTTTCCTTGTGGAAGAATGCGAGTTAATGGTCCCGTAATCGGAGAAGCCCAGAGTACAGAAAAGAAGAAGACGGGGAACGGTTCGTTTTCCCGTCGTCTCAGAGGGATAGATACTCGGTGAAAGCGTTTCCCGCCTTACCCTGTTGGCGGGTTTTTCCAGAAAAAATGCCCGGTTTCTTAAAAGAAACCGGGCATGGCATCAAATTCGTTGAGGGAACTCTTTTTAGATTTTGCCAAAGAGGGTCTTGCCGGCGGACATAAGATTGTCGGCGGCTTCCTGAAGGCGGGCGGCGACTCCCTTTTCACCCTTGGCAAGATAGGAACGGGGATCGTAATCCTTCTTGTTGCCCACTTCGCCATCAATCTTGAGCACTCCGTTGATGTGTTCGCACATGTGGGAGACGATCGGGCGGGTGAAGGCGTATTGCGTGTCGGTGTCGATGTTCATCTTGACGACGCCGTAGGAAACGGCTTCGCGGATATCGGAAAGTTCGGAACCGGAACCGCCATGGAAGACGAGGGGCATGCGAGCCGCTTCACCGTGTTTGGCAACCACGGCTTCCTGACCGTCCCGCAGGATGCTGGGTTTCAGTTTGACGTGGCCGGGCTTGTACACGCCGTGCACGTTGCCGAAAGTGGCGGCCAGCATGAATTTGCCGAGGGGCGCGAGGGCTTCATACGTCATCAGCATATCTTCCGGAGAAGTGTAAAGCTTGTCGGCGGGATGGCCGGAGTTGTCCACTCCGTCTTCTTCTCCGCCCACAACGCCGATTTCGATTTCAAGAACGATGCCCAGTTCGGCGCATTCCTTCAGCAGTTCCCGGGAAAGCTTGAGGTTTTCCGCCATGGGAAGCGTGGAGGCGTCCAGCATGTGGGAATTGAAGAGGGGGGCTTCACCGCGTTCCACGCGGCGGCGGGATTCGGCAATCAGAGGACGCAGGAAAGTATCCACGTGTTCGGGCTGGCAGTGGTCCGTGTGAAGGGCTACGAGAACGTTGTGCTTTTCAGCCAGACGGCGCGTTGCTTCCGCCAGAACAATGGCGCCAAGGGCGGAATTGCCTACGGAGCTGCCGGAGGCGAATTTGCCGCCACCGATGGAAACCTGAATGATACCGTCGCTTTTGGCTTCGGAAAAAGCGCGGAGAGCGCCGTTGATGACTTCGATCGTGGTCACGTTAACGGCCGGATAGGCGTAGCCTTCCTTTTTGGCCGTTTCAAGCATGGTAATGTATTGTTCTGGTGTGGCTATTGGCATAACGGGGATATGATAGGTGTTTTTTTTCAGGAGGGCAAGGCTGAACTCAGGCGCACGCCGGGGTTGCAACGTTCTTGCGGGACATGTTCATGTTCGGCTCATTGTGACTTGCGGCCGGACCGGTCCACCGGAGTCCGTACGGCAGTAGCGTGCGGCGTCTCCGGAAAGAAGCTCCGCGTGGCTCGGCGGACTTGAAAATTCTGCCTTGTTTTCCATTCAGTACGGTTGAAAGGAAATGCCCCTCCTTCGTTTTATCGTTGGAAGGGCATTCTAAAGATGGGCGGGATGGGGGTGTTATTCCGGAATGGATTCTCCCCGGATGAGGTCTTCCCAGCTTTGACGGCTGCGAATGACGTTCCATTGGTCCCCGTCCACCAGGACTTCTTCCGCCATAGGCCGTGAATTGTAGTTGGAAGACATGGAAAAACCATAGGCTCCGGCGGACAGTACGGCCAGGAGTTCTCCCTGGCGCACGTCCGGCATGTCCCTGTTTTGGGCGAGGAAGTCTCCGGATTCACAGATGGGACCCACGACATCCGCTGTGACGCAGGATTCGGAGGGGTATTCTCTGACCGGGATAATTTCATGATAGCCCTGGTAGAGGGCGGGGCGGATGAGGTCGTTCATCCCTGCATCCACAATTTTAAAGGTTTTGGCTTTCCCGTTTTTTTCATACAGGCAACGCGTGATGAGTGCTCCCGCATTTCCTACGATAAGACGGCCCGGTTCCACAATGATGTGTAATCCCAGAGGTTGCAGGGTGGGGACGACGGCCTGGGCGTAAGTGCTCAGCGTGAGCTGGGCGCAGTCCTCATTCCACCATTCCTGAACGCCGGAATCCAGCGTGCCCTGATAAACGATGCCAATGCCTCCTCCGATGGAGAAAAATTCAATGCCGTGTTTTTCTTTCAGGGAAGCAGCCAAGGGGGCAACTTTCCTGACGGCTTCCAGGAAGGGTTTCGCCTGGGTAAGCTGGGAGCCGATATGCATTTGCAACCCTTTCAGATGAAGGTTCAGAAGTTCGCGGGCCGCCATCTCATAAAGAGATTCAATGCGTTCGAAGTCCACGCCGAATTTATTTTCAGCCTTGCCGGTAGTAATGTATTTGTGCGTTCCCGCCTCTACATTGGGATTGACGCGCACGGCCACCGGAGCCTTGACTCCCATGGAGGCGGCAATGGCGTTAATGGCCCGCAGTTCCGCTTCGGATTCCACATTGAAGCAATAAATGCCCTGGGCCAGGGCATAACGGATTTCCTGCTCGGTTTTTCCTACGCCGGCATAAGTGCATTTGGACGGATCGCCCCCGGCTTTGAGGACGCGGAAGAGTTCTCCGCCGGAGACGATGTCGAATCCCGCCCCGTTGCGGGCCATGAGGTTCAGGATGGCGATGTTGGAGCAGGCCTTAACGGCGTAGGCCACTTCCGCGTTAAGCGGTGCCAGAGCTTCCCTGAGGCGGTGAAAGTGGTTTAAAATGGTTTGTTTGCTATAAACGTACAGAGGTGTGCTTTCCTTGTCCGCCAGTTCCTGAAGGTTGACGTTTTCACAGTAGAGCGTGCCGTTTTTGTAAGCGAATGAATGCATGGATTATTCCTTGGTTGTGCTTTCGTTGGTTTTCCCGGAATGGAGAGGGGGGAGAGGGAATCTGGGAGTGGGAGGGTTGTCAATGAGCTGGGCGATCCAGGCGAGATCCTTAGAGCTTTCCAGCCCGAGTTTAATCAACATGGTAATGGGTACGGCCAGCAGCATGCCGATGGGGCCCCATACCCAGCCCCAGAAGATGACGGAGAGCAGAACCATACTGGTCACAATGCCGAATTGCCGTCCCAGCAGCATGGGTTCCAAACAGTTTCCCAGAGCTGTGTTGATCACCAGGTAGCCGCCGGCAACAATGATGCCCGCGGTAGGGCTGATCAGAAGCATGGCGAGAAGCGTGGGGGGAATAGCCGCGATGATGGAGCCGAAGGTGGGAATGAAGTTGAGGGCGAAAGCCACGATGCCCCACAACAGCGGAAAGTCCACGTTCATGTAATAGCAAAGCAGGAAAGCCAGAAGCCCTGTAACTGCGCTGATGAAGGTTTTAATAATGAGATATTTCTGGACTCCGGCCAGGGCCTTGGAGAATTTGCGGATGCCTGTGTCGCTGTTATGCCCCAGTTTATTGATGTTCGCCCGGAAGCGGGGGGCTTCCCCCAGGAAGAAAGTCATCAGGATCAGAATCAGGGTGGTGAAGGTCAGCATGGAAGCTAACTGCCCCATCACCCCTGTGGAAAACGCCACGATGCGCTGGCCGTTGAGCAGGTCCGGAAGTTCCTGAAGCATCTGGTCAGCCAGGTTGTTCCAATCCTGTTCAATCAGGAAAGCGCGGAGTTCATGGATTTTTTCCATCATAAGGGGCTGGTATTTGACCGTGACTGTTTTGGCCAGATCCTGCCCCAGGTATTGGGCCAGATAGCCCAGGCCCACCAGAATGCCAAAGTCCATGATGACCGTGAAAGTCACTGCCAGCCAGTGCGGGAAGCAAAGACGGCTCTTGAAAAAAGTCGTCAGCGGATAACTGACGATTGCCAGAAAGCCGGATAAAACGATGGGCAGGAGCACCGGTTTTCCCGCCTGCAGCCCGGCCGTGATGATAATGACGCTGGCGAGCATGAGCAGAATTTTCAGGCCCTCTTTTCCGGATTCTTTCTGAAAAGTCATGGAAGGATTGATATTAACGGGGTGGGTAATGATAGCCTGTTTTTTGCAGGATTGCAATCTTAAAGGCCTTCATTTTCATGATGTTCCCGGAAGAAACGTTCCAGGTCTTCAAAACGGGTCAGGAGAAAGTCCGGCTTTTTTTCCCTGAGGCCGTTGATGTCCGCCTCCGCGGCCCATCCTGCGGAGAGAATGCGGATAGGGACAGATCGGCATGCGTCCACGTCTGTGGGGGCGTCTCCAATATAGATGGCTTCTGAGGCGACGGCATTCAGACGGGACAAAGCCCGTTTGATGCGGTCTGGTTTTACGCCTCCCTCCGGGGAGCCTGTTTCCAGAATAGGAAAAAATTCGGACAGATGAAAAAACTGGAGAGATATCTCTGCGCTTTCCAGGCGTTTGCCTGTAACCATGGCCAGCCGAATGCCGAGGTTGCGGAGAGTGCTCAGCAATTCGGCTGTTCCGGGAAAGGGGGCGGGAGCCAGGTCTGCGTGCAGCTTGCGGTAGTAGTGGATAAATAGTTCCCTGCCGCGTTCATGCAGTTCCGGTTTCCCGGGAATCAATTTCTGGATAACTCCCAGATCGTCCGGGCCGAATTGGCGTTCGATTTCTTCATCCGTCAATATTCTGCCGTCCAGCTTCTGGATAGCGCGGCGAAAAGCCTCCCGGCACAGGGGTATGGTGTCGGCAAGAGTTCCGTCAAAATCAAAAATGGCGGTTTTGATCATCAGCCGTACCCTACATGCCGACAACGGACGGTTCAAGGGGAAAGCCGTGCCGGAATAGTCATGATGGGGCTGCAGGACGGATGAATAAGCAGGACGTGTCATCCCGTGCGGAAAGGTCAACGTTTCATTCCTGTAGTATCTCTAAATCCCTTATGTACGGGAAGGCCCCAAAAGAATATCTGTCCCTGTGGAGCGTCATTGCATTAGGAATAGGGTCCATGGTGGGAGCGGGAATTTTCGCCCTCATGGGGCAGGCGACCCTGATGGCGGGAAAAAATGTATATTGGTCCTTTATTCTGGGAGGCGTTGCTGCCCTGCTTTCCGGGTACACCTACGCCAAACTGGGTTCCCGTTATCCCGGTTCCGGAGGAATTATGGATTATTTCAACGAGGCTTTTTCCCATAAGACCCTGTCCGGCGCACTGACCCTTATTTACCTGGGAACGCTGGTCATTACCGTGGCCCTGGTGGCCAAATCCTTTGGAGCCTATGCGTCCCGCCTGTTTTTACCGGACAGGGCAGTCACCATTTATTCCACGGCCCTTTTTGCCAGCGTGGCTATTTTGCTGCTGGGGGCATTGAATATGGGGGGAGCCAGGGCCGTTGGAAAGTCGGAAGTAATCATGGTGGCATTCAAATTATTGATTTTGACGGTTTTAATGCTTGCCAGCTTCGGTTCTTCCGTGCCTGTGGGCGCGGATCCCATTCCGGTGAAAGGGCTGGACGGTTTGCTGGGCAGCGTGGGATTGACATTTTTCGCATTTGCCGGCTACGGAATGATGGCCAATACGGCGGGCAATCTGAAAAATCCTTCCAGGACGCTGCCAAGAGCCATTTTTATGGCTATTGGCCTTGTGCTGGCCTTGTACCTGATACTCTCCTACGTAGTACTGTCCAACGTTCCCGCTACTTCCCTGGAAAGCCATACGGAAACGGCCGTAGCGCAGGCCGCCTATCCGGTTTTGGGCATGTGGGGCTTCATGGCCGTATCCGTAGCGGCTCTCATTGCTACGGCATCAGCCATTAATGCCACCATGTTCAGCATGCTGGACATTTCCCGGGCTCTGGCGCGCAACGGCCAGCTGGGAGCTATTTTTAAACAGCCTTTCTGGGGCCACGGAACGGAGGGTTTTTTCTATCTTTTGCTGGGGATTCTGGTGATGACGAATGCCTTTAACCTGGTAGCCATCGCCAATTTGGCGGGGGCCTGTTTTCTGATCAGCTACCTGGCGGTGTTCGTCGCCCATTGGCGGCTCCGGAAAGAGACTCAGGGAAATGCGCTGCTTATCATCCTGGGCTTTCTTCTGATGCTGTTTATTCTGGGGGCGTTCTTTTACCAGATGTTCTTCAGCCAGCCTTATCTGATTCCGTTGATTGTGCTGTTTGTAGCCGCCTGCTTCATCCTGGAATTCCTGATACGCAGGAAGATTGCGAAAAATGTTCCCGGAGTTTCTTGACCCATGGGTGCGGGAGAAAACCGGGGCTTTTTCCCGGCCTTTTAATGCAGGAAGGAAGTCAGGGGGCTGGTGGCTGTAGCTTGGGAGGAAACGGCGGGAAGGCCGGACAGATAAGCCATGCGTCCGGCACGGCATGCCAGGGCGAACGCCTCCGCCATGGCGGAGGGAGAGCCGGAGGCGGCGATAGCCGTATTGACGAGCACGGCATCCGCTCCCATTTCCAGAGCCTCCGCCGCGTGGCTGGGCGCTCCCAGCCCCGCGTCCACCACCACGGGGACAATAGCCTGTTCAATGATGATGTTAATCAACTCCCGGGTCAGTACTCCCTTGTTGGTGCCGATGGGGGCGCCAAGAGGCATGACGGCCGCCGCTCCGGCTTCCTGAAGGCGTTTGGCGAGCACGGGGTCCGCGTTAATGTAGGGAAGCACGGTGAAGCCTTCCCTGACCAGGATTTCCGCCGCTTTCAGCGTTTCAATGGGGTCCGGCATCAGGTACTGGGCGTCCGGGTGAATCTCCAGCTTGATCCAGTTGGGCAGCCCGGCTGCTGCCGCCAGGCGCGCCAGGCGTACGGCTTCTTCTGCCGTAGTCGCTCCGCTGGTGTTGGGGAGAAGGAGGTATTTTTCCGGATCAATGAAATCCAGAATATTGGCGGCGGGATCGTGGGAACCCGTCAGATCCGCCCGGCGCAGAGCCACCGTCACAATTTGGGCGCCGGAGGCTTCCAGAGCTTCTTTCATGCTCTCATTGGAAGGAAATTTTCCCGTTCCCACCATCAGGCGGGAGGTGAACTGGCGTCCGGCTATCTGCAAAGGTGTGTCTGTCATTGCGGGATGGAGGGTACCTCCGCTTACCTTTTCAGGCAAGGGAGAATGAATAAGAGGGGGGCAGCATGACGGCTGAACGGAACATGGCCCGGGAAGGGCCATTCTTTATTCACCGCTGAAGGATGCGCTTCGTAATGCTCTGGGTTTTCCAAGGATTTCCTGATAAAGAACAGCCGCTTTCAGGGATTTGGGGTGGTGAAGGGAATTTTTCAGGGAAGGAGATTCCACTGCGGCTGATGACGGAAGAAGGTCGGGCAGATGTTCCTTCATCTCCCTCTTTTGCAAACGTTGCAGAGCCGCCTGTTCCGCATCGGAAAGAGAGCGCATGGATTGCCGGGCTTCTTCCGTAGCTTTTACGTAGCGTTCCAGCACATTTTGCGCCGTCTGCCGGGCTGTTTCCTCGGGTTGTGCAGCCGCCGGCGCCGGGATCGGCTGCGGTTT
>ERZ791905.654-NODE-654-length-31226-cov-3.273010_pt1 | contig 31226 bp, 28 predicted proteins | sample MGYA00510147_ERZ791905 | MGnify/ENA primary metagenome ERZ791905 (study PRJEB30046, sample SAMN00792084) | human gut metagenome | study: EMG produced TPA metagenomics assembly of the A metagenome-wide association study of gut microbiota in type 2...
TACGCGACCCGCCGCAGGCGGAGAATCCTGCTTTGCAGGATTCTTTTTTACTGTCTTCCATAGAATGCAGCACACCTCTTCCCCCATCCTTCCATATCCTAAAAGAAAAAGGATGCGTATGCCTTGAACAGGGTAAAGAGAGTTGTCCACGCGACCGCGGCAGAGGTAAACGGGCTTTCCGGAAAAGGTGTGACGGCAGCGGTGCTGGACACCGGGATCGCGCTGCATCCGGATCTTTCCGGGAGAATCGCAGGGTTTGCAGACTTTGTCGGCGGACAGAAGCAACCATATGACGACAGCGGGCATGGAACCCATGTGGCAGGCTGCCTGTGTGGAAACGGGAAATGTTCCAACGGTCTGTATGCCGGAATTGCGCCAGGCTGCCGTCTGGTAGTATGCAAGGTGCTGGACGAACGTGGGGACGGAAACGTTGCCGCCATGATAGAAGGCATCCGGTATGTGCTGGACACACGCCGGATTTATCATACGAGAATTTTGAATATTTCCGTCGGAATCGGCTCGATCCGGGAAGCTGCGCTCGAGCAGGAGCTGCTTTCCTGGATTACAAAAGCATGGAACGCAGGGCTGTTCGTCGCAGTGGCTGCCGGAAACAACGGACCTGCCCCGGATTCTGTCTCTGCGATGGGGCTGCAGGCGCACGTCGTATCGGTCGGATGTCATGATGGAAGGCAGACCCCGGGACACAAAAATGCCTGCGCCGCTTATTCCGGGAGAGGGCCTGCAAACGGCAGGGTGAAAAAACCGGATTTGGTGGCACCGGGAAGCGGCATTGTTTCCTGCAACGCCTGGTATCGGAAAAATCATTTCTGCTCGGTAAATCATCCGTATACAGCAAAGAATGGGACCTCAATGGCGGTTCCGGCAGTCAGCGCGGCAGCAGCACTTTTGTGGGAAAAGGAGCCGCATCTGACAAACGAACAGGTACGGGAACGGTTGCTATACCATGCGCAGGATCTGGGAGAAAACTGGGGGATGCAGGGCTGGGGAATGCTTCATGTAGGCAGAGCGTTAAAGGGATAAATTTTTTTGTTTCAGAAGGATTGACAAAAATTGGATGATTGTATACAATGATACCTGAATTACAGAACACACTGCTTGGAAGAAAGCGGCGAACAAACGAAGGAGAAGGCATCATGAACAATACATTTACTAACCGTCCGGTCACCATGAATGAGAACAAGAACCTGCTCGAGATCGAAGAGCATATGTACATTCTGGATGACGTGAAGAAGCCGAATGTTTTCCGGAATATGTTCCCTTATTCGGAAATTCCGAAGATTCCGTTCAATGACCGTACCGTTCCGCACGATATGCCAAAGGACATCTGGATTACCGATACGACGTTCCGTGACGGTCAGCAGTCACGCGCCCCTTATTCCACCGAGCAGATTGTAACGATTTATGACTATCTGCACCGACTGGGCGGAGAAAATGGTCTGATCCGCGCCAGCGAATTTTTCCTTTACAGTAAAAAAGATCGGGATGCAGTGTACAAATGTCTGGAAAAAGGATATAAATTTCCCGAAATTACCAGCTGGATTCGCGCGAGCAAGGAGGACTTCAAGCTGGTGAAAGAGATCGGCATGAAGGAAACCGGTATTCTGGTCAGCTGTTCCGATTATCACATTTTCATGAAATTGAAAATGACCCGCAAACAGGCAATGGAGCATTACCTGAGCGTCATCAAGGAGTGCCTGGAAGAGGGAATCAGTCCCAGATGCCATCTGGAGGATATCACGCGGGCCGATATTTACGGATATGTTGTTCCGTTTTGTCTGGAGCTGATGAAGCTGATGAAGGAATATCAGATTCCAATCAAAATCCGCGCCTGCGATACGATGGGCTACGGCGTCAACTATCCGGGTGCCGTTATCCCGAGAAGCGTACAGGGAATTATCTATGCGCTGCACACGCACGCGGGTGTTCCCCACGAGCTGTTGGAATGGCACGGACACAACGATTTCTATAAGGCAGTTGTCAATTCCTCGACGGCATGGCTGTATGGCTGCTCCGGTGTCAACACCTCGCTGTTCGGTATCGGCGAGCGTACCGGTAATACGCCTCTGGAAGCGATGGTATTTGAATATGCACAGCTGCGCGGCACGTTAAACGGCATGGACACCAGGGTGATCACCGAGCTGGCAGAATACTACGAAAAAGAAATCGGCTACCACATCCCGCCCAGGACGCCGTTTGTCGGTAAGAACTTCAATGTCACAAGAGCGGGTATCCATGCAGACGGTCTGCTGAAAAACGAAGAGATTTACAACATTTTTGATACAGAAAAGTTTTTAAACCGTCCGGTTCTGTGTGCCGTATCGAACACCTCCGGCCTTGCAGGAATCGCACACTGGATCAATACTTACTTCCATCTGCCGGAGGAAAAGAAGCTGGATAAAAACTGCGAGCTGGTTCACGAGGTCAAGAAATGGGTGGACGCCGAATACGAAAGCGGCCGTGTTACCGTTCTGACCGATGAAGAGCTGTTGAAGGTAATCGATGATGCCAGCAAGAAACTGGGGATTTTATTGGTATGAGTCAATACGAAAAAGAAGAAAGCTCCGACCGATATTCGCTGAGGGGAAAGGTTTTTCATCAGCTGCGGGAGGATATTTTAAGCGGACATTATAAAGAACACGAGGAACTGCGGGAAATGGCGATCAGCGAAGAGATGGGCGTTTCCCGCACGCCCGTCCGGGAAGCGCTGCGCCAACTGGAACTGGAAGGCCTGGTCAGCATTATCCCGAACAAGGGGGCATATGTGACCGGCATCACCAGAAAGGACGTGGAGGATATTTATGCGATCCGTTCTTTGCTGGAAGGGCTTTGTGCCCGTTGGGCAACCGCGCATATTACGGAAAAACAGCTGGATGCGCTGGAAGAAAATATTTACCTGTCAGAATTTCACGCCAGCAAGGGACATGCCCAGAAGCTGACGGAGCTGGACGATCAGTTTCACGATATTTTATATGAAGCCTGCTCGAGCAAAATGCTGGAGCATCAGCTGAGGGATTTCCATGAATATGTGCGGAGAATGCGCAAGCAGAACCTTTCCGGCAGTGAAAGAGGACTGGAAGCTGTGCTCGAGCACAAACAGATCATGGAGGCGATCTGCCGGAAGGATGCCGACCGCGCACAGGAGCTGGCAGCCTTGCATATGCGTAATGCTTATGATAATATGATTAAAAACGGGCTTTTGGATGCCTATGAAGAAAAGGAGAGAATCGATGGCTAAGATTCAGATGACAACGCCGCTGGTGGAGATGGATGGCGATGAAATGACCAGAATCCTCTGGCAGCTGATCAAGGATGAGCTTCTGCTTCCTTATATTGACTTGAAGACAGAGTATTATGACCTCGGTCTGGAGCATCGCAACGAAACAGATGATCAGGTGACGATTGACAGCGCCAATGCAACCTTAAAATACGGCGTTGCAGTCAAATGTGCAACAATCACACCTAACGCAGCGAGAATGGAAGAGTATCATTTAAAGAAGATGTGGAAGAGCCCCAACGGCACGATTCGCTCCATTCTGGACGGCACCGTGTTCCGTGCACCGATTCTGGTAAAGGGCATCCGTCCCTGCGTCCGCAACTGGGAAAAGCCCATCACGCTGGCACGTCACGCTTACGGTGATGTATACAAAAATACCGAAATCCGCGTAGAGGGTCCCGGCAAGGCAGAACTGGTGTTCACGGCGGCGGACGGTACAGAAACCCGCGAGCTGATCCACGATTTTACCGGTACAGGTGTCTTACAGGGCATGCACAATACGGATAAGTCTATCACGAGCTTTGCCCGCGCATGCTTTAATTACGCAGTGGATACGAAGCAGGATCTGTGGTTTGCGACCAAGGATACAATTTCCAAAAAATATGACCATACCTTTAAGGATATTTTCCAGGAAATCTACGAAAACGAATATCAGGAGAAGTTCAAAGAGCTCGGTATCGAATATTTCTACACCCTGATCGACGATGCGGTAGCGCGCGTCATGAAAGCAAAGGGTGGCTTCATCTGGGCATGCAAAAACTATGACGGCGACGTTATGAGCGATATGGTGAGCTCCGCCTTTGGTTCTCTTGCGATGATGACCTCCGTTTTGGTTTCTCCTGCAGGCGTTTACGAATATGAAGCTGCGCATGGAACCGTTCAGAGACATTATTACAAGCACTTAAAGGGTGAGGAAACCTCTACGAACTCCGTTGCGACGATCTTTGCATGGACAGGCGCACTCAGAAAACGCGGCGAGCTGGATAAGCTTCCGGAGCTGTGCGCATTTGCGGACAAGTTGGAAAAAGCAACACTGGATACGATCGAAAGCGGCAGGATGACAAAGGACCTGGCACTGATTACAGAGCTGACGGATGTCACGGTATTGAACAGCCAGGACTTCATCAAAGCGATCCGGAAAACTATGGAGAAATAAGAGAGGTTCTAAAGCTTGATTAAGAAATTGATTAACAGTAAGCTCGGACAGCAGATCATCAAATTCGGCGCGGTGGGTTTTTTATGTTTCTTCATTGAATACGTGCTGTTGATTCTGTTTAAGGAGCTGCTCGGATGGCCGGTTATCGCAGCCAACACCCTTGCCTTTACCGTATCGGCAATCGTCAATTATATTCTGAGCATTCTTTTTGTATTCGATACGGACAAAAAAGCAAACCAGGGCAAGCAGTTCGCCGTCTTTTTCATTCTTGCAGTCGGCGGTCTGATCTTAAACAATGTCGTCTTAAAGCTCGGCACGATGGTTCTCGACCCGTTCTGGAGCCGTTCCTACATCATCGTTAAGCCGTTTGCAACCGGCGTGGTAATGGTTTATAACTTTATCACGAGAAAGATTTTCATCGAAAAAAAGCCGGAAAAAGAAGCTGCAGCCGAAGAAAAAGAAAAACAATAGAATGCACGCTCTGCGAGCATTCTATTGTCATGAATAAAAGAGCCGAAGATTCCTGAAAATCAGGTCCTCGGCTCTTTTTTATTTCCGTATAATTCAAAGGTTTTATACACTGCAGGCGAAAGATCGCGGAGACATTTTACTCGCTCAGCTGTTCCCATTCCTCCATCAGCTCCATGAGCTTGTCTGCGATTTCATCCTTTTCGCGGGAGAGCTTCTGCAATGCGGCAACGTCGGTTGCGATTTTGGAATCGCTCATTTCGAGGTCGATCTGTTTATCCCGCTCTTCGAGGGAAGCAATCTGCTCTTCGCATTTTTTCAGGGCATTTTCCTTTTTGCGGCGCTGGGCTTCCTTTTCCTTCTGTGCCTGCCAGGAAAGCTTTGAGGCAGAGCTTTCTGTGGAAGCTGCAGAGGCAGCAGACGTAGCTAAAGTGCCGAAGGCTGCGGACTCTGTAGAAGCGCCCTGTTGGGATTTTTTCTCCAGGTAATAATCATAATTGCCCAGATACTGGTGCAGCGTGCCGCCGGAAAGCTCCAGAATGCGGTGCGCAGTACGGTTGATAAAGTAACGGTCGTGGGAAACATATAAAACCGTTCCGTTGTAGCTGTTTAACGCATCCTCCAGAATTTCCTTGGAGGCGATGTCCAGATGGTTCGTCGGCTCGTCGAGGATCAGGAAGTTCGATTCGGAAAGCATGAGCTTTGCGAGGGAAACACGTCCGCGCTCGCCGCCGGAAAGGTCTTTGATCCGTTTGAATACATCGTCTCCGGTAAACAAAAACGCAGCCAGCGTATTGCGGATTTCCGTGTTGTTCAGGGATGGATATTCGTCCGAAATTTCTTCAAACAGCGTTTTATCGGGATGCAGGACGTGATGCTCCTGATCGTAGTAGCCGATCTGCACCTTGCTGCCGAGTCGGATAGTTCCGGCGTCCGGTTCCACCAGCTCGTTGATGAGTTTTAAAATCGTCGTCTTTCCGGTTCCGTTGTCGCCGATGATCGCGACGTGCTCGCCGCGTTTTAACGCAAAGGAAAGATCGGAAAACAGCGTATTGCGGTCAAAGGTTTTTGCCAGATGCTCGACGGTTAAAACATCGTTTCCGCTTTCGATGCGGGGGGTCAGCTGTAAATGCATATCGGAACGCACCTCGGTTGGCTTATCCAGCACTTCGATTTTGGCAAGCATTTTTTCCCGGCTTTCGGCACGCTTGATCGACTTTTCCCGGTTAAAGGATTTTAACTTTGTGATGACCTCTTCCTGATGCTTGATTTCTGCCTGCTGGTTTAAATAAGCGTTTCGCTGTGCCTGACGCAGCTGTTCTTTTTTGGCGGCGTAATCGGAATAGTTGCCAGAAAAAACGGTCACCTTCGTGTTGTCGATTTCGATGATCTTCGAAGCGATCCGGTCGAGAAAATACCGGTCGTGGGAGACGATTAAAACGCTTCCCTTATAGTTGAGCAGATAGGTTTCGAGCCAGGAAATCGAGGACATGTCCAGGTGGTTGGTGGGCTCGTCGAGGATGATCAGGTCAGGTTTCTGCAACAGAAGTTTTCCGAGTGCAACGCGGGTTTTCTGACCACCGGAGAGCGTGGAAACCGGTTTCTGAAACTCGTCCTCGGTAAAGCCAAGGCCCTTTAAAACACCGGTCAGTTCGCTTTTGTAGGCGTAGCCGTTTTCCATTTCGAAACGGTGTGTCAGATCTGCATATTTCTGCATCAGGTTCTCTAATGCGTCGCCGGAAAGCTGCTTCATGGAAAGCTCCGCCTGGCGGATCTGATTTTCGAGATCGAGCAGATGCTGCTTGACGGAGAGCAGTTCCTCATAAATTGTATTGTCGCTGTTGACGGCGCTGTCCTGTGCCAGATAACCAAAGGTCTTGTCCTTTGCAAAGGCGACTACGCCGCCGTCGGGCTCGAGCTGTCCGACGATGATGCGCAGCAGGGTTGTCTTGCCTGCACCATTTAAGCCGACGATTGCGGCTTTTTCATAATCTTCTATATGAAAAGAACAGTTTTTTAAAACCTGTTTTTCCAGAAATGCTTTTTCGATATTCTGACAGGAAAGTATCATGATGGTTCTCCTTCTTTATACTATGTAACAGTTTACCTGTGTGCAAATAACGTGTCAAGTCCAATCGGACGGTCGGAGTACGCATTGACATTTTTTTAACGCAGGGTATAATAGAATGGAAGTAAATGTTCAGCAGGTCTGAGCAGTTACGAATGGAAAACAGTATCTGACAGCGGACGAAGGAGGCATACGAAGTGGCAGAGAAGGAAATTTCACAGGCTGTAATCGGCAGGCTTCCCAGATATTTCCGCTTTCTGGGAGAATTAAAAGACGAAGGTGTGGAACGGATTTCCTCACAGGAGCTGTCCGGCATCATGAATGTGACGGCATCTCAGATCCGACAGGATTTCAACAACTTTGGCGGGTTCGGGCAGCAGGGCTACGGCTACAACGTCGAATATCTGTATCAGGAAATCGGCAGGATTCTGGGGTTGGACAAAACCCACCACCTGATTATTGTAGGGGCAGGCAACCTCGGACAGGCGCTTGCCAATTATATGAATTTTGAACGGCGCGGCTTTATTTTCACCGGGGTCTTTGATAACAATCCGGCGTTGTACGGGCGTAAAATCCGAGGCATCGAGGTACGTCCGATGGAAGAGGTCGCGGATTTTGTTGAACAGAACAATGTAGATATCGCAGTTTTGACGATTCCCAAAAACAGCGCGGAGGAAGTCGCAGAGCGTCTCGTTTCCGTCGGGATCAAGGCGATCTGGAATTTTGCACATGTGGATTTGAAGGTTCCAAAAGAAGTGCAGGTTGAGAACGTCCATCTGTCCGACAGCCTGATGAAGCTATCTTATATGCTGGAGCGTTACGAAAAGGAGAGCAGGGAAACGAATGAATAAATGCGTTTTGTCAGCGTCGGGCTCTGGCCATCCAGTTGTCTGCTGGCTTTTAACTGCGGCAGAAATGAAACGCTGCGACAGCAATACTTCTGAGATTTTCGGTGTCCCGTCCGTCGTTTTGATGGAACGGGCTGCGCTTTCCTGTGTTGATGTGATTGTGTCGCGTCAAAAAAAGCTGGAAGAGCAGGCAGGGCAGCTTGGCTTACATCCAAAACGGCGCGTCCTGATTGCAGCGGGCGGAGGCAATAACGGGGCGGATGGTATCGCAATTGGCAGACTTCTTTTGCAGGAGGGATATGATGTTTCCTTTTATCTGGCATCCGGTGAAGAAAAAGCGAGTGAACTTTTAAAGCTGCAGCTGCATGCGGCAAAGGCTTACGGCGCCGTTATCTGTGACACAATCCCGGATGGAGAATATGATATTATTGTAGATGCTTTGTTTGGAATCGGTCTGTGCCGTCCGGCAGAAGGAATTTATCGGGAAGCAATCGAATGGATCAACGCGCAGGATGCCTTTGTGCTTGCGGTGGATCTTCCCTCCGGAATCGAAACGGATACCGGGGCGGTGCTTGGCTGCGCTGTCCGGGCAGACGTGACAGTCACGTTCGGCTTCTGGAAGCGCGGGCTTTTGTTCTATCCGGGCTGCAACTATACCGGAAAAGTGATCTGCACACAGATCGGCATCACTGAGGATGGATTTTTGGATCAGACGCCGGAAGCCTTTACATTTACTGCACCGGTGGCAGAGCTGCTTCCGGCACGCCCTGAGGATGGAAATAAGGGCACGTTTGGAAAAGTGCTGCTGCTTGCGGGCAGTGAAGCTATGGCGGGAGCGGCGATTCTGTGCGGTCGGAGTGCGTTTTATGCAGGAAGCGGCATGGTAAAGCTTTCCTGCCCGACATTGATACATCCGGTGATTCAGACGGCGCTTCCGGAGGCAATGACCGCAGATTCTGTGGAAGCATCCGCCAGATGGGCGGATGTGATCGGCGCAGGTCCCGGGCTATCCTTATCTGATCGCGCCCGGAAAGAGCTTTTGTTTGTGCTGCAGCAGACCTTGCAGCCCCTTGTGTTGGATGCGGACGCAATCAATCTTATCGCAAAGGACGAAGCACTTTTACAGGAGCTGATTGAACACCAGCAGAATCCGGCGACGCGCCGGAAGCTGATTTTAACGCCGCATCCCGGGGAGCTTGCCCGGCTGGAGGGCTGCGCGATTGAAGAAATTTTAAAACAGCCCGTGTTCTATGCAAAAAAGTGGGCGAATCGTTTGCAGGCAGCTGTTCTGTGTAAGGGTGCGAGAAGCATTGCAGCTTCGCCGGACGGCAGCATTTATATCAATCGCAGCGGCAACAGCGGCATGGCGGTGGCCGGGAGTGGGGACGTACTGACCGGAATTGTGACGGCACTGCTTTCGACGATCGACGATCCGTTCTGGGCGCTGTGTATCGGCGTCTATCTGCACGGTCTGGCAGGCGACTTGGCAGCCCATACAAAGGGCGAATACAGTATGACCTCCAATGATATCGCGGAAGCGGTCTGGGCGGTACTTGTGAAGCAGGAGAAAAATTATGTGTGAGGAAATGATCAAAAATCCATATAGAAGAGTGTGGGCTTGCGTAAATCTGGACGCGCTGCACGACAATCTGCGCCAGATTGCAGCCTGTCGGAAAAATGATGCCGGAATCATCGCGGTCATCAAAGCGGACGGTTACGGACACGGCGCGGTGATGCTGGCGCGGGAAATGGATGAAATCCCGGAAGTCATCGGCTATGCGGTGGCAACGGAGGAAGAGGCAGTATTGCTGGCAGATGCCGGAATCAAAAAGCCCGCGATGGTGCTCGGCTATACCTTTCCGGAGGCTTATGAGGAAATGGCACTTCGGGGTGTCCATGCGACGGTTTTCACCGATCAGATGCTGGAGGATATGAACCGTGCTGCCCAAAAAGCTGGCAAAAAAATGCATGTTCACATCGCGGTAGACACCGGTATGTCGAGAATCGGCATCCGCCCGGACGATGAGGGACTTTCCTTTGTCGCACGCGCGATGCAGTATCCGAATCTTTCCATTGAGGGGATTTTTACCCATTTTGCGACAGCGGATGAAGCAGATAAATCCAGAACGAATGTGCAGTATGAAAAATTTTCGAGCTTTACCGACCGTGTGGAAAAGGAGCTTTCCCTGAAAATCCCGCTGCGGCATTGCTCCAACAGTGCGTCCATCCTGGAGCTGCCCGACATGCACATGGATGCGGTGCGCGCCGGAATCATTCTCTATGGCATGTGGCCGTCAGATGAAGTCAAGCGCGACGGCATCGTGTTAGAACCGCTCCTGTCTTTAAAGAGCCGTATCGCTTATATCAAAGAGCTGGATGTAGGGCAGGAAATCAGCTACGGCGGGACGTTCTGTACAGCGAATCCTATGCGTGTGGCGACGATTCCAGTGGGTTATGCGGACGGCTATCCGCGCGGACTTTCCAACAAGGGCGATGTTCTGATTGCCGGAAAGCGCGCAAGGATCCTGGGACGCGTCTGCATGGATCAGTTCATGGTCGATGTGACAAAGATTCCTGAGGCAAAGGTAGGGGATATCGCAACGCTCATCGGCACAGACGGCATCGAAACGATTACAATGGAAGAAATCGGCGACCGCTCCGGCAGATTTAACTACGAAACTGCGTGCTGCCTCGGAAAGCGGATTCCACGCGTCTATGAAAAAGGCGGAAAAATCGTCTGTACGCGGGATTATTTTCACGAAGAGAAACTCTTTTTTTAAAGAATGGTATACGCGCTGAGAAAGCAGCCAATACTTGTCCTGAGGTAAAAAAACAGGAAAGGAAGAAAAAAGAGTGAAGCGCGGAGATATTTATTATGCAGATTTAAGACCCGTGGTCGGATCGGAACAGGGAGGTGTCCGCCCGGTGCTGATTATCCAGAACGATATCGGCAACCGTTACAGCCCGACTGTGATCTGTGCGGCGATTACTTCCAGGATGAATAAAACAAAGCTTCCGACCCATATCGAAATTTTTTCCGGGGAATATGAAATCGAAAAGGATTCCGTAATTTTGTTGGAACAGCTCCGCACAATAGATAAAAAGAGGCTGAAAGACAAAGTATGCCATCTGGATGCGCGGGTGATGAACCGCGTAAACTCTGCCTTGAAGGTCAGCCTTTCGCTGGATACATAAAGAAACCGTACAAAGCAGATGTTTTCTTGACGTTTTCCAGCCAAAATGCTATGATAAAGAACTAGAAATACGTTAGATAAAGGAGAAAAGAAATGTCCGGACATTCAAAATTTGCAAACATCAAGCATAAAAAAGAAAAAAATGACGCTGCAAAGGGAAAAATTTTCACCATTCTCGGAAGAGAAATTGCAGTTGCCGTAAAAGAGGGTGGTCCTGACCCTGCGAACAACTTCAAGCTGGCACAGGTCGTTGCAAAGGCAAAATCCAACAACATGCCTAACGACACCATTGAACGAGGAATTAAGAAGGCTGCCGGCGACGTCGGCAACGTTAATTACGAATATATTACTTACGAAGGCTATGGCCCCGGCGGAATCGCAATCATCGTCGATGCCCTGACCGATAACAAGAACCGTACCGCTGCCAACGTCAGAAGCGCGTTCACAAAGGGCAACGGCAACATTGGCACACCTGGCTGTGTATCCTTTATGTTCGATAAGAAGGGTCAGATCATCATCGATAAAGAAGAATGCGATATGGAAGCGGACGATCTGATGATGACCGCTCTGGATGCAGGCGCAGAGGATTTCAGCGAGGAAGAGGACAGCTTCGAAATTCTGACCGATCCCGATACTTTTGAAGAAGTGCGCGAAGCGCTGGAGAAGGCAGGCATTCCGATGGCATCCGCAGATGTTACCATGATTCCTCAGAACTATGTCAAGGTAACAGACGAGACTGCATTAAAGGGACTGCAGCGTACCCTGGATCTGCTGGACGAGGATGACGACGTTCAGGCAGTATATCACAACTGGGACGAAGAATAAAACGGACAAAAGACCGGATTTTTGCCGGAAAGACAAAGAGGTAAGAGGATACTATGGCATACGCAAAGGAAACGATCTGTATACAGTCTGGCTGGAAGCCGAAGAACGGAGAACCGAGAGTGCTCCCGATTTATCAGAGTACGACGTTTAAATATGAATCCTCTGAGCAGATGGGCAGACTTTTTGATCTGGAGGAATCCGGATATTTTTACAGCCGTCTGGCAAATCCGACCAACGACTGTGTCGCACAGAAAATCTGTGAACTGGAGGGCGGCGCAGCAGCGATGCTGACCGGTTCCGGACAGGCGGCAAACTACTATGCCGTTTTCAATATCTGCGAGGCGGGTGACCATGTCGTATTATCGTCCACTGTATACGGCGGAACTTTCAATCTGCTGGCGGTTACCATGAAAAAAATGGGCGTATCCTGTACTGTCGTAGACCCGGATGCGGATTACGATACGATCTGCAAGGCGTTCCAGCCCAATACCAAATGCGTCATGGCGGAATCTCTGGCAAATCCTGCGCTGGTTGTGCTGGATTTTGAAAAATTCGCCCGTGCAGCACATGCGCATCATGTGCCGTTAATCGTTGACAACACGTTCCCTACCCCGATCAACTGCAATCCGTTCAAATGGGGGGTCGATATCGTAACACATTCCACCACCAAATATATGGACGGTCATGCGATGGCGTTGGGCGGTGCGATCGTGGATTCCGGCAATTTCGACTGGTCTGCATACCCGGATAAGTTTCCGGGACTCTGCGCACCGGATGAATCCTATCACGGTGTAGTTTATACCGAAAAATTCGGCAAGGCGGCATACATAACCAAGGCAACCTCCCAGCTGATGCGCGATCTCGGCGCGGTACAGTCTCCTCAGAACGCGTTTCTGCTGAATGTCGGTCTGGAGACGCTGCCGCTTCGGATGGAACGCCACTGCTACAATGCGCAGAAGGTTGCGGAATTTCTGGAAGCGAACGAGAAGGTTGCATGGGTCAACTACCCCGGCTTAAAGAGCAGCAAATATTATGAGCTGGCACAGAAATACATGCCGAACGGCACCTGCGGCGTCATTTCCTTTGGCTTAAAAGGCGGACGCAAGGCAGCGGAAGAAATGATGGATAAGTTAAAGCTTGCAGCTATTGTTACCCATGTGGCGGATTCCCGCACCAGCATTCTGCATCCTGCCAGCCATACGCACCGTCAGATGAACGACGAGCAGTTAAAAGAGGCCGGCGTAGCGCCCGATCTGATCCGTCTTTCCGTCGGTATTGAAAATGTAAACGATATCATCGCGGATCTGGAACAGGCACTCTAAAATCCTCGTATTGCGTTTTGATCCTATGAGAAAGAGTTTTTTTGCACAGTGAGGGCGAAGCATGAGTTGGGGGAAAAAGAAGAAACACGCTTCACAGAATACCATACCGGCAGCTGAGTTCAGGCAGGAGGGGGAGTCTGCGCTTTTTGAGAAAGCGCCAAAGGAACCATCAAAGCCTGCGCCGGGAGAATATCTGGATAACCCGCTTCCCGTTCCCAAACGACATGTCCGCAAAGAAATGAATTACGCTTTTGAACCGTCGCCGGATCTTATGTTTTATGAAATTCCGGTTGCGGATAACGATGATTTTGATGTATAAAATAAATCACTCCTGCACATCCTTTTTGAAAAAGAAATGCGGGAGTGATTTTTTATGGGAAAAAAAGAAGAACAGGAAATGCACCGGGACGAGCGAATCGAGCAGACCGGTCAGTTAACGCTTACAGATAATAAGGAAGAAACCTCGATCCATCTGCTGACGATCATCGGGGAAATTGAGGGGCATGACAACCTCGGAAGCAGCTCCAAAACAACAAAATATGAACATATTCTACCGCAGCTGGCGGCGATAGAGGACAGTAAGAATATTAGCGGTCTGCTTGTTTTGCTAAATACGATGGGCGGAGATGTCGAAGCGGGGCTTGCGATTGCAGAGATGATCGCTTCTTTGAGCAAGCCGACCGTTTCCCTTGTGCTGGGCGGCAGTCATTCCATTGGCGTCCCGATCGCGGTGAGCACGGATTATTCCTACATTGTGCCGTCCGGGACAATGGTAATCCATCCGGTTCGCATGAACGGGACGGTGATCGGCGCACAGCAGACCTATGATTATTTCCGGCAGATTCAGGATCGGATCACCGGTTTTGTCTGCAGCCATTGCAGTGTTTCCAAGCAGCGGATGGAAGAGATGATGATCAAACAGGGGATGTTGAGCCGTGACCTCGGGACGATCCTTGTCGGAGAGCAGGCGGTGTATGAAGGGATTATTTCTTCCGTCGGCGGTATTCGCGAGGCAGTGCAGAAGCTTCATGAGCTGGCAGACGGCTATCGGGCAGGTCGGATGAAAAAGAAAAACAGCAATAGTGACAAGAAGAAAATTAAGTGATATACTAAATTGATCTAGTCTTTTTCTGCCTATGCTAATTTAAAAATCCATTTTGCAGATGTAGAAAAAAGGCAGGTCAGTTGGAGGGATGATTATGGCATCAACTGCGTCGAAAGGAAGGAAAAAGACCCCTGCGAAAACAGGCAGAGGCGGCGCAAAGGGTGGAAAACAAAAAACAACCAGAAAACCGAGTGCAGCTGAACTTCAGGCACAAAGCGCGATTACAAGCGAAATTATCCTGATCGGCGTATTAGCACTCACAATATTGCTATTTTTATGCAATTTCGGCGTGATCGGTGTCATCGGCAATCAGATCAGCCGCGTAATGTTCGGTATTTTCGGCACGATGGCATATGCACTGCCGGTACTTGCCTTTATTGCAATCGCGTTTGGCATTTCCAATCAGGGAAACCGGATCGCGTCCATGAAGCTGACGGCGGGAATCATTCTGTTTTTCCTGCTTGGTGTAGTCTGCTCGCTCCTGTTTCAGGGGGGGACGCTGTCGATGGATTATTCGATCCGGGAGCTGTATCTGGAAAGCGCTGAAAAGCGGCTGGGCGGCGGTGTCATATCCGGCTCCCTTGCCTGGGGGCTGCACCGGCTTCTTGGCATGGTCGGCACAGTACTGCTTTTGTTGGTGTTGGTGATTATCTGCACAGTTATTATCACAGAGCGTTCGTTTGTGAACGGTGTAAAGACTTCTGGCAGATATGTCTATGAGACGGCACGTTCCGATGCGCAGAGGTACCGCGAGCGCAGCGAAAGACGCCGGAAAGAGAGCGAAGAGCGCTATGAACAGCGCCGACAGGCAAACGAAGAGCGCAGCAAACGTCTCCGCCAGGAAAACGAAGAACGTTTCGAGAAACGCAGAGAAGAAGAACTCGCCCGCGAAAAAGAAAGAAAACAGCTCGCCCGCCAGAAGCAGCTTAACGCAGAGCAGCAGCGCGAAGCCAAACAACGCCGCAAGGAAGAGGCTCAGGCACGTCAGGATGCAGATCAGATCTTCCGGATGGAGAAAAAAAGCACGGGCATTATGGCGGACACGACGCTGCGCAAGGCATCTGTCGGCCGTCGCGAGGACATGCACGAAATCACCATAACAGAAAATCCCGGTCAGGTGACGGAGCAGTATACCGTCAGACCGGTAAGTGTCAACCTCGATGCAGACCGCAGGAATGAAACGTTTCCCGATGCAGCGGTTGCGAGTGGGGCAGCTGTTTTAGCGACATCATCGATCATCACAGCAGAAGAAAGCATTCCTGCGGCTGCAGCGGCTGCAGCGGATGCATCCGGCTCAGCTTTAATGAGTCATGTGCGGATTCATTCCGCATATTTGAACAATGACAGTGACACAACCCCTGTACCACAGGACAACACCGCAGAACCGGCGGATGCATTTTTATCGGGAATGCAGGACCCTGTGACCAGCCAGCCGCAGGCGGATGTTTACCAGGATATGAAAGAGGTTCACTACCTGGAACCGAAACAGCCGCAGCAGACAGAAGCATTTGTACCACTGGAATCCAGGGTGGAAACTTCTGTGGTGGAAACTTCTGCACCGGAGGTTCCCTTGCATATGGATACACAGCCTGCCTGTGCATCACAGAAGCTTGCTCCTGCACAGGAATTGGAGCAGTCGGATTCGGACAAATTCGACGCTGTGCCGCCCAAGCTTCCATGGAATGACAACATGGACGCTGCGGAGGAGCCGACCGTGATTCCAACCCAAAACCTGCAAAGTACCGGAGTGCCGCGCCCCAAAGCTGTGCCCCCCAAAGCACCGCAGACCGCCGCAGAAGCCACTGTCGTTGGTCAGGAGCTTGCTAAGAAACAGAAAGAACAGGAAAAGCATGCGGCGCAACAGCCACCAAAGCCTGTCGTATACCATTATCCGCCGCTGTCGCTGCTACATAAAAGCAACAACGCCAATAATATGGACAGCGAGTGCGAGCTGAGAGAAACGGCGAAGCATCTCGAGGATACGCTGCAGACCTTCGGCGTAAAGGTCACTGTTACAGATATCAGCCAGGGACCTACCGTAACCCGGTATGAGCTGCAGCCCGATCATGGCGTAAAAGTCAGCAAGATTCTGGGTCTGGCGGACGATATCAAGCTAAACCTCGCTGCGACAGATATCCGAATTGAAGCACCGATTCCCGGAAAGGCCGCAATCGGTATCGAGGTTCCGAACAAAGAGACGATGGCAGTCGGACTGCGGGAGCTTTTGGAAACAGATGCGTTTTCGAACTTCCCGTCCAAAATTGCTTTTGCAGTCGGCAAGGACATCGCCGGCAAGGTGGTCGTATCCGACATTGCAAAGATGCCGCATATGCTGATCGCAGGATCCACCGGTTCCGGGAAATCCGTCTGCATCAATACGCTGATTATGAGCATTTTATATAAGGCGAAGCCTTCGGAAGTCAAACTGATCCTCGTCGACCCCAAGGTCGTAGAGCTGAGTGTGTACAATGGCATTCCGCACCTGTTAATTCCTGTCGTAACCGATCCGAAAAAAGCGTCGGCTGCGCTGCAGTGGGGCGTTGCGGAAATGACCGACCGATATCAGAAATTTGCAGACAGCAATGTCCGCGACTTAAAAGGATATAATAAGAAGCTCGAAGAACGAAGACAAAAGGGAGAGGAGGGCATACCCAACGACCTTCCGCAGATCGTCATTATCGTGGATGAGCTTGCCGACCTGATGATGGTTGCGCCGGGAGAGGTGGAAGAAGCGATCTGCCGGCTGGCACAGCTTGCAAGAGCGGCAGGCATCCATCTGATCATTGCGACTCAGCGCCCCTCCGTCGATGTCATCACGGGACTGATTAAGGCGAACATGCCGAGCCGTGTCGCATTCGCGGTCTCCAGCGGCGTCGATTCCCGTACCATTCTGGATATGAACGGAGCAGAGAAGCTGCTCGGAAAGGGCGATATGCTCTTTTACCCACAGGGCTATTCCAAGCCTGTCCGGGTGCAGGGTGCATTCGTTTCGGATAATGAAGTGTCTGATGTCGTGGATTTCTTAAAAAATCAGAACATCGGCAATGTTTACGATGCCAGCAATGAAATCGAGGAAAAGATGAAATCCATCGGAACCTCTTCGGGCGGTGCCGCATCCGGCTCATCCGGACCGGAATATGATGCCTACTTTGCAGATGCGGGACGCTTTATTATCGAAAAGGACAAAGCATCGATCGGTATGCTGCAGAGAGTCTTTAAGATCGGCTTTAACCGCGCCGCCCGGCTTATGGATCAGCTGGCGGAGGTCGGTGTCGTCGGTGAAGAAGAGGGTACCAAGCCCCGTAAGGTACTGATGACCGAAACAGAGTTTGAACAGCTGGTAGAGGAAATCCTCTGATATCAGCATACAAAAGCATAGAACATTTCAAACACAGGCAAAGGAGAATGAATAGATGAAATCAGATATCGAAATCGCACAGGAAGCTGTTTTATGGCCGATTCAGAAAGTGGCCGAGCATCTGGATATTCCGGAAGACGATCTGGAGCTTTATGGCAAATATAAAGCGAAGCTTTCCGACGAATATTTAAAATCCATCGAAGACCGCAAAGACGGAAAACTGATTTTAGTGACAGCAATCAATCCGACCCCTGCCGGGGAGGGCAAGACAACGACCAGCGTCGGACTGGGCGAGGCATTTGCAAAAATGGGCAAAAAAGCGGTGATTGCGCTGCGTGAGCCTTCTCTTGGCCCTTGTTTTGGCATTAAGGGCGGGGCAGCCGGCGGCGGTTATGCGCAGGTCGTTCCGATGGAAGACTTAAACCTGCATTTTACCGGGGATTTTCATGCGATTACTTCTGCAAATAACCTTCTGGCGGCGCTTTTAGACAACCATATCCAGCAAGGCAATGCGCTTGGGATCGACTCCAGACAGATCTTATGGAAACGCTGCGAGGATATGAACGACCGCGTGCTGAGAAATATCGTTGTCGGTCTCGGTGCAAAAGCGGACGGCGTTGTCCGGGAAGACCATTTCGTGATCACCGTCGCTTCTGAGATTATGGCGATCCTCTGCCTGGCAGATGACATGGATGATTTAAAGGCGCGTCTGGCAAAAATCGTCGTTGCCTATAACTATCAGGGAGAGCCGGTGACCGCAGCTGATTTAAAGGCGGTTGGCGCAATGGCAGCCCTGCTGAAGGACGCGTTAAAACCTAATCTGATCCAGACGCTCGAGCATACCCCGGCGATCGTCCACGGCGGACCCTTTGCCAATATCGCACATGGCTGTAACTCTGTCCGTGCAACAAAGGCAGCCCTGAAAATGGCGGATTATACGATCACAGAGGCCGGCTTTGGTGCAGACCTCGGCGCAGAGAAGTTTTTCGATATCAAATGCCGGATGGCTGGCTTAAAGCCGGATGCAGTCGTTTTGGTTGCAACGATCCGTGCACTCAAGTATAACGGTGGCATTGCAAAGGAAGACCTGTCTGCAGAAAATCTGGACGCGCTCAAAAAGGGCATTGTCAACCTGGAGAAGCACATCGAAAACCTGCAGCAGTTTGGCGTTCCGGTGGTTGTTACCTTAAACTCCTTCCTGACCGACACTGAGGCAGAGACGAATTTTGTACAGCAGTTCTGTGAAGAAAGAGGCTGTGAGTTCGCACTGTCCAACGTCTGGGCACAGGGCGGCGAGGGCGGCATTGCGCTTGCGGAGAAAGTATTAAAGACTCTGGAAGAAAAAGAAAGTCATTTTGCTCCGCTGTACGACGAAAATCTTCCGATTAAAGAAAAGATCGGCTGCATTGCGACAAAGATTTACGGTGCGGCTTCTGTTTCCTATACCGCAGAGGCATCCAGACAGATCAGGAAGCTCGAAGAGATGGGCTTTGGAAATCTTCCGGTCTGCATGGCAAAGACACAGTATTCCCTGTCGGATAACGCAAAGCTGTTAGGACGCCCGGAAGGCTTTACGATTACGGTTCGCGACGTGTATGTATCCGCAGGCGCCGGCTTTGTGGTTGCATTGACCGGCGCGGTGATGACGATGCCCGGACTGCCGAAGGTTCCGGCTGCCGTCAATATCGATGTGGACGAGAACGGAAAGATCACAGGGCTGTTCTGATCCGTTGCCTGAAAAATAACCGAGAGAGGACCCTACAACATGGCAAAAAGAATTGACGGAAAAGCGATTGCCGCACAGATCAAGCAGGAATTAAAGGAACAGGTACAGCAGCTTGCAAAAGACAACATTACCGTAACGCTGGCGGTTATTCAGGTCGGTCAGGACCCCGCATCGTGTGTCTATGTCAGAAACAAACAGCGAACCTGTGAGGAGCTTGGAATCCACAGCCTTTCCTATGAACTGGAAGAAACGACGTCGGAGGAGAATCTGCTTTCCCTGATTCAGGAATTGAACGCCCGGGAGGACGTGGACGGCATTTTGGTGCAGCTTCCCCTGCCCGGACATATCAATGAAAAAGATGTTTTAAATGCCATCGACCCTGCAAAGGACGTCGACGGCTTCCATCCTTACAATGTCGGCGCATTGAGCTGCGGGGAAGAGGGCTTTGTCCCCGGCACTCCGGCGGGCATCATTGAGCTGTTAAAGCGCTCTGATATCCGGATCGACGGAAAAGAGTGCGTTGTGATCGGCAGAAGCAATATCGTCGGTAAACCGATCGCACAGCTGTTGCTTGCAGAAAACGGAACCGTCACAATCGCACATTCCCATACGGTAAATTTGAAAGAGGTGACAAAGCGTGCGGATATCCTTGTCGTTGCGATCGGCAAACGGCAGATGATTGATGCGGAATATGTCAAGCCCGGCGCAGCCGTGATCGATGTCGGCATTCACAGAGACGAAGCAAACCATCTCTGCGGCGACGTAGACTATGAAAGCGTATTCCCGGTCGCTTCTGCGATCACGCCGGTTCCTGGCGGCGTCGGCCCTATGACGATCGCCATGCTGATGAAAAATTGTATTGAAAGCAGGAGAAGACGCCTATGAAATGCCCCAGATGCGGCGCAGACATGAAAGAAGGACAGATGTACTGTGAGCATTGCGGCAGGGAAATCCAGATCGTCCCGGAGTTTGATCCGGCGCTGGAAACGAGCCTCCATAAAACGCTTTCCGATGTTGGAACCCAGATCGCGGAGAAAGCTTCGGAGGATAGCAAACCGGAGACAGATGCAGGGCAAAGCGCTGTGCCGGAAAAGCAGCCTTCGATGAAAAACCGCAGGAAAAAACGCTGGAAGGTGTTTGCAGGTCTTTTTGCCGCAGCAGCTCTCTGCGCGGGCATGAGCCTGATTTTTTGGCACCATACCCCGGAATATCGGTATGAAAAGGCTGCTGTGCAGATGAAGGAGAAATCCTACGATTCTGCAGCGGAGCTTCTGGAGCTGTTGGTCGAACAGGATCCCAGAAATGTGGAATACTTAAATGCGCTGTCTTCCTGCTACTATTTTGAAGGAAAGCTGGAAGAGGCAAAGGAGCTTTGCCTGACGATCCTCGATATGGATGCTTCCTGCGAAGACGCCTATCGTCGTTGTGTCGCTATTTATGAAAAACAAAACGACTATGCAGCGATCAATGCGCTGATGCAGAGTTGCCCGGATGTCCAGATCCAGAGCCGGTATTTAGATTATATGGCAAATCCGCCGGAATTCGACCTTCAAAGCGGGACTTACCGGGAAGCGCAGAATTTAAAGCTGATTGGCAATGCGGCAGGAACTATTTATTTTACAACAGACGGCTCGGTGCCGGATGAAAACAGTCAGGTCTATACTTCACCAATTCCATTGAAGGACGGAGGCTATGAGATAAAGGCTTTGTTTGTAAATCATTACGGAATTGCCAGCGATATCTCTTCTGCAAACTATTACATAGATATCAGCAGGCCGGATGCACCCTATGTGACGCCGCTTCCCGGAAACTACGGTAAACCCGTACGGATTGAGGTGGATGTACCGGATGGCTGCAGCGTTTACTATACAATGGATAAAACAGAACCGACCGCATCATCGACCCGCTACGAAGAGCCATTTTGGCTCCCGGTTGGATATTCCACCTTTAAATTTGTCACAATTGCTCCGGACGGTGTGACAGGCAGCGTAACGGAGTGTAATTATACGTTGAACCTGCATCCGCTCCTGAGCATGGAGGCGGCATCCAACCAGCTGCTTTTGACGTTAAAAAATGCCGGAGTAGTGAATTCCCTGCAGGGAGATGTTCCGAATGGAGATGGTCGTAACCTCTATACTTTTAAGTATGCCCTCACGATCAACAATCATCATTATTATCTTTATCGGGAATATCACGAGTTAGATGGAGAAAGCAACGCGACCGGAAACGATTATGTGGTAAACTATATGTCCGGGGAATGCTACCGGGCAGAGAAACAGGAGGATAAGAGTTTCAAGCTGTACGCAATAGAGCAGCCGGAAAACGGACAGGAATAAGGATACTGTCTGCAGACTCTTAAAATATATTGTCCGATCGGACAGAAAGGTGAGATTTATGTATCCTATTTTAGAAACGAAAAAACTCACTGCCAACATTTACTGGATGGAAGTTAAAGCAGAACGGATCGCAAAATCCTGTATGCCCGGCCAGTTTGTGATTGTGCGGACAGATGCCGACAGTGAAAGAATTCCACTGACCATTTGCGACTATAACAGAGAAAAAGGAACGATTACGATTGTATTCCAGCCGGTGGGAGCCAGCACCCATCTGATGACCTCCTTAAAGGCCGGGGATGCCTTCCACGATGTGGCAGGCCCTCTGGGATGTCCGTCCGAGCTGACAAAAGAAACAAAGGAAGCCCTGGCTGCAAAGAAAATTCTGTTCGTTGCCGGCGGCGTCGGCACAGCACCCGTTTATCCGCAGGTAAAATGGCTGCATGAGCAGGGTGTTGCAGCAGACGTTATCGTAGGCGCAAAGACGAAAGAGCTGCTGATCCTTGAGGAAGAGATGAAAGCGGTTGCAGGAAATTTATATGTGACCACCGATGACGGCTCTTATGGAAGAAGCGGCATGGTAACAAAGACCATTCAGGATCTGGTAGAGCAGGAAGGTAAGCACTATGACCTCTGCGTTGCAATCGGTCCGATGATCATGATGAAATTTGTCTGCAAGACAACAGAAGCGCTGAATATCCCGACGATCGTTTCCTTAAACCCTATCATGGTAGACGGAACCGGCATGTGCGGCGCCTGCCGTGTTACTGTAGGCGGCGAAGTGAAATTTGCCTGCGTAGACGGTCCGGAATTTGACGGACATCTGGTAAACTTTGACGAAGCGATGCAGCGTCAGCAGATCTACAAGACCCAGGAAGGCAGAGCTTATCTTGCTGCAAAGGAAAAAGACACACATCACGGCGGATGCGGTCAGTGCGGAGGTGAAGAGTAATGGCTGATATGATGAAAAAAGTCCCGGTCAGAGAGCAGGATGCAAAAGAACGCGCATGTAATTTCGAAGAAGTATGTCTTGGCTATAATGCCGATGAAGCAGTAGCAGAAGCACAGCGCTGCTTAAACTGTAAAAATGCACACTGCGTACAGGGATGTCCGGTTTCGATCAATATCCCCGGCTTCGTGGAAAAGGTAAAAGAGGGCGATTTTGCAGCTGCTTATCAGGTTATCAGCGAATCCAGCGCACTTCCCGCGGTCTGCGGTCGTGTCTGCCCGCAGGAAAGCCAGTGTGAAGGAAAATGTATCCGTGGTATTAAGGGCGAAGCAGTGTCTATCGGCAAACTGGAGCGTTTCGTAGCGGACTGGGCAAGAGAAAACAACATCCGTCCTGTCGGCGCTGCTGAAAAGAAGGGAAAAAAGGTAGCAGTCATCGGTTCCGGCCCTGCAGGTCTGACCTGTGCAGGCGATCTGGCGAAGATGGGCTATGATGTGACCATTTTCGAGGCGCTGCATGAGGCAGGCGGTGTACTGGTATACGGTATTCCGGAATTCCGTCTTCCCAAAGAGAACGTTGTAAAGAAAGAAATCGAAAACGTACTGTCCCTCGGTGTAAAGATCGAGACAAACGTCATCGTCGGCAAATCTGTTACGATTGACGAGCTGCTCAATGAAGAGGGGTATTCTGCAGTCTTTATCGGCTCCGGTGCAGGTCTTCCTAAATTTATGGGCATCCCCGGTGAGAATGCCAACGGTGTATTTTCTGCAAACGAATATCTGACCAGAAGCAATCTGATGAAAGCGTTTCAGGCAGATTCTGCTACTCCGATCATGGAGAGCAAAAAGGTGGCAGTTGTCGGCGGCGGCAACGTTGCAATGGACGCTGCGAGAACCGCACTGCGTCTCGGCGCGGAAGTGCATATCGTATACCGCAGAAGTGAAGAGGAACTTCCCGCCCGTGTGGAAGAAGTACATCATGCAAAACAGGAAGGCATTATCTTTGATCTGCTGACGAATCCGGTCGAAATTCTGGAAGATGAAAAAGGTTGGGTAAAGGGTATGAAGTGCGTGCGCATGGAGTTGGGCGAGCCCGATGCTTCCGGCAGACGCCGTCCGGTAGAAATCCCCGGCTCTGAGTTTACCCTGGAATTGGATACGGTCATCATGGCTCTGGGTACCTCTCCGAACCCGCTGATTTCTTCTACGACAGAAGGTCTTGAAACCAACAAACGCAAATGTATCGTCGCTTCCGAAGAAAACGGTCAGACCAGCAAGGCTGCTGTTTTTGCAGGCGGAGATGCCGTTACCGGCGCAGCGACCGTTATTCTGGCGATGGGCGCCGGAAAAGCGGGTGCAAAAGGAATTGACGAATATCTGTCCGGCAAATAAGGAGGGCGTGTCCTATGCCTTGGTGTCCAAACTGTAAAACAGAATATCAGGACGGCTACACCGTCTGCTCCGACTGCGGCTCTACGCTTGTAGAGTCGCTGGAACAGGCAGCAGCGGAGGAAGCGGCAGAATACATCCGGGATGCTGCCGCTTCGTTCCCGGATGATACGGGATTTGAGACAGAGGAAATACAGGAAGCCCAGGAGGAGACGCTGCCGGAGGGAAAGGAGCTGCTGCACGATAAAACCCGCCACGGCGTCTATGAGGGTGCATCCGACAAGGCGGAAAATTTTAAATCCGGCGCTTATACGCTGCTGACCGCAGGTGTTATCGGCCTTGTTGTCGTAGGTTTGCTCGCATGCGATCTGCTTCCGGTCCACCTGACACTGTTTTCCAAAGTGGCGACCTGTCTGGTGATGGGAACGATGTTCATCGCATTTATCGTGATGGGAGCAAGTTCCTACAAATCTTACAGAAAGCATGCGACGCAGGCGGTAGCAGAGAGCCAGTTAAAGGAAGAGCTGGTCAAATACTGTCAGGAACGCCTGAATCGTGAGCTGATCGACCAGACTGCTTCCGTTCTCGAAACAGAGAGCGACGAAACGGCATATTTTAAACGGTCAGCCGCTATGAAACAGCTGATTTCCGAAAATTTCCTGAATCTGGACGAGGAATATCTGGATCATTTCATCGATGAAATGTATGGCCAGATCTATCCGAACGAATGAAAATACGAATTCTGACCGTCGGCAAAATCAAGGAAAAATTTTACCGGGACGCGATTGCCGAATACCAGAAACGTCTTGGTCGTTACTGTAAGCTTGAAATCGTGGAAGTAGCGGATGAAAAGACGGACGAAAATGCCAGCCCTTCCCAGATGGAGCAGGTAAAGGAAAAAGAGGGACAGCGGCTTCTTTCCCATATTCGGGACGGAGAATACTGCATCGTGCTCGCCATTGAAGGCAAAAAGCTGGATAGCGTGGCGTTTTCCCAGCAGATTGACCGCCTGATGGTGTCCGGCACAAGCACCATCGATTTCGTCATCGGTGGGTCCCTCGGACTGTACAAAGACGTCCTTTCCCGCGCGGATTTTCTCCTGAGCTTTTCCGATATGACCTTCCCGCATCAGCTCATGCGCGTCATTTTGCTTGAACAGGTCTACCGCGCGTTCCGGATTTCAAATAAAGAGCCGTATCATAAATAAGAAATCTGCCGTCAAATATGTTTCCGCACTGTCATTTTTTTCTACCGCGCCTCATACAATAGGGCATGAGCAAAATCAGAAAATCACCGCAAAAACAGACAGCCATACGGGCTAAGGAGGCTTTAACAGAGTCCCTGCGTCTGCCCCGGGACGTCATGCTGGGCGCGAGTATCCTGACGCTGATCGGAGATACCGAGCTTTTGGTGGAAAATTACCGGGGAATCCTGGAATATACGCAGGAGTGTATTCTTCTGCAGGGGAAGCATACCAGAATCCGGATTGAAGGGTGTTGTTTAAAAATCGTCTACTATACCAATGAAGACATGAAAATTGCCGGAAAAATTTCCGGCGTGCGGTATCTGTAGCGGAGGGAATGCCGATGATTGCCTTAATCCGGTATTGCAGGGGATATGTCAGGATCAGCGTCCGGGGTTATGCGCCGGAACGCTTCATGAATCTGTGCGCAAACCGAGCTATCGTGCTCTGGGAGCTTAACGGGCACGACGGTTTTTATACGATGTGCATCAGCCTTTCCGATTTCTTCAAAATTCGGGATATTGTCCACAAAACCAAAACAAGGGTAGCCGTTCTGGAAAAAAGAGGGCTGCCCTTTTTTCTACAGGATGTCCGGCACAGAAAAATGTTCTTGCTCGGGGTTTTTTTATGCAGTGCATTTTTAATTCTGATGTCGCAGTTCATCTGGGCGATGGAATTTGACGGCAACCGAATGATCACGGAGGAGGAGCTGAAGCGGTATCTCGAGGATGAGGGAATCCGTTACGGCACGCCGCGGCACTTTTTTTCTGCGGAAACTCTCGAAAAAGGACTTCGGGAAGCCTTTGAAGAAATCACCTGGGCGTCTGTCAGCCTCCAGGGGACGAAACTTGTTGTAAAAATTCAGGAAGACATTCTGCCGGATACTGCTCAGAAGCAGGAGCTGTCCAAATTTGAAAATGGAGCGGATCTCGTTGCATCCTGCTCCGGCACAGTCGTTTCCATCCTGACCAGAAGCGGAATCCCGGCGGTGCGGCCGGGAGACAGCGTTTCCCGCGGCGATCTGCTGATCAGCGGACGAATTCCGGTTAAAAACGATGACGAAACGGTTCGGGAATACCTGTCAGTCGTCGCGGACGGGGACGTGATTTTAGAAACCGACTATCGGGTGCATTTATCCTGTCCTTATGCTTACCAGTATAAAAATTATACCGGAAGGGAAAAGAGCCGGAAATTCCTCGCAATCGGCAGCCTGCGGGTTCTTTTTCCTCCTATCCGGAAGAACTTTGCGCGTCAGGATATCGTAACGCAGCAAAATCGTCTATGCCTGTTCGGACAGCTCGATCTCCCTATTTTTGCGGGCAGTCAGACGCTGCGCGAGTATCTTCCGGTCGATGCGCGCTACGACACGGACAGCGCAAAAAAGATTCTTTTGGATAAATTTCAGAAAATAATTGCCGCTTTGGAGGAAAAAGGGGTTCAAATTATACAAAAAGATGTTAGAATAGTAGAAAAAGCCGATATCCTCACCTTGGAGGGAAGCCTGAAGATACAGCTGCAGGGCGGCGTCTGGCAGGCGCTTTCGATTTCGGACACGGCAAAAGAACAGGAGACTGCACAGAATTAACATGGCATTTACAGAACAAACACTGGAGCTGGACAACGCGCATATCAGCAACCTTTTCGGACAGTTTGACTGTTATTTAAAGAAGCTGGAGCGTGCATTCGGCACGCAGATTATTGACCGGGACGGTACCGTCCATATCCGCGGCGAACAGTCGGCTGTTGCCCATACGGCGGCAGTTTTTACCGAACTGCAGGAGCTTGCCAGACGCGGAAATCAGATACAGGAGCAGAACGTGGATTACGCAATTGCAATGCATATGGAAAATCAGGAAAATACCTTACTTGAAATAGACGGCGATCTCATCTGCCACACCGTGAGCGGAAAACCGGTAAAGCCCAAAACGCTCGGACAGAAGCAGTATGTGGATGCAATCCGGGAAAAGATGATCGTATTCGGTCTTGGGCCTGCCGGAACAGGCAAAACCTACCTGGCGATGGCAATGGCGATTACCGCTTTTAAAAATAACGAGGTGGAGCGCATTATTCTGACCAGACCTGCGATCGAAGCAGGCGAGAAGCTCGGCTTTTTGCCCGGCGATCTGCAGAGCAAGGTCGACCCGTACCTGCGTCCGCTCTACGATGCACTCTATCAGATCATGGGCGCGGAAAGCTTCCAACGCAATATGGAAAAAGGGCTCATTGAGGTTGCGCCGCTCGCCTACATGAGAGGACGTACCCTCGACAACGCTTATATCATCCTCGACGAAGCGCAAAATACGACGCCTGCCCAAATGAAGATGTTCCTGACCCGAATCGGCTTCGGTTCCAAGGTTGTCATCACCGGCGACGCTTCGCAGAAAGACCTTGCGCCTGGAACACAGTCCGGTCTGGACGTTGCTGTGAAGGTGTTGTCCGGTCTGGACGATATCGGCTTCTGCAACCTGACAAGCCGCGATGTCGTCCGGCATCCGCTGGTTCAGAAGATTGTCAAGGCTTATGAAACCTATGAGGCGAAGCAGGCTTACCGCGAGAGCAAGGAAAGACATCTGACGTCCGCTGCTGCCGGCAAGACGACTGGAAAGACAAAACGCAGGACGGAAGCTCCTCTGCGCAGAAATGAAAAGGAGAGACGCTCATGACCATCTATGTCGAAAACGAAACGGATTTTACTTTTCCCTTTGACACGAAGGAATTATGCAGCCGCGTAGCGGAAGCGGTTCTGGATGCAGAGGGCTGTCCCTATGAAACCGAGATTAACGTACTGATTACGGATAACGAGGGCATCCGCTTGTATAATAAAGAATACCGCAATATCGACCGGGAGACGGACGTTTTGAGCTTTCCGAACATTCCGTTTGAAACCGAAGCGGATTTTTCCATTGTCGAAGAAAACTGTTCGGATTATTTCCAGCCGGACAGCGGGGAACTGATTCTGGGTGACATCATCCTGTCAGTGGATCGGATCTGTTCCCAGGCGGAAAGCTACGGACATTCCCGGAAACGGGAGTTTGCATTCCTCGTTGCGCACAGCATGCTGCATTTGTGCGGTTACGATCACGAAACACCGGAGGAAGCGGCTGTGATGGAGCAGAAGCAGGAAACGATATTAAGCGCGCTCGGGCTGACCCGGGATTGCCTGGATGAATGAGGGTTAGGTTTCTATGGCGGCACAAAGAAAACATAAGAAAATCGATCGCGCAGGTGTGCTACCAAGGCAATTGACCGAGATAGTCAATCTTCTTGCATTCCTGCTTTGCCTTTTTGCACCCATTCGGCTGGTCAACGCGCTGGGAGACGAAGGGTGCGCAGACTTTTTTGGGGCCCTGGAGGGCTGTTTTATCCTGTTTTCCCTATTCGGGATCGGAACGAACCGGGCGGTTTCCAACCTGATCCGTACAAGAATCGAACGCTACGGAATCGCAGGCGCAAAAAAAATTGCGGGACAGGCTCTTTTGACGGCATTTTTTGTATCCGTCGTTCTGGCACTTTTGGGCGCTGCCTTAAAAGATGTGCTGTTTTGCACATTTTATGCGCTGCCCTTTGCGAAAATGGCGTTTTTGGCGTTATTATGTGCGTTCGTTATCCTGACGCTGTTCTGGATGCTGCTCGGCATTCTGGATGCCTTTGGCAGGCGGGAAACAGCGGGCAGATGGATACTCGCATTCGGAGTACTTTTATTTTTCGTAGCACCCCTGATTGCAGCACCGCTCGACGCATACGGTCAGAAGGTCGGCGCGCTTTTGCAGAATCCGTCCTATCAGGCGGCATATGGTGCGCTCGGAGCAGCGTTTTCCGTTTTATGCGTCAGTCTTTTGTGTACGGTAGGCTGCGGGATCTCCTGGATAAAGGCTTCGCATGAGCTGCACCAGGCAGAATACGGAAGCAGCACAAATCCTGCGGCAGATCGCAGCATCGCCTTTTTCTTGTTCCGAAATGGGCTTGTGATCTGTGTTCCGGCGGCGCTTGCCGGTATCGGGCGGATCGGGCAGTCCAGTATCTATTTAAAGAGCGGCACTATTTCAACGTGGGGCGCGTATCTTGGAAAATATCGTCTTTTGATGACGCTTGCGCTGCTCGGCGCATTTGCCCTGGCGGCTTCCCTGCTGCCGCAGTTCCAGCTCGTCTTAAAACGCCGCAGCCTGCGCAAAAGCCGCGAAAAATGCATGGTCGCCTTTCGCTGCACTGCTCTCTATACGATTCCCTGCGCCGTTTTATTTTTAACGACGGCACAGCCGATGCTGCATATGCTGTTTTCCAAAGGAGAGTTAAATGGTCTGTACAGTATTTTAAAAGTTCTGGCGATCACGGTGATCTTTTATGGCCTCGCCTTTATGCTTGGCAGTGTTTTGTTTGCTGCAGAGCTTTACTATAGCATCTGGATCGCGGTGCTGGTTTCCGTCCTGGTTCGGCTGGTCAGCTTTTCCGTGATGAGTTCCGCGCTGAAACTCGACCTGTATGCGGGCGCTTATTCCGATGCGCTGTCTGCATTTGTTTTGTGCCTGATTCTGCTGGGCATGGTGCGCCAGCAGTTAAAAATAGCAGTCAGCTGGCTCCGTGTTTTTTTGGCGCCTCTTTTGGCAGGCATTCTGATGGCGCTTGTCTGCCTGCTGTGCAGCCAGGTGATTTTGAAAAATGCTGCTAGCCCGGTTCGGATGCTCGTTTCGGCGGTTGTCGGACTGCTCGTCTATTTTGTGTCGACTGTCGTTTTAAAGGGTGCGACCAGACGCGAACTGCGTTGCTTTGCAGCGGGAGATGTGCTGATCGAGCTTGCCAGTACGATGCGGCTGCTGTGATGGTCACTGCACTGCATAAAATAACCGAAAAGAGCTGATACTTTTTAAGAGGTGAAAATATGCGCCGTTTAAAAAGAATCAGCTTTTTTCTCTATTCCTGTCTGCTTTTTGCGGTGGGATTTTATGGACATTATAAGATCGAACAGTGGTTTTATCCCGGAAGGCAGACGATTATCAGCCAGAATGAAATCCCGTTTTTTCAGATGCAGTCTGCAACCCAGGCGGTCAGCGTACCGGATCGGTTGCGCGCAGATACGAAGCTTGTGGTAAAAAACACCGATCAGGTGTCCCGGAGGCAGACAGAAGAGATCAAATCCCTGCCGCTTCGGCTGATCGGGTGCAGCAGAAAAGAGGTGGAGGATGAAATCCGGCACTATCAGGACGCTCCGCCCCTTACCGAGCTGCAGCAGGGGCTTCTCCGGATGGAGCTGGTTTCTTTTTCCCCACAGCAGATTGTTGTTTCCAAAACATACCGAAAACTACAGCAGGCAGAAACCTTCTTTTTACAGATCGAAGAGAATCGGGTCATCGTATACGAAGAGGACAGCCGGGTTTTATATTTGCAGACCGCGATTGACGCAAGAACCCTGCCAAGCGGGGTCAGACGGCAGATTTTGAACGGCTGGCACGGCGTTTCCAAAGCAGAGCTGGAAAAATTCCTTGTGTCTCAAACCGAGACGTAGTATGATAATTACAGTTTTGCCGTTTTCCAAACGGCTGTAGGGAGGATTTGAAATCGGTTATGAGGCAGATCGGCATTATCGGCGGAGGCGCATCCGGCATGATGGCGGCGATTGCAGCTGCGAATACTTCAATAAAAGATACAGAAATTACCATACTGGAACGTCGTGACCGGATTGGCCGCAAGATACTGGCGACCGGAAACGGAAAGTGCAACCTCGGCAATACTGATTTTTCTCCGAAGCGGGATTACCGAAGCCACGACCCGTACCGGCTGCCGGAGTTCTTTGCGCGTTTCCAGACATCCGATACGATCCGCTTTTTTGAGGAACGAGGTCTTTATCTGACGGAGAAAAACGGCTACTTGTATCCCTATAGCGGACAGGCATCTGCCGTCCTTGATTTTTTCCGGGAAGAGCTGGAACGAAAAAGGGTTCGCATCGTCTGTGA